>Ga0208162_1000416_pt1 | contig 24876 bp, 20 predicted proteins | sample CB_VirMetaG_4_FD_184539 | JGI IMG/M metagenome (GOLD analysis project Ga0208162, IMG submission 184539) | Freshwater to marine saline gradient viral communities from Chesapeake Bay - CB_1508_1M Viral MetaG (SPAdes) (version 4) | ecosystem: Environmental > Aquatic > Marine > Coastal | place: USA... | reverse complement strand
AAGAAACTGCAAACGCGGCCACAGACATCGGATATGATTTACCAGGCGCGGTGACAGAGAAGGGCCAGAAGGAATTGGACCGCATGGACGACATGTTCGACGACGAAAACAATATATGTTGATATGGCGGGGAAATGTAAGATAGAAAGGAAAGACGGGATCATAACCTCTGTCACTGCGCCGAACGGGAAACCCTCTATCCTGTTCGATTCCCTATTGGTCCGTACCGGAGACCCTGAAGCTGCAGCAGACATTCATGCTCAGATCTACAGTCCGGAATTCAAAGAAGCCTTCGGCATGGACTTCGAGACTGATCCGAAGGCACACAACGCTACCACGCTCTCTACCGACGAGAATGGAGAGCCTCGGATCATGGACGGCCAGGGTGAATACTATGCTATCAATACCTCTACTGGAGAACGTGTCCCTATCGAAGGGATGAAGATGAACATCGAGCAGCCTATCAGGTATGCGAGCAGAGGCATGCAGGACGAGGTAGTGCATATCCTCATGACATTCTTGAACGACGCAAGGAATATTGGCGGAGAGGCTTTCAACTCACAGTTGATAGATTTCATGGGGGACGGAAAGAAGAAAGGGATACTGGCAGAGATAGCTCTGACGCAATCCTTCTCTTGGCCAGTGGACATGAAGATGTCGGAGCGTAGGAACATAGCTGTAGAGGCAGAACGCCTTCAAAGGACAGAGTCTTCCAAAGCCATGATGGACTATCTGCCTGAGGGGGTGAAGTTGGAGAGGGGAAAAGCGAATCTCTTCTTCAGGGTGTACCGGGATTGGTTCAGTAAAGTCGACGAGAAAGGGACTGGGAATACCCTATCTGTAGGGTGGTCCGAACTGGTCAAGGACGTATTCCCTGATTACGGGTACCGATACTCTGAAGACGAAGGCGTAGTAGAGGACAACGATGACGATCCTGTTCGTATCCACAGCCAATCGAGACTCCAAGAGAACCCCAAGGACAAGCTATCTTCTACAGTCAAGTCCTTTTTGACCGACATACGATCCACTACAAGGTCTCCGAGACTGGGCTACCCCATAGCTATCCCTCTCGATACCGTGTACCTGCAGATAGCAGAGGCTACGCACGGGCAGAGCTCCTTCCAGGGCATGCTCAAGAACTTGGAACTGATGTCCAAGTACAAGCCTGAGCTTCAACCCGTCATAGAGAGAATGGAAAGCTTGGATGTCAAGCAAGAGGCAGCATTCTTCGCGAACTTTGCGAATTCATATAAGCGATTCCTGACATTCAGACTCGATAGGGAAGAAGTACAAGGTGGAGACTATGTTGTCTCGTTCAAGATGTTCCCCTCCCATGCTAACACCATACCTTCCAGAGCAAAAGCCAAGTGGCGTGCCAATGCCATAGATGAAGAGGGAGAGTCTCCAGACGCACTGTACTACCTTGATGATGACGCAAGGGTCAAGATCCGGAAGGACAAACAGGAAACAGTATCCAAGCTCTACAAGGAAGTCATAGCTCCATTAAAAAGAAAGACTGCTCGTCAAGGAGATGTCGTTACAGAAGAGCAGTTGAATGCAGTATCCAGGATATTGTGGAATTCAGGGGTCAAGATGGGCGAGACTTTCTTGGAGTCCAAGATGAACCTGGGCATCTTCTTCGAGAACGGGGATCTTGCCGGCAGTGCAGGCCTTCCTCTGTTGAAGAAGTACATATTCCATCCACACAAGAGTCTTTCCAAGCTTGTTGCAGTAGTGGAGAAAGGAGACAATGTGCACACCACCGAAGGGGGAAGGGAAGTCATAGACCTATGGTCCAAAGTAGTCCCTTACTTCGTCACGGATCCTGCAGAGTCCTTCCTTGGTGGAGGCGGTAAGGTGTACTATCCGATCAACCTGAGTACTCCTCTGGACAACATGGTCCGTGATCTCAAGTCGGACAGGTTCTTCGACTTTGCAGCGACAGTGGGACTGACTCCTCTCTTCGATCCCACATCCAAGGAAGAAGACAGTTCTCCTCTCATGAGGATATTCCTCAACAAGAAGAATCAGGAACCTCGGAAAGCCTTGCTCCATGAACTCGAGGATTCATTCAAGGGATTGGACAACTCCGGTGTAGGCCAGGACTACTCGGAACAGAACTTCAAGACCTCATTGCTGGTACGCTTGAACGCGTTCGCCAACAACTCCGGTACCTCTGGAAAGCCATCGAAGTATTTCAAGTTCGCCATACCGACCCAGGAGACACGGGAACGTCTCGACTTCCTCACACTCCCCCGCTTCGAAGACTACTCCAAGCTCGGAGCCTACAACATGAAGAGCGTAGAGGACTTCATCAGAGCCACCATCATACAGGACATGGCTGTGATGTACAAAGCGTTCGAGAATGTGCAGAGAGCCAAGAGAGGAGAGACGAGTTTGATAGAAGGCTATCACTACAAGAAGGGAAGTGACAGATTTGCAATGGACGGCAGTGTGTTCACCATGCCTCAGATAAGCTCGTTGAAATCATCATTCACCGCAGGTAACATTCCTCTGTTTGCTCAATTCGATTTGCTGAACAACCCTGAGAGCTACACTCAGGAAGAGATTGCAGAAGTGAACAAGAGGATCGATGCTCTGGTAGCGAAGGTATCGGAGCAGATAGATGAATATGAAGCCGAGCTGCAGGCTGCAATGGCTCGGTACCAAGTCACCAATGACGAATTGGATCCTTACTTGCGGGACAACAAAGCAGCGCTCAGGTCTTTCGTGGTCAATGACTTCGTTGCTCGTATAGAGGTCAACAAGATACTCAGAGCGGGCACAGCCTATTCCAAGGATGGAGCTGATTTCTACAAGAGGATGGGGCTGATCAATACTCCAGGGACTCTTCTCTTCATCAAGGGTACAGGAACCGACAAGTCGAGTGATTATGGAATGAACCCTACCTACAAGGTAGCAGTCTTCAAGTCCTTGGATTTTCAGAATAAAGAAGATGCTGAAAAAACAGCTGACACCATGTTCGACAACATGGCGGCTGCAGGTACTCCTGAGAACAGGGCCCGGATAATATCGAACAGTTACGTAAAAGTAGATAAGACGGATGCTCAAGGCTTTCAATCCGTTCACATGTGGAGAAGGAGCCAGATGGGTAAAGGTGAGTGGGATATGGTATTGGACGAGCAGGCCTATAGGAATGAATTGAGGGGAGAAGGGTATGTGGACAATCAAGGCAGGCCGCGCCCAGTGGGTCCTGAAAAACCTTTCCACGAAGAAGTGTCTGTGCATGACGATACAGCAATGGTCTCTATGGACAAGACCCACTTCACTGTACTGTTGGGAGATCTTGTCAAGGGTTATCCTGTATTACAGGACATGTACGATGCAATGACGAAACAGAAGTTATTCGACGTAGCATTGGAGAATGGAGCTACGAAAGGAGCTCGTCTCGACCCGGTCGACATCTATGCAGAGAGCATAGCCGCTGCCCCTGTCATGGTAAAGGATTCCTCGAAACTGAGGTTCCCTCAGAATGTTCCTACCACTGGAGAGAAGAAGATCATACTGTCCCGCCAGGTACGTCGTAACCTCATGGCAGATTGGAGCATCACCGATGCCAGCGGACGGCTGGATACTTCATTGATGGAAGAATTCGATGCCCTCATCGCTGATAATGTGGAGGAAGATCTCTCCAAGCTGGAAAAGAGTCTAGGCCTTGATGCTGTCATGAATGCGGTGAACATCGAGGACAGGGCGGAAGCCAAACTCCGGTACCTGCAGAAGCTACGTAACCTGTTGAGGAGTCAGATCAGGACCAAAGGGCTATCTCACAACTATCTTGGAGCACTGGACATAGTGCCCAACGGACCAGGCGACTATCGATTTGCTGTTCCTCTCTCTTTCCCCAATTATCAATCAAAGTTTGAACAGATATTCCTGAGCGTCTACAACGATAGGGTGTTCAAGCAGAAGTTGATGGGTAAATCCTTGGTGCAGATAGGTGAGATCGGCGGACACGAAGTCGACGGAGAACTCCAGATGTACGACGGAAGTAGTCCTGCAGAAGTAAGGATGCGTGCATCCGACCTCGGGTTTCCTCCCGGTACGTCCTATGAGGATGTCGATATAAACGACAAGCGGTTGCTTGTCATAGGTTATCGTATGCCCAACCAGGGAAAGAACTCCATGCTCCCTATGCATGTGGTCGATTTCCTTCCAGATAACTACGAGAAGTCTATCATAGTACCTGGAGGTATCACACGTCAGATGGGATCCGACTTCGACGTGGATAAATTGAACATCATCCAGCGAGGTCTTGGAACTCCTAATGAGAAGATCAGAGCAGACCAACCTCTGGGTAGGAAGGATAGGGATGCTCGCATATGGGACATAATGTGGAACGTGCTCACCGCGCCCGAGCACTTGGAGCAGGTCCTGGATCCATTGGACAACGACGCACTGTACAATCTTGCTGATAAAGCTGAGTCTGCGAAGAAGTCGGTCGACTACAACGATCCGTTGAACGAGATCGAGATGGAGATGAAGAACAAGCTTGGTTCTCGTATGATCGGTATCTGGGCCAATGCTCTATCCGGACACTCTATGGCTCAGCAGAGCGACGCTGCAGGTGCTCCTTATCTTGCTCTCTCCGAGCTATACACTCCCAAGTTCGATGGTGCCATCTTCGATCGTATAGGCAGCAAGACCGTAGAGATGACCGAAGAGGAGATCATCTTGGCCAGCAAGGGTATCGTATCCCACATGAACGTGGCTGTGGATGCAGGTAAGAACCCGATTCACAAGGACATCAACGACAACAAGTTCACTGCGTCAGCGAAAGCCTTGCTGTTGACGACCGGTGTGCCTCTCGAAACAGCTACCATGCTCATGATGCAACCTGCAGTCCGTGATGTTGTCGAGTATCTTGAGAACAACAGCATGCATCCTGGCCAATTGAACCATGCTGTAAAAAAGATCTATGAGAAGTATGGAGGCAAAGGAAATTTAGGAACGATGACTACCGATATAGATTCGGAGATGTTGCTCACAGGTCAAGAGGATAGAGGTTTCCAGCGTCAAGTCCTGCAGAATTTCAAAGCTCTCAACGAAGCAGGAAGAGCGTTGATGACGGCATTCAAGGTGATCACGCCCGACTCTCTGGAGAATATGAACGAGATCTCCGGTATCAGAGCTTGGTTGGATGTGGAGAAGAGCTACTTGGAAGGAAAGAGCAGAGAAATCGTGGAAGGCGCAGAGAACTTCATCGCTCCTCCCAAGGACAAGAATGCTTTATACCCATCCAGGATACAGGTAGCTTACAGACAGCTGATGGATAGGGCCCTTACAAATGCTGAGGCAGCAGGATTCATAAACAACAGGCCTGCGTTCTACAGATTCAAGGAGCGCATCAAGACTATCTCAGGCAGCGAGACATTGTCTGCAGACCAACACAAGTTCATCGATCGTGCGCTCTTCTTGAAGCTTATGTCCATGAAGCAGAGCCCATGGCATAAGCTCATGTCGCGCAACAACATGCATAGGATGTATGTGGACAAGAAGAACAACATCGCTGCCCGCTTCAGTGAATTGAAGGATTCAGGGAAACTGAAAGGCAATCCGATGTTCGATGCATTGGAAAAGGACAATGTCACTCTTGCGAACGGCAAGGCCTTCTTCAGCATATCCTTCAGGGGAGCAAAAGAGGCAGGCCCGAATTACCAGAACCGGTTGAGTGATGGTATGTACGAGATGATGGAATCGTCTGATCCGGATGTCAGGGCTTTCGCAGTGGATCTTGTAGCGCATCAGTTGGTCAGTACAGGTTACCATCCTGGACCACGATCGTACATGGAAGTGCTTCCCAAGGAATTCTTCGCTACCAGTATGGTGGTTCCTGGGATGGAGAGCCCTGCGAACTACTTCGCGAAGATCCAAGAGGAGACCCTTGATCAATACTTCTTCGACGATTTCATCCACGAGTTCGTACTGAACTATGGGACTGCATCTCCAGGTGGAAGGCCTATACTCACACAGGTATCCAAGTCCAGAGTGAAAGGCTTGAGCATGGGAATAGACAGTATCCACATAGATACACAGGGAATGAGGGCGAACCTTCTACGACCTGACAACACGTGGGCACCGTACTTCGTCTCTTATCTGGGTACAGGGCCCGAGATCTACGCCTATAGGGAAGAGAAAAACGCGTACTTCAAGCTTGCCAAGAAGGGTATACCTAAACGATTTACAGAACTTGTCGGGGATAACAGTATCTTCGGTAATTCAGGATCGGTGATGACGCCTACTATAGTCGAAAGCTATACACAAGGGAAGAAGAAGGAGGATCCGCTTCCGGAATCCGTCTCTGAGCCGATCAGAAAACTCTGTAGGATAGGATGAGCAAGAAGAAGTGCAGCATATTCGTAGGTGAGGTGGAGCATAAGATGCTCACAGATCTTTCCGACTATATGGATAAGATGCCTCAGAAGGAGAGGAAGGTCAAGCATGTGCACAAGATCTTGAAGGACTCCGGTCATATCACTCCCTACAAAGGAGTGAAAGGTCTATACACCAACAATTATAAGCTTCCTGAGATCAAACTGATCAACAAGGTATTCCCAGGCCTGGTCAGTTACAAGCTCATGGACATCACCCGTTACGACAAGAAAGCAGGTAGAGGAGTCAATCTGTATTCTGTCACTGTCAACTCGGATGTGCTCGGAAAGACAGTTCCTAGAACTGCGGACATGAACTTCGACAACACCTTCGAGAGGGACATGTGGTTGAAGCAGGAAGGTCAAGGTAAAAGGAAGAGCGCTGACCCAGGTATCTCGTTCAAGACCCAGGAAGAAGCGAAGGACGAGCTCCATGATCTCACCATGAGAGCACGTATAAAGATAGAGGGAGAGCTGAAGGAGATAGAGGACATGCCCCCGGAGCAGAAAGCAAAGAAGGAAAAGAGACTCAAGCAGTTGAAGGTGGCGCTGGCGGATGTGAATGCTGTAGAGGACTTGTTCGCTTTCGTAGCAGCCAACGAGCTAGAGATAGGAGAAGCTGTCAAGGAATTCGAACTGATCATGGCCATGCCCATCGAGAAGAGGGCATCGTTGGAGAATCTCAATCGTATCCAAAACATCAAGGAGACCATCGATTCCATGCAGATGATACAGGAGCTCTCAGATGTAGCTATTCTCCATGATACCTTGAAGCGTACCAGGGACAAGGGCAAGTTGGATACGATGCTCGACAAGATCAAGGACATCCAGGATAAAGCCCAATGGTTGGACAGGGAGTTCGTCGATCAGCTGATACCTATACTTGCGGAATCCTATATCGGATACCATCACAAGTCATTGGACGGTGAGGTGCAGAAGATCATAGACAATATCGAAGAGACGGGTAATTGGAGAAGGTGGTCCAGCAACGTCAAGAGAAGTCCCGAGTTCAAGACCTTGAATAAGGAATTCAAGGAGAATAAGATGGACGAGGAGAACTTCAACAAGAGGGCCAAAGAGATGGTCATCGATGCGTTCAAAGGCCAGCAGTACCCTGACAGGAAGAATCTCATCCGGGATATGAGGAAGGCTCACAAGGACAAGAGCGCTTTCTCCTACTACTTCGATCCCCTCATGTATTCTTCAGAGCCTCTGATACAGATGTTCGGTAAGTCCATCAAAGAGGCAGAGCACAAGAAGAACGATCGTACCAGAGACCTGAAGTATGAGCTCGCAGAACAGTACAAGAAGTTTGTCCAGGGAAAGAACGAAGCAGACATAGAGGCCCTGTACGATTCTATGACGGAGGTGACCACCATATCCATGGGCCCGGGTAAAAGCGACAAGAAAGTCCTATCCCTTGTGTCTCCTACGGATGATACCAGGTATCTGGAAGAACTGCGTAAGGGGTATAGGGAAGCTTCGGAGAAGTACGATCGTCCTATGCGTAAGGACTTTGCAAGCTACGAAGAGCACCGACAGGCATTGGAAGCGTGGAAAACAGAGAGCAAGCAGAGAAAACAGCTCTACTACCAAGAAATCCAGAAGTGGCACCACGAGAACAGTGAGCCTATAGAAGGATGGAGAGATGAGAAAGACGCTCTGGACAATGCGATCTCTAAAGCAAAAGACTTGTTGAAGAAAGCCAATGCAGACGGTCATCCGGCAAGAATCAGTGCGGCAGCTTCCGAGTTGGAGCAATTGAACAGGACCAGAGCAATGAACTTCCAGGAGAGCACCCAGACTCCAAAGGGAGATTGGGTAGGTCCTAAGAAGAGCAAGTACGCGAACAAGAAGTACCAGGCTCTTATGAAGGATGAGCAGGCACGGGAATTCTACGAATACTTGAAAGAACTTTATAGAGAGAAGCAGAAGAACATCAGCAAAGGCAAGCTTGTCAAGAACACTTGGCATGATATGCAGTACATGGTCCCTTCCATCCGGAAGCATGACTATGACAGGCTGCGCGAGCAAGGCTTGATCTCTACCGCGAAGGACATGTTCTCGGATCTGACCACTGTCCAGGATACGCAGGATGAGTTTGCGAACTACAACAGCGTCACTGGAGAGATCAAACGTACAGTTCCTCTGTACTACATGAACATGGTGGATGCAAAGGAAGTCTCCAAGGATCTTGCTTCGAGTATCTACCAGTTCTCTGACATGATCCACAACTACGAAGAGAAGAGTAAACTGCTCGGTCAAGTCAATCTATTCGTGGACATCATCAAGAACCGGGACACCCTCGCACTGGATTCGAAGGGAGGGGAACTGCTCAGCAGTATAGCGGATAAGATGGGATATACCATACCTGGATTGAAGCCTGGTGATTCTTACACTTACAAGCATGTGCGGGACTTCGTGGACTCCATAATGTTCGGTCAAAGGTCACTGAAGCAGGAGATATGGGGATTGTCCTTGAACGATATGGCGAATGGTCTGGCGACATGGACAGCTATGAGTACGCTATCGTTCAACATGCTGCAGGGTGTGAACCAATCCATACTGGATAACATGATACTCTCGCAAGAGATAGCGGCTGGACAATTCTTCGATGCAAAGAACCTTGCTTGGGGAAAGACCAAGTACTGGGGTGAGACTGGCGCTGTGGCCGATATAGGGAAATTCGCTCCTGAAACGAAGCTGGGAAAAGCAATCGAATTCTTCGATGCTCTGACAGAGTTCACTGACTCTGATGGTAAGAAATTGGTAGGCGGCAAGCTGAGAAAAGCTTTGCAGGTTGGTAACCTCATGGTCGTCCAGCAGGCTGCTGAGCATGAAGTAGCTACTACCAGGATGTTGGCTGCTATGGACAGCTTGAGGGGTAAGTTGCTGGATAAGGATGGTAAGGTCATCCAGAACGAGAAGGGAGAGGATGCGAATCTCTACGACTTGCTCGTCATAGATGAGAAGGGGAAGATGTCCGTGGACCCACGGGTTGCGAACTTCGATCGATACGATTTCATCAACATGCTCCAAGCTCTCGGACGAAGAACCAACCAGACCAAGGGTAACTTCGATAGCGCTATGTTGAAGCGGCAGTGGTATGGAAAGCTCATGACCCTGTTCCGATCATGGGTGGTTCCAGGCGTGCGTAGGCGATATGGCCACAACAACTTGGCCAATCTCAGCAACGTGCACATAGATGAAGAGCTAGGTACTGTCACTCAAGGTATGTATGTCTCTCTCATGAATCTGGTACGGGAATCCTACTGGAACAAGACGTCCCCTTTGCGGACATTCAAGTCCATGACAGTCATGGAGCAGCAGAATGTCAAGAGGACCATGATGGAAATGGCCCAGCTGGCCAGCATGAAGATCCTCATACTCGCTCTGGCAAGCATAGAGGATGATGATGACAACTACGCACTGTCCTTCATGAAGTACCAGAACTACAGACTTCATTCAGAACTGCAGCAGTGGCTTCCATTCGTAGGATACAAGGAAGTTTTCAGGATAGCCAAGTCTCCTATCGCTACGGCGCGACATATAGAGAAAGCCTTCACATTCTTAGACCAGATAAAGAACGAGATGTTGTACTCGGTCGGTTGGCCGATGGAAGAGAAGGACATCTTCTACATGCGCAAGACCGGTAGCAGGGAGAAGGGAGATAGGAAGATCTGGAAGGAGTTAGAGAGCCTTCTGCCGATCCTCCGGGGTATGGATAAGACCCTATACCCCGAAGAACCGACGAAGTACTTCCTGCGACCGACCTACAATTGATCAGTTCTCATCCGCTATAGGGATGCTGACCTTCGACTGCAGCATGGCTCCGATCTTCACATCGATGAAGGTGAAATCCGTATAGACCTCTTTACCGATCATCTCCTCGAGTGCTTCCTTCTTCATGTAGAAGATCCTTCCAGTCCTGCTCGCCTCTCCTAATTTGATCTTATCGCCATCAGCTTTGTTGTTGTTGATCTCTATGAGGGGAACGTATCCTTCTTCTATCTTCTTCTCCACTTTTTCGCAATACTTATAGCCTACGATTGTCTGAGGCTCCATAGAATCCTTCAATCTTGTATCGAGCAGGATCCCTCCCCCATGACTATGAGTCACACCTGTCACTGGACAGACGAAAGACTCCATGCTTACATGACTCTTACCCATGATCATGCTGCTTCTCTGCTGCCGACTTCTTGATGTCGACTCTTAATTGTTGATACTTGTTCATTATATTCATCTTAGATGTTAATACGGAGCATCTCCGTAGTCTTTCTTGCCTGACTTCTCTGCGCAACTGGTGTCCCATATGATGGGCTCGTCCAGAAGGACATTGATTCTTCGAAAAGTCTGACTGCTGTAGAACCCAGCTTTTCCTCCAGCATACAATTCTGCAGCTGGATGCGGTGCTTCCACTATCCTGTCCTGGGTATGGAGAAGAGGTTTGAATGCTTGGGCTTTCTTGCCCCATAATACGAAAATCGTCTTCGGATACTCGAAGGATATGATCTTCAACACATTCTCGGTGAAGGGTCTCCATACGTTGAGGTGGGATCCTGCGATTCCTTTACGTACAGTCAGCGCTGTGTTGAGTAGTAACACTCCTTGCTCAGCCCATGACTCCAACGAGTGGTCGAAATCTAGGCATAGTGTGTCGTAGTCGGTCTCTACAGCTGTTATGATCGACCTCAATGAGGGACTGATCTTGATAGCATCATCGTTGTTCGCGAAACAGAGACCGTTCGCTGAGCCGTCATGATATGGATCTTGTCCGAGTATGACGACTCTCAATTCTTCAGGAGGACAGAGCGAGAACGCCCTGAAAGTCTGAGACTGCTTCGGGTATATCTTGTACCCCGATGCCATCTCGAACTTCAAGAACGTTCTCACTGCTTTGAAGTCCTCTGAAGTAAGTACGGGCTCCAGCACATCGTACCAAGGCCCGAACATCTTCTTCAGTGGGTTCATTTCTCAAGTGTATACTTGCGGATCGAATGTCTCTTCCTTCATATTGGGAGCGTCGAAGACCTCAGCTCCCTCAGGTAGAATCGTATCCAGTTCTACTTCCAATCTTGCTTTCGCTTTGTCACTCCTGTACAGTATCTCTGCGAGCTTACCGTCATTACTGAAGTTGTGGAAAGTGAGAATGGTTCCTTTACATAGCTGTGACATGTGAGAGTACTTACCTTCGAGGAAGAGATCGTAATCCTTCTCGAATGCAGGAGGTATCTCGAACACGTACATAGCCATGTCGTTGTTGGGATCGAATTGCGCGATGAACTCCGGTATCTTGTTCAAGAAACCTTCGAATTCAACGAACTCCTTTCTGCCGGAGAACCGGTATAGCAATGCAATACATCTATCATTGCCAGGCAGCGCCACGAATGCATTGACCAAGTGGGAATCGAAGAAGAAATTCCTTCTGTTCCCGCCTATGACAGGCACGTGATGGCCAAGCATAGGTAGAATGAAGAGCGAGCTCTTGTTCAACCTGGCTACCATGAACATATAGTAGATGACTCCAGAGGATGACTCACTGTATATGTGGTTCACCTTGTAGGAGCTTTTCCGGATGGTTACGGTCTCGCCTTTCTTCAAGACGATGTTACCTACACAGAGAGATACTATTTCCCCATTTTCACGGTGGGGGACAGCAGTGCCTCTGGAATCCATGATGGTGAACATCCTAGGAGTCTTGGGTATGGGAGTATCCACTTTCAGCTTCATTCCCATAATCTTGGCTTTTCTCCTGTTACTTCTTCCGTATCCTCTTCAGACGTCTCGGGGGTCTCCAAGGTTTCAGATTCTCTCAACACCAATAGAGTCTGAGGCAGGCGTATACCGCACTGATCCTCGAGTTCTTCGTTATCTCGGAGTATCCTGACCAAGGTGTAGGTCTCATAGAACTTGTGCATGCCGCGATCCCTTCCGAACTTGGCCATGTATGCATCCAAGCACACTTGGCTCATGGTATAGACATCGGGTATGTCATCCAAGAGCTTCTCTGCCCCTTTGATGCCCATCCCTGGGATACCCGGTATACCATCAGTGCTGTCCCCCATCAATACCTGGGTCCACAGGAACTTCTCAGCCATCTCTTCAGTGGTGACGATAGTCTCTGCTTTCCCGTAGTTGTAATGGGTACCAGGAATCTGGTTGATGACATCCTTATCCGGACTTGCTATGACGAACTCATAACCTGAGTCTTGCAATATATCTGCCGATATAGCCACCAGGTCATCGGCTTCTACCGTGTTGAGTCCTACGAAGTTGTAGGGATCTTGCTGCAGAGCAGCTCGTAGAGCATAGAATATGGGTGGTTTCGGCTTCGCTTTCGATCTTCCGTTCTTATACGGTTTTGATTTCGCTTTCTCGTACCTGTAGCACTTTCCGAGTGTCAGGTAACCTATGTAATATGTGCTGTTCGTTTCCAGTAGTATCTGATGTATCCGACTTCTCAATCCCTCCAAAGCCTCCTCTAGGGTAGGTTTCCCCATCTCATAATAGAGAAGGCTGTCAGCATCGATGATAGCTACTTTGCTCATTGGATCGTATGTGTTTTAAGTGATTAGACAAATGAGCAGATGGGAGCTGCCTTATCTGTAGACAACTCCCACCCTGCTCACAAAAACGCTCTTTCTCAGTCGAGGGCCTTGAGCTTGGCTTGAGCAGCCTTGGCTGCATCCATCATCTCCTTGGATGCTGCAACTGCTTCCTTCCTCATCTCAGCCCACTCCTCGTCCGTCTTACTGGCGTACGAAGAGCTGTGGTAGATGGAACCGTTCACCCCTGCAAGTGAAGAGTGCACGAAGTACTGGAGTACCCGGATCGCTCCGTCTCCTCCTGCTGGTACAGCTCCTACGTGCATAGGATCCACGAAGATGTTATGGATCTCTCCGCCGTAGTTGGAAATGTACATCAGTCCCCCGACATGAAGACCCTTCACGCAACTTCTCCGGTCATCGGTATTGACACAGCTCCAGTCTTTCAGACGGTGGGTGCATCCTACCTTGATGAAGTGACCAGGATTGTCGAATCCGTTGCTTCCCTCGCAAGTGAACGGATCTCCACCCATTCCCATTACAGCAGGAATGAAGATACGCTGTTCTACTGTTTCAGGCTTGCCCTCGCTCACGATCTCTCCGGTGTCTGGGTCGAAGGTCCGCGTGTAGCGATCGACTCTCTCTCCGGTCTCCGTGTCGAAAGCATCTGTGTACTCCCTCGAGACCTTGTACCCATTGAGAAGGCCCTCTTTGGTGATCTTCATCTGGTACATGGTGGCACGCTTGGCGGCAACCTCATCGGACAGCCCGTGCTTCTCCATCAGCTCCTTCTTGAGGGTCGGGTGGACATACTCTGCGTTCACGAAACTGAAGAACCTGTCAGAAAAGTCCTGGCCGAAGCCCTCCGCGGTCTTCTCTTTGAGTATCGGGTTCCGCAGAAATCGTATCCACATCTTGACAAGAGGCTCAAAATCGACCCCCTTCTCGACAGAGGCCATGATCCGATCCACAAGCGGTTGGGGCATAGGAATATCGGATACGACATCGTTGTTCTTCAGGAAGAACTGCCCTGTCGCCTTATTCGCTTGGATGAACTCGCACTTGGTCTCGACAAGCTCTGTAAAATCATGTACTGCAAGTTTCCTGAACTCATCGAGCAGGGCATTGTATGCCTTGATCGACTTGGCAGTGCTAGACTTGTCAGCTAGAGCCTGCATCTTCTTGTAAGTGTCCTTCGAGTAAGGAACACTGAACGGGGTTTCTCCGAACGAACCAGAGATTTGGTCGTCTATAACATTGATTGTGATCATGTTACGTGTTGTGATTTGATATTCAAGTTAATAAAAAGAACTGGATCAATAGACCCAGTTCAAGCGATCATGACTGTCGAAATAGACCTTGATCTGTTCGATCTTCTGCGTACTTATAGGCCACTTATGTCTATTAGGCTGCAAAGGATCTATACTGCCCAAAGGCTCGAGATCCTTCATAAGTGGATGGAGGGGCTCTGCGAAATCCATGAGTTCCTTGAAGTCATCCAGAATCTCTTGGTTATACGCTACAGCACCCTTCACATCCAAGATGAATAGCTCCCTGCTCTTGAATGCTATGGCGTCAGTGTTGCCTTCGTTGTCATTACAGAACTTGTGGAACTCCAACAACTTACTGATGTGCGCTACGACTTCCTTTTTACGGAGAAGATCACGATGAACGTTATTATTCCGATCCATGTAGCACTTCCAGACCTTCTCGAATTTCTTCCAGAGTTCTGGATTGATCTCTTTCAGGCAAGTCAGCCACCGGTAGCCTTCAATGCCCTCCACCTCTATCGAAGTGAAGTATGCTATAGCGTGTTTGTCCATTGTATATGAGCCATCAGGCAGTCTTTGTCTGAAAAAGCCGTCGATATGGACCATATTCGGATTGTCTTCGACATGCTTCAGATTGGATTTGGAGATTCTCAGCAGTTGAGGAGTGGGCAGTTCCTTCTTTATCTTATCACCGTTCAAATCTCTATTCGCCCATTCTAAGAGTTCTCCTCTATCGTCAAAAGCCCTTACCGGAGGAGCGTCGATGAAGAAGCAGGCATCATTGCGCCCCAAGTAATGTTGTCCAGAGTATATATAGCGGGCCTTGCTAGTGCTGTAAGCTGTAGAATAGGGTATGGCGTACGGAAACAGGATACAAGCAGCAGCGATCATCTTCTCGTCATCCTCTGCTGTACCGTAATAGGTGAGGTGCTCTATCTCCATCAGATCCTTTGCCTTGATCTCCACCTTGTCACGCATGAAAGGCTCGTTACTTCCGGAAAAGTTATCCTTCTGCGGATTGAACCTCCATGTAGCTACAGCGATCTTATCCTCCAAAGCCCTTCTCTCTGCAGGAGAGAGACGACTGTATCGGATTCCTTTTTCTGCTGCGTCAGCGATTTTCTTCTTCTCCTCAGCCCACTCTTCCGGAACAGTGATAGAGTCGTAGCTCCTAGACAAGGCTGACGCTTTCATGTATTCCAGGACTTTCTTGGACTTGGCTTTCTTCTTCTCGAATGCTTCTCTCTTCTTCTTCACCATCTCAGGAAGATCTGTAGCACTGACTGCGAATTCAGGATCCCTGTCCTTCACAAAGACGACAGAGCCTCCGCCGGTCAACTCTACGAGGTACCTGTCCTTCAACTGGGAGTGGTTCTCTCCCCCCATGATGAAGACATTGGATTCAGACAACTGAGACCAATTATCTATTCTCCTCCGGATGACCTTGTTCTCGTCTCTATCCCAGACACCGACCTGAACATCGAGATACCTGAACATCTCCGAAGTGCTCTCTCGCTTTATGTCCTTGTCGAGATGGAACTTCGGCTTGATGCTCTCCTTATCGATGATACCGCTCAGTCTGCTCAGTGCACTACCCCTGTCCATCTTGGTGTAGACATCCCTACAAGCCAACAGCCACTTTATGAGGTCTGTCTCCTCTTTCAGACTGCTTTCGATGATCTGAGAAGCTTCTTCCGAGGCACGCTGCAAGACTCCACTGATGAAGGCTTTGGTGGATTCGTTCCATATCACCTTCTCCCTGGATGGGGTCACATCCACTCCCTCCTGAATGACTACTTCTCTTCCATCCTCGTCGCGGTAAGCTTGCCTGGCTGGACACTTGAAGGCTACAGGCCCTCTCATGTCCTCCATCTCCAGTTCCCTGAAATCGATGAAACCGTAGTTCACGCCTGTACTCGCCCCATGCTCCTTCACAAGAAGGATATGAGGCTTGTCGAAGACATAACTGTCCGATATGATCAGATTGTCCGAGTCGTGCAGTATCTCCGGCTGGAAATACTTCTCGACATCATCGTAGCGAGAGCTATCAAGTTCATCAGGCATACGCACGAAGAATTTGATCTGAGGCATATACATCAGCTGCTCCTCGATGGCATTGCGGTACGCTTTCCTATTGTACTTCTTGACCTTGAAGCTGACGGTGGTCCCATTCTTCAAGGAAGTACGCTCGTAGTGCACTTCATCTCCATTGGAGAGCTTGACGGTCGGGTTCATCTCTCCGCTCTCCATATTAAATGGAGGGATGACGAAGTCCGTCTTGTAGTTGTAGCAGTTCATCTTGAACCGCTTACCGTTGTGGATGGTCTCTACTGTGTAGAAATCCACTCCGGTGGACAACGCCACCTTGGCCCCAAGGCCGAAGGCACCGTAGTTCTCAGCGGTATTACGCTTGGTTGAATACCCGAGTTCGAGTACCCCTTCCAGTCTACGCTCTCCTATACCCACACCATGGTCCACAATGTACATGGTATCGCAGAAGCCTGCAGCCATATCGGATGCTGAGTGCTCGTATATGAGTGTGACCTCGTTGTTATCCCTATCCAGGAAATCCAAGTCGTAATACGAAGGATCGAAGTTACTGTCATCATACTGGTCTCCTGACCTGGTGATGTAGTAATCGTCCGACCGAGATGTCCCCTCGAGGATCTCTATCGCTATCTCCTTCTCCCGCTGTGCATCCAAAGCATTGGTTGCAAGCTCCCTGATGGTGGACTGTACAGGGTTGGAGTACTGCGTCGATTGCAGTATGTCGAAGACCAGGCGCTCAGCACCTTTGTTGATCTTCTTCTCCAGCCCGGCGGTACCGGTCATCTTCTTATCTATCTCCTTGACGCTCATCTTCTAGTGATTGGGTTTTGTGTGCATGAGCACGTCTCTTCAGTTTGTAGATCCTCTCTCCGTAGTATTCTTTCATGAATGCTTTGTGGAGGTTCTTGACGAGGATGAAATGTTCCATACCGTACACCGTCTCGAAGACCTTGTTGGTACTTTCCATCTCCTCCAGCCAACCGAAGGTGTGTTCTCTTGTTTCAGAGTAGAGATCGGCGACTCTCTGTTTCAATGTTTCGGGATCACAGGCCGTATCTATCCCTAGCCCATCTAGTTTGATGAGCAGATCATCTGATATGTACATAGTGTTAAAGCTGTTTGATCTGTTCTATGGTCTCCAGGACCTGTTGTTGGTTCCTGGGTAAGAACAGAGCTGGGACAGGAAGTCCCGTTTCCGATAGATAACGCTTGAACATCTTCCACTTCAATGGGAAGACGTCATTGGCGTATCCTTTTATCTCAACGACGAATCTCCCTTGCGGGTCTACGAAGTCGGGGGTGTAAGTGATGTCCCTGACTTTCGTCGTGTTATCGACGAAGCCGTTCGATCGACTGTGTTCGAAACTCGGACCTTTATAACGGAAGCCTTCCTGCAAGACATACTTCCTTTTCTCGTAGAGCACAGGTATCCCTGTCTCCTCGAACTTCTGGTAAGCGAACAATTCCAATTTGGACCGGAATTGAATGCCCTTGTATGCCCTGGAGGTAGCGTTACGTACCTTCTTGTTCCGTGTTTTCCTGTTCCTCTTCTTCGCCATCCGATACTGCAAGTAACCGGTCGTTGTAGAATTCCTCATCGAGATCTTTGATCTTATCGAGGAGTCTGCGTTCTTCTGCCCGTGCGGCATCTTTCGAGCCCAGATCCAAATCTGTCTTTGTACCTAAGTTAGAGAAAATGGTGGCGCAACGTGCGAGAATCGCATCTATTTCTTGCTTGACTACTTCATCTTCGTGATATTTCATGTGCCCTAGAGGTTGTATATCAAATACCTGAGAGTTTCCTTCTCCTGGTGGTACTGGACGTACTCGGAAGGATCTGTCGCAAGGTACGGATATGGGATGACAATGTTCCTGAGAGAATACTCTCTACAGATCCTTTCAGCCATCATCTGCCCGTTGTTCTCGAACTCTCCTCTAAGATTCCTCTTATAGAAATCATTGTCGTAGAGTACGGCAACCTCATCGAAGCGTGTTTGTAAATGTTCGACCAATGCCCTCGGAGGCATCATCATCTCCGTGCCCATGGCACAAGAGGGGACTATCTCGTCCAGACATGCTATGTCCTTGAGACTGCTCTGCAACAGACAGAGCTTCCCTGATTCAGGTAGTCGGGTATATCCCTGTACCTGCTTGGGAGTGGTGTTGCTGACCCACTTGGTTTCCGGTGGATCATAGGGGCTGTACAACTTGTACTTGCCCTTCATCTTGTAGGCGTAGGTCAATTCGCATTTGAACCTGTGCTCGTTTATCCAATAGTACTCGATAGGGAATATGTCGTACTTCTCCAACGTCGCACTCGATATAAGGAACTGCTTCCAGAACAGCTTATCCTTCTCTTCCCATCGCCTTCGCTTGACCTTTATGATGGTCACTGTCTTGAGCCTGTACTTCACATACGCTATATCCCCTCTCTTTCCAGCGGAGAAGTCCCTGTTCAAGGGATGTGTGGACAGGTTGAGACTGAAATCATGGTCTATGATACGCAAGGCATCGAAGAAGCTGCAGTTGTTGACGAATTGGACGTAATCGAAACAATCGAAACTGTGATCAGGATGCCCGAAGTCCTTGTACCGGGCCCTTCCTTTCCATATTATTATGGACGCTGACGGTTTCGGGTCATCTCTCAGCTCGCTGCTGAACTTCTTACCGAGTTCTTTGAATGACGAACAGTAGTATGCGAATATGTCTACGTCTCTCACGCGAGATAGGATCTGCTCCTTCGATAGGTGATCCTCGCTGCTCCTACTCTTTATCATAAGCAAAGACAATGATAAGAAAAGGGGAGCTCCACGTTAGGAACCCCCCTCTCCATCAAACTAACAGATGAAAATCCTCAGACCCAGCCTCCCTCTTCTTCAGGAACGCCTTCAGTCTCCGCATCCTCATCAGCCGCAACGACTGCGAGTTTTGGAGCAAATGGTCCCCATTGAAGGTCGTGAGGGAATTCTGCTTTGAACTGTCCGTACTCGTCATTGAGTGACTTGACGAACAGGTCATCCCTCTTAGGCTTCACGCGGCCGAACATCTTGACGTACACTGTCTGGTACTTACCATCCTTGACTCCGATGAGAAGTCTCACACGGTTGTCCTTCAGTTGTGTCGCAAGTGATGTGATCTCTTCGATCTCTCCTTCCACGATGCTGCCCATCGTCTCGAAGTAGACATCATCATCAGCTTTCACATTGGCCCATGCCTTGACGAAGTCGATGAGGATCTCCTCGCCCTCCAAGGCGTGGCGTTGACCCTCTTTCTTCCACCATTCGTAAGCAGGTGCATCTGCAGACCAGGTAGTCTGGCCCACATTGTTGATCCACTGGTTCTTCCCAGTCTTGGACACACGAGGGCGATCACTCAAGAGAATGTCGAACCGTGTGGTCAGATCAGGATTCTGAATCCAGAATGTGAGCTTGAAGAACTCATTCTCCTTTCCAGTCTCCTTGTCTTTGATCTTGGTCCAGTAACTAGGTTCCTCCTTGACCTTTATTCCAAGTTCGTGGAGGTCATCTTTTGTAGGATTGACAGCGATGACCACGAAATTCGCGAGTCCTGCGAACAGCTTGACGCCGCCGCTCGCTACTTCCTGATCACTGTCGTTATGCTGAATAGCCATATAGCTTCTTCCTTTTGATGTTATTCAATATCTCTCTTCACTGAAGCGGCAATAGCTCAATCGTCCTGCCAACTTCTTTCAGAGACGCTATCTTCCTGATCAGGATTCACGTCTCCGGCAGAAGTCTCTGTAGAAATGGGATTTCCATCAGCATCCACATCACGGACGAAAGTGAAGGTCAGCTTGCGCTTCTTCTTCACCCTTTTCCCTTTGAGGGCTGGATCCTTGAAGATCTCGATCACCATCCACTTCTCCAGTGAATATTTCTTCGCAATGTCCTCGCGGCTCAATCCCTCATCCAAGTCTGCCAAGATCTGACTTACAGACAACGTTGCAGGTGTTGTTCCTGCTTCAACCTGAGGATCTGCCTCAGGTACTTGTGCTTCGATACTCATTTTTATTTCGAGTGTGTTACACGGTTAATCAATCAACGAAAATCTTGGACCAGTCAAGCTTGAATTTCTTGCCTGCCAAGTATTGGGCTCTGGAGCCAGAGGCTATTTCCTTTCCAGCGAGGAACGAGATCGCCAGATCCCCTTCCTTGTCCCTGTAAAGGTAGCCTATGGCGTCAGCGCTGGCACATGTGATGGACTTGATCTTGCCGGTAAGATCCAGATCCGAGGCTGATACCTCGTGTCCTTGCTTATCGACTATCATCTTGTCTCTCACATGACCTACCAGGATGACGTGCTCAGCTAGTTTCCTGAACGCGTCTATCCATTTCTTATAGGCTATCCTCAACCAGAGGTAGCCTGCCCCATTAGGGAGAGTCAGCACGGACGGCTTCTCCGGATTCTTCTCCCAGAAAGTTTTGCCCATGGGGCTTTTGAGATACATCTGCGTAGCCTCCTTCTCAGCCCACTCTTCGAGCTTCGTGATCGTATCGATGGCTACGTATTTGTACGGCTTGCCTGCTTTGATTATCTCGGCTCCCGCTTCTTCGAGTTCCTTCAAGTTGTTGACCTTGAGCTTCAAGGCCTCCAACATGTCGGTCCCGTCCTCGAGATCGATTATCAAGCAGTCATCCAGCATGGACAGTGCGGTGGTCTTTCCCACCTTGGGCTGTCCGTATATCACCAAGGACGCTGGACTTTGCCTCAGTGCAGGGGATTTCCCCTTCGGTAAAGTGATAGTACTCATGTTCTCTCCAGTATTCGGAATTTACTCAGATCGACTTCGAAAGGCATCATGCCCGTGAAGCCGTCACGATTCTTCTCTATGTGATTTGCAAGAAGACCTACAGGATCTTCACCGCAATAGGTCTCTGTGATCCCATATAGATCATGAGGGCGTTGCAGCATCATCACCACATGCGCATCCTGACCTATGCTATCGGCCCCGAACAGGTCACTCAGCCTAGGCTGATATTGCTGTTTGGCTCTATACTCCTTCTCTATCTCACGATTGAGTTGGGATAGCATTATGGATATGGTTCCGAGTTCCGACTGCATCTTCATGCACATCTTCGACACGGAATTCAATTTCTCCATCTCGTTCGCTTCGTTCTGCCCGAGTACAAGCCTCGAGTGGTCGAAGAGATTGACGACCAATGCATCAGGTCTGGAATCAGCGAGCTCCTCATTGAACTTTCTGATATGCTCTATGTTCCTAGGCACATTGTTGAAGTATATAGGATACTTCATGTACTTCTGGACCATGGATGCATACCTATTGAAGTCTGCATCGGACAACGGATTGTCCACTGAGAGGAGCTGGTGCAGTTCACGATCCACATCCTTGGATGCAGATCGCATGATCTGCTGATAGCCTGGCATCTCGAAGCTCCAGTAAGCGACAATGACAGGGAAACGAGTGGATAGATCCAGTACATCGAAGATCATCTGGTTACTGAATGCGGATTTACCCACACCAGGTCTACCACCGATCACGTACATCTTACCTACCTGCAGTCCTCCCAACAGTTGCCTGTTGAGTTTGGGCCACTTGGTAGGTAGGACCACCCTGTTTCCGAGTTTGGCTTCTTTGACGACAGCTATGGACTGATTGACAGCCTTCACCATCGATTGGAAACCATACTTCTTCAAGATCTGCTCATCCGAGCTTCCTTGTGACTCTGATGCCTTCTCCGGCTGTGTTGTTATTCCCATCCGATCCTAGTTCGATGTAGTTCTCCCACGTTTGTTGGTTCACCCAGGTGTCCAATTTCTGCAAGAACTCCAGTCTTCCTCGTTCTGCTTTCAATTGGATGTGCAGCAACTTCATGATCTCATCATGACGATGCTTCTTGGTGCCCACTATCTTATGATAGCGCTTCTTCGCCTTCTCATTGGACTTGGCGTCCGGGTCCGCGGCGTGTAGGACCCGATACCCTCCTCCAGATGTTCTCACCTTTATGGGGTATGTACTGATGAGCTCTGCCCACATCCGATCGAAATCTCCAGAGAAGAAATCGATGAACTTTTGACGAATGGTATCCGACTTCCAATCCTCTTTATCCATTATCTTGAGCAATCCTTTGTCTTGCAGTACGTTCCTTTCTACATACTGTAATCCGTTGAACTTTTCAATGATGGCCTGGCCTTTTCTCCAGGTGAGGTACAAGTAGATATATTCGTCAGCAGATATTTCGAGCTCGTTCAGCAGACTCAAGTCTATCTGTATCTGCATAAGCATTCGAATTTACGGATAATGTAGCTGGAAACCAAGCAGTTAAGCTTTATTCCCACACTACATTGTCCAGGTTCTTGACACTTGCCTTCAACCATTTCTCTTCCTGTGAATCCGCCACATAGAGACAGATGATCTTACCGGTCTTACCGGGTTGAAACCTGATTATCCGTCCGACCCTCTGTATCATGGTAAGGGATTTGGAAGTGAGGCCGCAAATGACAGCTAGGCTGGCATCTGGGACATCGAAACCCTGGTTGAGGGCCTTTGTGGAACATAGGACACGCTTCGTACCGTCCTTGAAAGCTTTGAGAGCTGCCTCTTTCTGCTTCTTGGTCTTCCTACTATGGAATATAACGGAATCTTCCTGTACGGCGCTTGCAAGCATGTCGGTGAAATCATTGGAGCCTCCGAATACCAGTATCTTACTGTCTTCGTTGTCTTCTACGATGTCTCTCAATGCTCCCAGCTTGCCTGAGGCATGATCCACTACCTTCTTCCTAGCTCTGATATTGCGATAGAACTGGACAGCCGCCATCGTCTCTTGGGAAGACGCTTGCTTCTTACCAGGTCCGAGTATGAACTTCGCTCTGTCGAAAGCATCGAATTGTCCGAGAAGGTACTTGGCTCTTACGAAACCGTTGTTGGCCTTCTTGTAATCCTCTTTCTCGACATCACTCAATTCCACCTTCTTGCATATCACTTGGTACGGGGATACCAATCCTTTGCTGACTGCTTCATCCAATGTGAGTTGATAGGCCATCGGAGCCATCTCGAAGAGTATCTCCTGGTATTCTATCTCCTCTGGAGGAGTGGCTGTCATGCATATGAGTCTATCCCATGTGTTGTTCTCGAAGAACTTCCTGTGTTCCGGAGACAGTCCGAGGTGAACCTCGTCTGCAGCGACTGCAGTATAGTGCTCACCAGCGAACTTCCATGCTGACTGGTAGCAGATTATATCCACTCGCGGCAATACGTGGTCGTATCCCCATTTCTTGAACTCCTCTTCGAATTGATCCTGCAGTTGGTTCGTGGGAACCAGTACTATCCCGTTGGCCTTAGGATCCTCGTCCAACGTCTTGCCCACCGCTATAACGCCGCAGCGGGACTTTCCCATTCCGGTAGCAGCTATGATAGTGCCTTCGAAACCTTCCGATGCCCAGGCATTGAGCGCCTTACGTTGCTCCATGTCCTTCTTCCGATATATGTCTGTCTTAGTCAAGTGCACTTCCATGTCGTTACCAGTCTATTGGTTTCACTATCGTACTTCGAGCTATGCTCTTCCACATAACCCTTGTACCTCAGTTCCGTCATCCTACCGGTCACCCTATTGATGTCCCATCCCAGATGTCTGGCGATCTCCCTGTTGGAAGCAGGACCTATCACATTCAATGCGACAGCGACCTTCAATTGCTTGTCATTGATGGTACCCTCATCGAGTAGTTCATGGTAGGACTCTATCGATCTACGATGAACGCCCATATCTCAAATTGATTTACGAGGCCACCTCCTGGTATGTTCCGGGATGGTGATCCTCCGGTGTTGTGTCCAAGCGATACCTACCGCCTGGTTCTTCTCGTGTTCCTTTACATAGACCCTCACGCCATATAAATAACCATATCCCCAAGTCAAGAGAGAATCTATCCGGTCTCTTTGAGAAGTCGTCAAACCTCCGTATACATTGTACTCAGCCATAATCAAGGAAGGTTCTGTTCCAGTAGTTTCTCAACGATGAGAGCCTCATCGTACCAACCGGTCTCCATGAGAAGATCCTTGACATCGACCCACTCGATGGATCCATGCTCGTTACAAAGCTTCGCTTGCAGGTTGTAGACGTGCACTGTCTCAGGGAACCCTGTTTCAGGCTCAGCGGCTTCGTACTCGTAATATATCCGGAGTCTGAGCTCTCCGATATTCATTATGATGTGATTATTCTTGTTCATGTGTTGTTCTCTTTGGGCCATCGTAAATCATATTCTGTCAGGAATTTCTCGATCTTACTCAATCTTCTCTCCAGGTCTGCTACGGCTGCAGCTATCTCTTCCACCAGCTTGGGCAATCCTCCGATTATCTGCTTCATGCTCATGGTACGGTACTTGTGGATATGCTGCTCCTTGGTAACTCCCCTTGTCAGGATAACACCCCTGCAGGTATCGTATTTCCGACGATAAGCAGATTCGATCTGCACTATCTCTCCGTGCCTGTTCAATGCATGTACCACGGTGGAATGATGCCTTCCGAATATCATCCCTATCTCCTCTATCGTGTAGGAGAGAAACTCCCTCATCAGGACATAGGCTATGAATCTGGAATCCGTCACATCCCTCCTTCTGCTGGTACTAAGCATCTCTTCTTTCAAT
>Ga0208162_1000413_pt1 | contig 24902 bp, 23 predicted proteins | sample CB_VirMetaG_4_FD_184539 | JGI IMG/M metagenome (GOLD analysis project Ga0208162, IMG submission 184539) | Freshwater to marine saline gradient viral communities from Chesapeake Bay - CB_1508_1M Viral MetaG (SPAdes) (version 4) | ecosystem: Environmental > Aquatic > Marine > Coastal | place: USA... | reverse complement strand
TTCTATTTCTTCTGGTGTTTTTGGTTTACCTTTAGGAGATGGAAATTGTTTCATTATCTCTTGTGGATCATCAAATGTTTTATCTGCTCCTTCAGGATCATTATTAATTAAAACAATATTATCTCCAAACTCTTTTTTATAGATCTCCATATTTTGTGCTACTCCTTTCCAGGTATGTAAAATAGCACTAGGTGGTAAACTTCTATCTCTACCTTTGTTTCTCATTAATGAAGTAATAGGAGAAACATAAATTAAAATCATAAATGTTTCATATCCTAGATCTTCAAATTGTTTTTTCTTCTTAAGAATAGGATTAGAAGCTGCTCCTGTTCCATCAATTATAACATTAGTTAAAGATTCTCTTGCTTTATCTAATTTAGCTGATGTAGTTTTTCTTGCTTGACCCATTAACTTTGCTGCTTGTGAAAGTTCTTCAGGTGACATATCTGAAAATCTACTTTTACCTATTTCTTTCTTTAAAAGCTCTTCAAATTCATCATCTATATTAATAGTAGTAAATCCTTGTATTCCTAATTTATTTAAAATATACGATTTACCGGATCCAGCAGGTCCTGCCATGAAGATAGCTTTAGGTTTATCTTTATTTTCTTTTATGTTTGATTTTTTATAATCATCCATATTTTTGTCCGATACCTCTTTACCGTCTTCTTTAACAGGAGAATAGGCAGAACCAAAAGGTACTGCTGTTGGATTCTTTTGATGCTTTTTCTGAGCTTTAGGATCTATATTTTCAAAGATTTCTGGATTATCGTAACCGAATTCTTTAACTAATTGACCGGCTACTGCATTAGCTTCGTCTTCAATAGGTCCGCCAATATCTTGTGGCATATTATTTAAATCAATATCACCATTTTCAAGTTGTTGATGGTGTACTAATTCGTGTGCTATACTTCTTAAAATATCAGCCATTAATCTATCCTTCACATATACATCTATAGAATTATCTACTAGATTATATTGAGCTAAAGTTTGTAGTTTATCCCTATTACTATGTAAAGATACGAAAAAATTATCAGAAATACCAAGTTTTTTACAACAAAAATCTAAAAAATTATCTAAAATATTGTTATCAATACTTTTTTTTAATGATATTTTTTCCTCTGCTTGCATTTTATCATTAATCTCTTTTGTGAGATTTTGCATATAGTTGGGTGGATAAGAATTATAAATACCATCTACTATTAATTTATCTCCCTCTCTAATTACTTCTACAGTTGGTGGAATAACATTAGAAATGTGATTTTTATAATATTCAACTCTATCAAAACTTAAAGGAAAATCTTCGCTTATTTGTTTAGATTCTTGAATAGGTGGTAAGGATAAGGAAGGTAAATATTTTTTCCAGAGAGCAATGATTTCTTTACGATCCTCTTTAGATAATTGTACTTTATCAAAGTAGTCTTTAATTACATCTTTTAGAGGTTGTTTTACTTTTTTAGCTTTAAAGTACATTCCTTGCAGCATTGCAGGAATTTCATCCTCTAACTTATAATATTCTTTATCTGGTAGTAATTTTGCTTTTATAAGAGCTCTTAATGCTCTATTATCTTCCATTTCTTTACTATAAACAACATTATATCCTCTTTGAGATAAATGTTCTATTTCGTGTCTAACTACATCTTTAAGATCCATTGAGATAGTAGACCACATATTGGGTAAATCTCTTGGATCTACTTGGAATATTACAGTAAGCTCTCCTTGAATATCTTCATCTCCTTCTTCTGCCCCTCCATCTACACTATAAATACCTTCTTCTGTTTCTTTGAATACAATTTTTGCTTGAAGTTCAAAATCCATATCACGGCCTTTTTTATCTTGCAACTCATATTCATTCTGATAGATAAATTCTTCTTGATCAGGATATTTATCATGAAATTCTTTCCAAGCATTAAATATATCGCTAGAAACTTTTGTAGTAATAGAATCATAAACACCTTCACTAAGGAAATTTACCATTTTATCTACTTCTTCTTTAATAGTTTTGTACTGAGAAGGGTATTTTGTACGTAAATGTGTGCGATATTTATTAAAAGCATCTTTAACTTTATCAACTAACTCAGGAAACTTCTGATCATTTGATACTTGTTTAGCTGTTTGTAGTTGTTTAAATGAAAGATAAGCTGATTTTAGTTTATCAAAAGAATCTTTAAATGAAGGAAGATTAATAACATCGTGGGTTACACCTCCTGTTTCTTTATTTATATCAGTTGTTTTATAATAACGAGTTAATTCATCATTAAAGTAATCATTTTCTAAATCAACTTCACCGTAATTTTTTTCAATATCTTTTATAAAGAGAGGATCCATATCAGCTGCTTTTTTAGCTTCCATAATCTCTCTAGAATATTGAGAAATACCATAAGGATCTTTTCCTAGTTTAGGATCAAACCCTTCTTTAGCACTATGCATGTTAATAAACCAATTTGCTTGTGATTTATCATGAGCAGTAGCCCCTTTTCTATTTTTAAATTTCTTAGCCTTTTCTATAGTAACAGGTCCACCATAAGCTTTTGTAATTTTTGCTTTAAATGTACCAGGAGCTCCTTTTTTTGTAGTTCGTGTTGTATCTTCATTAACTCCTAAAGCTATATTTGTTACTATTTCTAAATCTTCATCAGATAATTCATCCGGAAAAAAGCTAGCTAATTCATCAGGATTAGCATTTCTTAACTGAGTAGCAGAAATACCACCTTGATCTCTAACAACATCTAACTGTAGATTATCATACTTGTGATATGATGTAAGTCTACCTAATAATTCTTTATCGTCTTCTTCTCCTCTAGATCCTGCTGCAAAAATTACATTTTTATCTGGATTTTCTTTAGCTGAACTATATACATCACTAATAGGTATTTGTGATTGTCTTACTGATACTTTTGGACTTAAATATTTTTTATAAATTTTCCAAATATCTAATGCATCTTGTTGTGTAATACCACCTCTATCTTTACTACCAACAAAGATGTTATATACTTCTGCATCAGGATATTTTTCAATCATCCTTTTGATTACATTAAAATGTCCTTTATGTGGTGGTTTAAATCCTCCACCATAAGAAACTATCGTTCCTTTTTCATCCATAATGGACTCTACTAAAAATTGAGAAAGACTATTCACTTTGTTTTATTACAGTATTTAATTTTTTCATTAATGGTTCTGGTTTAGGATTTTCTATATCAAAAAGCTTCTTAACACATTTGTAGATTTCTATATTATCTTCAAATGAGCGTTTACTTTCAATAATCTCCCATCCTTTCCCTTGAAACTTATCTTTCCTAGGACCTCTCTTACTGGATTTTAACCATAAGATACCAGTTCTATGAATTTCTTTACCATAACACTCTTCATACATTTCTTTATAAATAGCTGTTTGTAGTTCGTAAGTAGATGCAATCGTATTAGATGTCTTAATATCAAGTATCCATCTCTCTCCATTAATTTCTACTACTAAATCACAGGTTCCGGCTACTTTCATCTTATCTGTAAATAAAAATACCTCTGTTTCTATTAGAGTAGGCTTAAAAGTTTCCCAAAATTCAACAAATCTTAAGAACATTTCCCATACTAATGGTTCATATAAAGGAGTTGAAAACTCAGCAAAGTATCTTATTTCTTCACCTTTTAAGTATCTTTCACATAGATCATGCACTTGAGTACCTTGCTCTCCAGCTTTTTTAACGATATAATCGGCAGAGTATCCAACTCTTTTTAACCAATCTTCAAAATGCTTTCCTTTTGGATAACATCCTAAAACATAAGTAACTGATGGATAATATTCACCATTTCTTTGATAAAACCGAGAATCCTTTAAAGTAATTTGCTTGTGATCGTCGGAAATTTCTAATAATCTATTATAAGATTTTTTTAAAATACTCATATGAGTTGTAGTTTGTAAGACATAAACGAATATTCGTCTATTGGCTGGGTTTGTTGTAGAATTTCTACAAATTTATCGAATCCTAAGTCTGAGGGATCGTTTTCTGTTGTATCGACAATATAGACTTCTTTACCTTGCTTTAGTAAGTATTCGCTATATTTTAATGTTTTTTTAATTGCATCATTATCTAATGCTAAATAAATTTTATCTACTTGAGAGGAGATAAGTTTTTTCATTAAAGCATTATTAATTGATTTACCTAATAATGGTATTGCGTTTCTTTTTATAGCCATCATATCAAATGCTCCTTCACACAATATAATTGGAATATTCCAGTTAATATAGTATTCAAATGGTATAATATCTCTTGTAACTGTAGGATTTTTATATTTTAATGATGACCATTCTTCAAAGCTTCTACCAATAAAATAATTCAAATTACCATCTTTATCATAAGAAGGAATAATTATTCTATTTTGAAATTTACCTGTTGTGCAGTAACCAATATTATATCTTTCAATATCTTTTTCGGTTATTCCTCTCTGTTTTAAATAAGCTAGAGCACGTCTTGATTCAAAAGAACTATCAAATTTTTTAAACTCTTTAGGTAGCTCTATTTTACTTTCTATATCATTGTTAATCTTTGTTGTCTGTACCTTAACATACTTAGATAATTCAATAACTTGTTCTTGGGAAGCTTTTAATCTACGAAAGAGTTTCAAAAGAGATTTACCACTAAAGTCATCTCCGCATACCCAGCATTGATAACTCTGAAAGTGTTTAGATTCTTGATCTAAGTTAACTTCTAATTTATTCTTACGATGCTTACATTTAGGACACTTATAAGAATAATTACCACCAGATGTATTGCGTGAGGGACCTAGTACTGAATTCAGTAGATTAACTAATAATTGATTTACTCTCATTTTCTCTTATAAAATCTTTTCGGTAGAATTTACCTAGAAGATTATCATTAAGATACGAACTTTCTTCCAGAACTTCAAACATCATTTGATATTTTAGTTCATTATATGTTAAAATTTTCTTAGTAAAACAAATTAAAAGTATTTCTCTACGTAATTCATCATACCTATTTTCTTTTCTTATTTCTTTTAAGAAGGTATGTGAGCCAGTATATTTTAACCAGTCAGATTCTTTTTCTACTTTTCTCCATCTCTTCTGTCCTTTAAGTGGAGGTAGCTTTCTTATAAAATGCAACTGCTTTTTTCCTATATATTTTTTTCCTGTAGGAATATGCTCTATTTCGTATATAAAACCAAAAGCTCCTTTAGGAAAATCATTTAAGGATTCAATTTTTCCTTTTTGATAAATCCAAAACATTTTAATACATATCTAAATTAATAACTATATTTGTGTCGTTTACGTTTGATTTAGGTAGTGGTTGTGGCAATTTAGCAACTGCTATTAAATCTAAATTATTATTATACAATCCAACTGTGGTTATGTATGGATTAAACCATGAACCAGTAGTATAAGGATATACAGTACCATCTGGTTTAGATATTATAGTTGGATTTAATGAAAAATTATATTCAGCTTCGTTTAGGTTACATAGAAACTGTGTTTCGTATATTGTTTTTGTACTATCAAATGAGCAGGTTAAGTTTTGTCTTGAAAAAGATTCGCTTATACCTTGAGTATCGGGTGGGAATGATCCTGTTGAAAGTAATTTATATGTAAAAACAATTACACCATGTTCGTAAATTATATTTCCTACATGAGTTATACCTGTGTTTTGTGTTGTAAAAATATTACCTTGCTTATCGTCTGTAAATCTATGGACTCCATCGTTAAATATAAATGAGCCTGGTTTTATATACTCACCGAATAAGCTTCTTGGTATTGTTAATACACCGATATTTGTTCCACCATCAGGTAGTAGTTCTCTAGATTGTGTTAGAGTATTTGTTAGGTAATTGTAATTATTTGTAGTTTGCCTTATTCCTGTTATGGTTCCGTCGTTATTAAAAGATGCAGTAGCGGCAGTATCTCCGTATGATTGAGATAGGTAATTACTATAATATAAGTGTTCTATAGATTCGTATACTAAATCTTGAAATTGATTATTGTATAGACCTGTTGTACTAAAACTAGAGCTATTAAATAGTGATTGAGTTGGTAGTGTTCCTATAAGCAAATCTATATTAACATTAGAGCTACTAAAGTTATTCTTTCCTTGAAAAGTAAAGCTTTTATTTACCTCAAAGGGTGTAACAATAGTGTCTGCAGTAGTAAGTTGCTTGTAAACACTCATAAATATTTTAATATAATTAGATTAAAAATCTAATTTAACTCTAATTAATGCTTCTTTCGTAAAGTCTTTGAGTAGTGGTCTAGATAATTTTGATACTGCTAATAATTCATTAGCATCATTATACATTCCTACTGTTGTTATATAAACTTGAGGTTGATTAATAAAGTTATCATAAATTACTTCACCCGTAGATCCTGAAATAAATGATGGATTTTCTGAATAATTAAATTCACTATTTCTTAGTCTTACAAAAACATAATCTGAGGATACTGTTTCTTCTGCATTAGCTGAGAATGAACCACCTAATTTAATAGCATTATAAAGTTTATCTAAATTTTCTCCTGGTGAGTCATAGCTTCGAGAAGCTTCTAAATTTATTGATTGAGATAGTGCTAAAGGATTTAATAATATTGTTGCAATATCGGGTAAAAATAGTCCATATGATCCACTTCCTGCTACATATCCGTTTCCAGTATCGTATGCTTCACCATTACTACCTGATATAAGCTGAAATGCTCTTTGTGCTCCAATAAATGTATTAACTAATACTTCTTTTGAATCATCGGTTAGTTTTATTAATCCAAATCCTCCTGATCCACTTAGTTGTAGATTAAGGGTACCTGGCATTAACTTTTCCTTATATCTTGTTCTTTCTACTGAAATAGCATAGAAATGTGAACCTGTTACTACATTAGTTCCGCTACCAAATACAAAATTAGAATTTTCATCTTCTAATACTAGGGATCTATATTGTCCGTATGTTGATAGGGTTGGTGATTTAAAAGGAACTAAATCATTAAAAAATGTACTACCGCTACCTAAATTATCACAATAAACAATATCAAATTGAACTGAAGCAGAAGTTGATAGTGTGGGGTCTCCATCATATACACTATAATAATAATCTCCTGAAGATCCTGCTTTTTGAACTGATGATGTAAAGAAGGAGGTTAGTGTTGGTCTATTTTCTGACCATGCAGCAGTGGTTATACTATCACTACTTACTACAATATCTTGAGCGTCAAATCTTTTAAAACTCATTTTATACTTTTTCTATTGTTAATGGAATGGTTAATCTAGCTCCTGAGTCAATTCCTACAAATGTTAAAGTTGATCTAATTAAAGAACCAGCTTGAGCGTTTGATCCGAATAAGGTATTGATTGTTGTTCCTCGTAAATTAATTTGCGTACCAATAATAGTTCTTGATATATTTGTACCAAGTGTTTGATTGATAGGTTGGTTTTGGCTTTGTGCCGCTGCAGTGTTTACTCCTGTTCCGCTAAACGTACTTAATAATCTAACATCTGCAATTGTACAAGTATATCCACTTGTTTCGTTAATTTGTTGATTACCAAGATAATTTAATGTTTGAGGTGTTACTGCAAGAGATGCTCCTTGCTTTAATGTAATTGCAGAGTATCCAAGATCAAGAACTGGTAACTTAGCTGTACCTCTTGGTAGGGTTACTAGTTTGTATTTCATGATCTGAGTTTCCTGTGGGAAAGCTTCTAGTAATGGTAGATTTTCTATTGCTTCACCATAATAGGTGGATCCTGATGGATGTGTTGGATTATATAGAGTATAATCTATTTCGTCATCTGATACAGCAAATTGAGTAATTCTAAATGATCCGTCGTTACGAGCTAAAAGCTCTCTACCTTTTTTTGTTAATATTGCGTCTACGGTAATGACTTGGTTGTTTAAGTAACCCATTCTTTATGTTTTATTATTATAAATATATTATGTTATGAAATAGTCCCATTTTGAATTAATGTTGAAATTATTTCATTTGTTTCGGTTTGCAGTTTATTATTATTAGTTATGTTTTTAATAATACCACTTGTTGTACCAAATCCAGTACTTGGTGGATTAACGTCAATAATTACTGATGATCCATCTGGAACGTATCGTCTTATTAAAAATTTATCTAAGTTTATTCCATCCACTATGGGAGGTTGAATATCTACTAATATATTTCCTGCTTCTGCACCAGTATTAATTGTTGTTACTTTACTTACAGTATGTACTTTAGTTTCAGTTCCTAAAAATCTAAATTGATCTCCTCGTTTAATTGTAAATGGAGTATTAATTGGTTTAAATGTAGATCCTGGATATTGAATTTGTTTTGAAGTATTATAATATTGCGCAAGATCTTGAGATGATGTTAATTGTGTACTATTTGGCCATGCACTTCCTGTTCTCCAAAATGAACCTGTGATTTCAACCTGTGGTAACTCTTCAGGTTCACCATAGAAATTGACGTTACCTAGATCAATATTACCTAATGCATTGTGTTGTACTTCTATTCTAACGCTATCTCCTGCCTGTGGAAAGATGTATGGTGTTACTATTTCGGGCACTGCTAGCGGATCTCCGGCTAATACACTACCATCGTTAAATATTTTAGAGGTTTGATTTGGTAGTGATGCATAGCCTATAGTAGCGTCTTGACCTATACTTGGTCTAATATGTTTTATTATAATAATACCTGCTTGAGCGCCTTGTGGTACATTAAATACATCGGTAGTATTTAGTAGATTAAATTGTAACCTAAACCTTATTGGTGTTAGATTAAATTGCTCTCCTGTTGTATTTTCCCATGTGGATATATTTGCATTATATAATCCTGCTGGGTCGTATCCTTCATTGGATGCTGTTACAATAAATTCAGCAGCTCCTATATTAGTATTGTACGATTTATTGGGAAAATATCCTGCTTGAAAACTATAATTAACATCCAATCCACTAGGATTAGTAAATGAAATAGATTCAGAAAATTCATTACCAATATCAGGATCAAAGATGGAAGCTACTTGAGTTGTTAAAATTGGATCCACTCTTCTTGCACCTCTAATAACTTTTGCAGGTGTATTAAATACATCTAAGTTAATACCTGCAGCAGCATTAGTAGGAAAGTTACCTCCATCTGTTTGAAAGCTATCATTTAATGTTATGTCTACTAAATTGTTTGATTCATAAGTACCTTCAACATTAAAAAATGCAGGTGTATTTAATAGTGGTTTTTGAGTAGCTCCTGTTTGATCAATATTATATTGTAGTTTTACTTGAGTTGCTTTTTCTAATTCTGGAGAGGTTGGTACTAACAGTTTAAAGTATCCAAAATTAGGATATAGCTGCTCAATAACAGGGTCACTTCCATAAGATTTATCTCCTGGCCAAAATGTACCATCAGATAGAATAAAGGTGTTAGGTGGAGTAAAGTTGTTTAGTACTGCAGCGCTTAATTTTACACCATTATATCTTATATTACTCCAAGATTTAGAAGTATAATTAGAATCAGGAATCTCTGCTTTTACAGCAGTCCTGTTAAGAATACCAATTAAATTAACAGGTAAAACTGTACCTGTACTATAGTCAACATCTATAAAAACAGTTGATTTTCTAATATCAACAGCATTATTTAGGAGTGGTTGGCAATCAAATTCATGTTCAAATACATTAAACTGATCTTCTAATCCTAAATATGGTTCGTATGATTTTAATATACCGACAGGATTACTATCAGTAACTGATGATGTATTTATTCTGAAGGTTGCATTATTAAATTCATATGATGCACTTAGAGTTCTTGATATATTGGGATGCTCTACAGTTGCTTTTAATTTTAGTGGGACACCGCCTATCATACCTTTATTTATGATATAATTTGATGATCCTGTTAATTCAAGACTACCAGAGAACACTTGATCGTTTCCATCAGATAGAAATGGAACTTGAACGAATGTTCCTATTCCATATTGTAATCCGTCTACTTCTAAGCGTATTTTAGCTGCAGTATTATCTACAGAGTAGGATGAAAAGCTGGCTGTATAGTCAACTGATGCGGTTACTATAGCTTGTCGGTTTGGAGTATATGGGGTATTATATATTCCTGTTGAGGGATCAAAAAGGTTATGTGGGTCGTTTTCTGTTTCAAAGGAGCTGATTATTACTTCTTGGATTTTTGCACCTCCATTTATAAATCCTGATAATATATTAGGAGCGGATCCACTTCCATTGGTTGCTTCAAAATTAATCTCTCTGTAGTTATTTTGATTTAAGGATATTATAGGATTATTTGTACTATAATCAAAGCTATCAAAAAGTATATTTTCTCTTGTAACGTTTATACTGCGTTCATTTCCTTCTAATTGAAAAGCAAATCTAGTTGCTGGATTTAAAATATCAAAAAGATCTTTTCCTGATTTATCGTATCTGGATATTTTTATTCTTGTTATTCTATCAGCTCCATTTGATGCTAAATATAACTCCCCACTAGCTGGTTGTGTTCTAGTATCAGTAAACTGTTGAAGTGAACTTGTGGTTGTATAATTATATACGAAAGTATCAAAGTTACTTAGTGTGGGTTCTTCTGCAAATATATTTAAGTATTGTAGACAGTGTGGATTTAGTGACTGAGTGGTGATAGTAATATTTGATCCACTTAATTCCCCGTTATAGAATTCTTCTTGAGTATCATGGATTTTGGAGATACTACCAGATGGGGTTATAATAGTTTCTGTATATGATTGTGTAATATTAAATCTATTTGTTAGACCGTTATATTCTTCAAACATTCCACCTGTACCTCCACTAAATACTTGTATAGATGATCCAGTAATAAATCCTCTTGGTTGTGATTTAAAGGATCCTGTATATGTAACGTCACTGAAGGACATTAATGGTTCAGGATATTTTTGTCTTTCTAGTAAGTGTTGTTTTATTATAATTCCTGTAGCTGCAGTATTCCTGGCAGGAATTAAATCTTTTATCATTTTAAATAAAGAATTATCATATTGCTTTATTAATTTGATAAAATCATTTAGGTCATAATTTTTTATATATTTTTCAAAATAAAAATCTCTTAATTTATCTAAATTAGGATATTCATTTTTTCTATCATATGTATCTCTTGGATCTCCAATATATTCTCCTATATTCCAAGCACCTAATTCAGCAATAATATCATCATTAATCTCATTACTTGGTGAGTATCCTACTTCTATATAATTTATTCCCTCTGTATATGATTTAGAGGTATAGGTATTTTGTTGCAATCTTCTGAATGGAGATAAGGTATCACCAGATGGGAATTCTAAGTTTTCTACTCGAATTCTGTCGCTAACTCTATTTTTTATACCTACTATAGGTTGATTAAGGAAGTGAGTTTCGTTATTAGAAACATAGCTTGCACTAACAGTATAATTAGAGTTAGTTCCTCCAAAGGAGGATGTTGTTGTTAGTGTTCCTGCTACTTTAGGGTGAATTGATTGAAATACTTGTTCTTGATAGCCAATAGGATTAATATCCTCTCCTTCTCTAGTTCTAAATGCGAGGGATTCTCTTGCTGAATCTGATCCTGAAATTGAATTACCCTCTATAGATTGAGGATTCATCACATGATTTTTCCATTTTTCTGGATCAAGCAATGTTGTCCAGTATCTTATTTCTTGAACAGATCCTGTAAAATGTTGGTAGCCTCCAGCATACCCAGGTCCTGCATTAACATAAGCGTCGTTTTTAGGTTCTGTCCAGTGAACATCGTCAGAAGCTGTAGTTAGTGTAAAGGAGGCTGAGTCAAAAAATCCTAGTTTAGTTCCATCATCACCATGATATATGTTGTTTGCTGCATATAGTTCAAAAGATGCTGAAGGATTGGATCCTGAATCGTAGTGTATCATTACTGACCACCAATCTTGATTTAGGAAGGGTAGGTTTACACTTGCTGTATAGAATGATGTGGAGGCAGAATTTGGTAGTTGTAGTATTAGGTCTGCATACTCGTTAAGTGGGTCTATTCTGCTAGCTGAATAGGATGATGTATATGATCCAGAGCCGTTGTAGTGTAGTAGGAGTTCTACTCCGTCGAAGAGGGGATCGTCGGTTACATGGAATATTGATTGTGTAATATTTGGATGTAGTGGTAGAGTGTCGGGATTTAGGTCGGATTTAAATCTTAACTCTACTGTCCTTGGAACGGATGGTGTAATTCCCCATGAACTGTTTAAAAACCATTTAGTAACTATAGATCCTGTAGGATTATTATCAACGTTTGTTGATATTGCTTTATTATAAATTGGTTTATAAAAATCCCAATCATTTATAGCGGATTTATCTTTAGCTCCAAATTCACTTACTTGAAGTAGAGTGTCAGGTACTCCATATGCGTTACCTAATGCTCTTATACTTGCTTTTGTTCCTTTTGCTTTAGATAGGAATGGATGGTTGTGATATATTCTCTTATATACTCTTTTATTAATATCATCTAATGGTATTGGATCTGCTGATGATGTAATAAAGTTTAGTGCAACTGAGCTTCCGGTTGGTAGTAATCCATATACTCCTCCACCATAAACTGCTAAATTATAATAAAGTGGATAAAATAATGAAACACTAGCTAAGCCTCCTGCTGATGTTCCGTCATATCCAAAGAAGGCATTGTAAAGATCTGTAGAGGAGTAATTATTATTATAAATTTTATATCCAAAATCTCTTAAGGCATCTGCTACAATATCCTTTGATATACCAAAGTTTATCCTGTTATCTGCATCTAGTTTATTTGTTATATCTTTTGTGTAGCTCCAAATAGTATCGTAATACTGTCCTATCATAGCAACATAGGTATCGTATTGCTGATTTTGTGGATCCATTCTAATGAATTCAGGTATAGAATACATTAGATTATTTCTATTTTGACTATCATAGTCGGATGCTGATAGTAGTAATCCACCGTAGTATTGTGATGTATCATCGTAGGATCCGATCCATTCTCTAACAGCAATACTTCCGGTTAAATTATTTAGGTATGGTTTTGTATTTGTTAGTTTTGGCCATGCGTATGATCCACTTTCGTAGTATAGGTATTTTTCATAACTATCAAAATTAGTTATTATATCTCTAATATTATCTTCGATTATTTGAATATTAGTATTATTACTAGGTATTGATTGTTGTGTTTGAAGTGAGCTAGAATACGATTCTATAAGAGACATTTTGTAGTAAAAATTTTCTAATCTTGTTCTAGCGTCTGAAAAGAAAATAAAATCATTAAAATCAGTAAAATCTTGATTTATTGTAATACCTGATGATGATAGGATATTATCTATATCGTATAGAGATGAGGAGTTTTGTGTACTTGTTATTGAATTAAAAGATTTATATTCTGTTCCTTTACTAAACTCATCTTTTAGTACCAGGTTTAAGTTAGGTCCTGGTAGTAATTCCTGTTGTGGGGTAGTGTCTATAATTACAGGTGGGAAATCAATTCTATAGGATATAGTGTTTGATACTCTCTCTACCACCGTTAGCTGGCTGCCTACTTGATATTGAGGTGGTAGGGGTTCGGCTAGTTTAATAAATAGTTTTGTATTGCTTGTTGTAGTATCTAGGGCTAAATTGATAGCTGGTAGTAGTTCGTTTCTACCGAAATTTATTGCAAAGTCAATAAAATATGTTGAGGTTTCTCTTTCATTAATAAAGTTAATAGTTTCACTAGCGAGTGTAAAGTCGTTAATTAAATCTGAATCAACTTGAATTTCAGTTCTCGATGGTGATATATCGGTAATATATAATACTTTTGTTGGACTTGATCCACATTTACTTTTTAAAATATTATATCTAACTAGCCATGTTCCTTCGTAGACACCTACAATATCTTCTAAATCTCTTACAGGGTTTATAGTAATATTATCAATATCTATATTGTCGGATATATTATCTTGTAAAAAATAATTATTATATTCGTAATCAATATCGTATAACACTTCATTGAGGGAATATACGGAATACTCTATGTAGGTGTTCTCGTCAAATTCAAAATTAATATTTACTGTTTGAATTCCTGCTTGATCGAGCGAACTTGTCGTATCCGATGTTGTATTAATAAGTGTTACTGTTGTTTCCGACATTACTAATTATTTAAAGAATTTAGTAGGTTTTCAGTTTTTTGTTGTTCTTGAAGAAGTTCTTCTCTCAGGTCTGTTATTTCTTGCCTTAAGGATGCTATAAGATTGGCGTTTGGATTAAAATTAATATATTCACTACTTTGCTCTATTAAGAAGCGATGTGATTGAGTGGCTCCTTCTTTTGGAATATCATAAAAAATTTCATTATAAAGGGTAAAGAATTTATTTATATCTCTACTTGTATCATCAGATAGTTTATTAAAAACGTTAGAACTATCTATATTAATTAATTCACTAAATTCAAAATCTACTCTTTTCTCAAAAGATTGTTTATTAAATTTTAATGTTGATAGTGAAATTTCCTTTTTAGAATTACCTGATGATATTCTATATAGAATTATATCATTTTCAGAATGTTCAGGACCTGACATTATAGTTCCGTCTTCCATTATATGGTAGTAACCAATATATTCAATCCCTTGAATATCAACAAATTCACCACCTTGGGTATAAAGTGAAGGAAGACGGTTTGGCATATTATATATTATTTACAACCTTAAAATATAACTTATCATCATATATATAGGTTTGATTATTAAATACTGATTTAACTAATACTTTATAATACCTTTCAGGTTCGAATCCATTCATATATAGATTAAAATAGCTGTGGTTTTGATCTCTTGATATTTGTGTGTATGTTGTATCGAAATCAATTATATATTCATTTGTATCTACATCTTGTATAGCGTAATAAGATGTTAGAGGTAGGAAGTATTTATTTAGAGTATCGTCAAGTATAGTGTTATATGCTCTAGTGGGGTATTTCTCTCGTACATCTATTTTAAACTTTACAACACTATCGGGCATTATTTCAGTTGGTTGCTCTCTTAAGGAGAGGGAGAATTCCTCGGTTACTGAGGTTATTGTTTGTTTGGTTGACCCTGAGCTAGTATTTAAAAAGTCTTTCCATTTTAATTCTAATGCTGGTGGATATATTGTATTGGTATCTACGCTAAAAAATTTAGATTGAGGTGATATTGATTGAGAGGTGTTAAATTCTACACTATTGTCAAGTTTTATTAAAAACCCATTATTTTGAATATCAGTATCAGATCCTATTGAATTAGAGCTACTATACCATGCTAATCCAATATCTGTTACACTTACGTTGATATCTTTTGAGGATCTTAGTGAAAAAGATTGTGTTACTTCTAGTTGCTTTCCATCTGCTGAGCCTGTAAACCATACTCCTCCTCCTTCACTAGTATATGTGGGATCGTATGATTGTGTAGTGTAGGGGTTACTAGCAAAGTTCCAGGAGGTACCATCTGCATAATCTCTAAATAGCCAGCTTACACCATTTGTTGTTTCGGGAGAATCAGCAAATTTTCCTGTTCCATTTTCCCATGATCCAGATACTGGATAAATGTATAATTTTGTATCTAAATTAAATCCATCAGCATATGCTATGTAGTTTCTTAAAGAAAATGCTAAAGAAGAGGTAGCACTGTTGGTTGAGATAAAATTATTAATATCTGTTTGATCGAATTGAACAACGTATCTAGCTACTTGAGGAGAAACAGTTATGTTGTTTTCGTTATATACCTCTAGCATCTCATCTATACCAGCAGATCTAGATGGGTGATATGAATATAAAGAAGCATCTTTTGTTGGAAAAAATTTATAAACGCCCACGTTTTTATAATAAATATCATAAACAAAAAAAGCGAGCATAAGCTCGCCTTTATTAATATTAGATAATAAATATCTAATTAAGTATCAGCCATCTCCTTCGATAGGCGTGTACTCTCACTCTGCATAATACACTATTTAGTGGTTAAAAAAATATTTTAATAATTTACTAAGTTTCGCATGTCATTCATAATAACATCAAACTTTTCAATGTATTCATTGATGCTGTTATAATGCTTCCCTTCTTGAACAGATTTTCTATGTACAATTGATCTTAATGCGTTGTTAAAGGTTGAAGGGTAGGAGTGAACTTTTACTACAGTTCGATCTTCACCATTAGATAGGTGGTGATCAGATGATGTTGTTGTTTCTTCACATACTAAGTATTCACCACTATTTCCTTTAACTATAAAAAATGGTTCAATTTTAGGATCAAAAATAGCTGTTTGACCTTCACAAAATTCTTCTCTTGTATTATACCTAATCATTTTTCAAAAACTTATTTTTATTAATTGCCTTTAATTTCTGCCTACGACGTCTAGTTGTCGGTTTTGTGTATTCTTTACGTTCAATAAGCTCCCTATCAAGTTTAGATCTTGATCGCTTATATTTGTACTGACGTAAAGCTTTTTCGATATCTCTATCTTTAACTCTTACAATAATCATTTAAAAAACTTTATACCTTAATATACGAACTATTATTTATATCTCCAACTATTATTTATATTTACAGTTATTTTTTCCTGTTCTATATGGAGTTGGATGAGCTGTTCCTTTAACATGAACATGTCCACATTTATAGCAACATGTTGCTTTTTCCTGTAGCATGGATTTTATTTCTTCTCTAATGGCTTGTTTGATTTGCTCTCTATTCATGTTTATAAATATCACTTACGATGTCTATGAAGTGATTGTGTATGAATATATCCAGGTTCCCATCTTATATCGCATCTACCATCAGGTTCTACTTCTAGATTGGTGTTGTACATATAAAGCGGTCCATTATAATCCTGGAATTGAGTGGTATCATATTCGTACATATTTGTAGATTCTTTTATTCTTCTAGGACCATCCCAGCTTCTAAACATTCTACAAGTAGTTCTATACCACCTTCCTTCTTTATTTTGAACTTCAGTTAACCAACATTGATTAAAATCATATATTAGTTTTCCAACATCTCCTCTTTTTTCACTCATTATCCTACCTTTATTTTTAAAATTATTGCTTTCTCAGGAATACCTGGTATCTTTTTCATAGATAAGATTTGATCTATATTTTTATTCTTCCAAGTTTTAGTTTTAGTTCTAGCGTTCTTCCTATTAGAAGTTTTAAATAATATAGAAATCGGAAGATTGCCGTAAGAGTTTGTTTTTGCCATAACCTTAATTATTAATATTTATTAAGATAAGAAAAATATATCAATTTTTCAACTTGTTTGTTATGTATTTTTTTCGTATCTTTATAATAAAGTTATTTATGGATCTGAATAGATTTTTTAAGTTTTTTAAGAATCAAGATTCTGGCTCTTTTGAGGAGCAGGAAATTGTAAATGATAATATTGAAACATTTAGAGAAGATACTCCTGTTTTTAAACTGGGGATGTTTATTCGTTTATCTGAATTTAAATTATTAAATTCTTTGAGAGGAGTTGATAATAATTCGGATGGTGATGTATTTTTTATGTTCCCTGGTATGGATATTACTGATGATAATAAACAAGAGTTTGATGTTGTTTTTAATCTTTTAAGATTTAGACATATCCAGGATTTAGATCTTAATAATGAGATGGTAATTGATAGTATCAAGCTATGGTCAGAAAAGAATTTAGAAGCTTATATTTTAGATTGTTTAGACTATTACGAATCGGTAGAAGAGTATGAAAAGTGTGGTTTTTTAAAAAAAATCCAAGATATTATACAAAATAGTTGATTTTCTGTAAAATTTTTATTATCTTCAAAATTATATTATGATATTAATTAAAATAATATTTAAAATAATTAAAAAAATATATAATATTATTAATAAAATTATTAAATTTAATAATAAGATATATGATGAGAAGATAAAAGCAATGGAATATTGTGGAAGATTATTCTTTTGATTATTTATAATAATGGCAACCTACGCACCTCAACAATTATCTGATGGAGTAATTGTTACCTCATTAACAGGTTCAACTACCACTCAGTTTTTAAACCCTAGTGGATCTGCTTATTTTTTTATAGAGCAAAATATTAGTAAAGATATTAATACTGGTTTTATTCCTGAGAACTCTACAAGCTATGCAACAGGATCGTTTTCAGATTTAGTTAAGATAACAGAAATAGGTATAGTTAAAGATAAATTTAAATTTGGTGTAGTGGTTCCGGAAGGAAACTCATCATTTGTTTTTACACCATCAGATACATCAGAAGTAGCATCAGCACTTAAGTTAAGAGGTACCGGAATGTATACAAGTAAGATGTATCCATTTGAAGATATTGTTACTGATAGTTTAATTTTTAGAGTAGATGCAATAGATTTATTTAGCTATCCAGGAGCAGGAACTACATGGACTGATGTTATTAGTGGTAGTAATGGAGAGATTAATAACGGTGCCGCATATAATACATCTGAAGGAGGATATTTTCAATTTGACGGTGTAGATGATCAGGTTGATTTTGGACAACCTGCAATACTTGAAAGTTTTCCGCTATCAATAGATTTATGGTTTTATGCCGATACTACAGATACCAAAAATGATGGTATTATTACTAAGGGAACTACTAGAGGATCTCAAAGTCAAAGAGATTTTGATATATTTGGTAATGGGACTAATTTAGTTTTTGTTATAAGTAATGGTATATCCTATATAGTTAATATTTCAAGTACTTATCCTGCTTTAGGACAATGGCATCATTTAGTTTGTATGTGGGATGGAACTACTAATGCAAATGGTGCTAAAATGTATTTAAATGGTAGTTTATTTGCTCAAGGAACAGCAACTAATACAAATTTTGCAACATCAAACGATATATTTGTGGGAGGAAATAGAGCAGGATTTTATTTTGATGGGAGAATTTCTACTGTAAAAATATATGATAAAGTTTTAAGTGCACCAGAGGCATTACAAAACTATAACGCAACAAAAGATAGATATGGACTCTAGAACTTATGTAATAATAAATACAACTGATTTAACATTACTTGATTATAGTCAATTATTAACAACCAGTATTGAAACAACAATACGTAGTGTTAGTGGAGATAAAGCAATTGTGAAATATGAAGGGGATATGCCAAGTACTATTAATTCTATAAGTAATAAAACTTTATACACTCATGAAGAGATAATGCCTATTGTTGAAAGTAGTGAGTGGAAATCACCACCAAGTGAACCCTAAAGTGGTACAGGTATGTTTACTTTGATTATTTAATAGTTGTTTTATTGAGATTTATTTCGTATATTAAGAAAAATATATTAAATGAATCTTACACCTGAACAGCTACAATCTAATTGGAATACATTTATTGATAATATTAAAAATTATATTACTGGAGATAGACAACAACAGTTAATTAATTTTTATGAAGAACGAGAAGAGGATCTTGTACTATACCCAGCTTCTCATAAGGATTCTTTTCATAACGCATTCCCAGGAGGATATGTTGATCATGTTAATCGAGTGGTAGAATGCGCTCTTAAGCTAAATAAAATTTGGCAAGAGATGGGATGCCGGACAGAAGATTATACTGAAGAGGAGTTAGTATTTTCTGCTATCAATCATGACTTAGGTAAGATTGGTGATAAGGAAAATTTAATGTATCTTCAACAGACTGATCAATGGAGACGTAAGAACCTTGGAGAACATTATAAGCATAACTCAGAAGTAGATTTTATGTCTATTCCAGATCGCTCCTTATTTTTATTACAAGATTACGGAATTAAAGTAACTCAAAATGAATATGTTTGTATCCAAACTCATGATGGACTTTATGATGATGCAAATAAAAAATACTTTATTAGCTTCTTACCAGACTCTAAATTTAAAAGCTCTCTTCCAATTATTATTCATCATGCAGATATGATGGCTGCTAGAATTGAATTTGAACAATTCTATTATAATAAAGAAGAGCAACCCAAACAAGAAAAAAAGCCTTTTAATTTAAATGTTAAAAAGCAATCAACACAAAATAAGGCTATTTCAGATACAGCCAAAAAATCAACCAATTCTAATCTTTTAAATATTTTAAACGATCTATAATGTTGTGGATAATAATTTCAATATTATCAGCTATAATACTAGTATGTGGTTATGTTATTTATAATTTACATAGAAAACTAGTAGTAGCTGAAACAGTAACATCTTCTTATTTTAGCTATCTTGATAGAGTTTCTAAAGTTTTAGAGTTTGTTAATAGTAAAGTGGAAGAATTAGATAGCACTGATTCTTTTAAGTCTGATGATGAAATAGGTTTCTTTTTTAATGAAATAAAAAAGCTAAATAGCTTATTATCGGACTTTACTATAACTAAATAATGGGAAGAAAAAAATCTAATAAAAATTATTTTACTCTAGAAACAGAAGCTAAAATAATTGAATATAATAATACTAAAGATGAAGAAGTAAGAAGTAAGATATATAAAGATCATATTCATTATCCTTTCTTTAAACTTACTCAAAATATTATACATAGATATAAGTTTTATAATACTGAGGTAGATAATATAGAGCATTTACAGCATGAAGTAATTACTTTTTTATTATCTAAGATACACTTATTTGATGAATCAAAAGGTACTAAAGCGTATTCTTATTTTGGTACTATCACTAAGAATTATTTAATTCAATATAATAGAAAAAATTATAATAAAAAGATATCTCACCTAGATACTTCAGCTATTGTAAGTAATATTAACCACTCATATAATATGGATGAAGAACAAATTGATCTTCACGATTATATTGATGCATTTACAAAATACAGTACCGATAATTTATATAAGCTTTTTTCCTCAGAAGAAGATATAAGAATAGCAGATGCAGTATTAGAGATATTTAGAAAAAGAGGTAATATTGAGAACTTCAATAAAAAAGCTTTGTATATTTTTGTTAAAGAAATTATTGATGTTCAAACAATACAAATAACTCCGGTTGTGAAAGTATTAAAATCGGTATTTTATTCAGGAATTAAAGATTATCTTGAAAACAAAATTATTCATTTTGAAATAGAAAAAAACTAATCTTTTGTATTTATTATAAAAGAATGAGTGATTTTGATAAAATAATCTTTAAGAATAAGAAATTTTCCGATCTTTTATCAGAAATATATGATAATCAGAAGAGAAAGCAAGATCAAATTTCTGTTTTAATTAGTGAATTAAAGCCCCTTATACAAGATATTGGTGATGCTACATTAATAGTACCTTTAATAAAGGAATATTTAGACCTTGGTATTAAAAATGATGAGCAACTTATAAAGATAGCTACTATTATTCAAAGAGTAGTGAAGTCAAACGAGACTAGTGGTGGTGGAGAGCTTATATCAGAAGAGGAAAAAGCTCAGCTAATGAAAGAAATAAACAAGTTGAAGGATAATGAATAATGGAGCTCATCAAAGATTTATAAATGTAACGCAAAATATACAAAAAACAGAGCGTCCGTTTAATGAACGGGAGATGTTTTATGGTGTAGTTAAAGATATCTGCTTAAACGAAAAATCCAATCTTTTTCCAAAAAATGGTGGATACAATAGTTTAGGATTAATTATTTTTGATTCTCTAACAAAAGATATAGGAGGAACCATACAAGAGTTAAGAGCAAGGCCACTTGATCCTAATATTATTAGCTATCCAGTGATAGGAGAAACTGTTATGATCCTCAAAGGACCAAGCGTTGATCCTACGCAAGTGGATAAACCAACCTTTTCATATTATTATATTTCTAAAGTAGGACTCTTCAACAACCCTACACACAACCCATTATCCACAACTTTTCTTAATTATAGAAAAAGTATAAAATTACAAACCCAAGAGAAAATTGCTCCTGGATTATCGACTCAAAATGAAAGTACAGGTGGGGGAGCAGAACTATCACCTTCACCTTTGAATAGTTCTGTATTTCTCGATAATGGTATAGTAAGACCTCCGAGAGTTTTTATAGGAGATATTATCTATCAAGGTAGATTTGGTAATAATATTAGGTTTTCATCAACCAAACCAAAAGAAGATAATTCTTGGTCAAAATCAACAAGACCAGCTAGCTCTGATCCGATAATGATTATAAATAATGGAGTTCATAGCGATAAAGTAGCACCTTTTGTTCCTTTTTCAGAACATCCAGATAAAGATGTAAGCAGTATCTACCTCACATCAACACAAGAACTACCAATAAACTTCCTTAAAACACCGTTCGAAGCTTCTTCGAATCCACCCATACTCCCAAGTAACTTTAATAAACCACAAATATTAATTAATTCTGATAGAATAGTACTTTCAGCTAAAAGAGATGCTGTAATGCTACAAGCAGCAGAAAGTATAAACCTATCTTCAAAAAGTATTGGTATTAATGGGACTAATGAATTTGTAGTTAGTAGTAATAATATTAGGTTAGGAAGTAATGCAGCAAGTGAGTCATTAATGTTAGGTAATAAGACCAATCGGTTACTTGTTAAAGCCTTAACATCATTAAATGATTTAGTAATAGCTTTACAAGATTTACAAAACTATCCTGGAGGACAACCAGTCCCTAACCAAGAAGTTATAATGCAAGCAGTTAATACTGAAAATCGTATTAACGAAGTTATTGATAGTTTAAAAGATAAAATGAATTTATCACAGACATCAAAAACATCATAAATGCAATCTCCTCCATTAACATATCAATATAAAATTCGATTACAAGAAATTCTTTATTTTGATCGAAATACAGGTAACTCTGGTACTAATGAGAGTGACTTCGACCCTGGAGCTGATGTAGTAATTACTGGTCTAGTAATACAGATAATACCAAATGATTCAAGACTTCCCGAATTAACTATAAGGCAAGGTGATTCCGCATTACAGGATCCTAATAATGATGGTAATTACGTTGATAACGATTTTATTAAAACCTATGGAAATTCTAAAAATATTGGTAAAAATCAAATATTGGCGGCAGCAGCTAAACCTATACAATTTGATTTAACAGATCCTAATGGATCAGGTATAATAAGTGGAGAATACCCTGTTGTTGGTCAATCAACAGAAAACGGATTTTTCTATCCACCAGTAAGCTTTCCTATATTAGATGAATTACACGATTTAGAGCTATATAGGGATTTAGATGAATTTATGGACGAAGGAGGTACTATCCAGGAATTTAATCCACGCGTATTTGATAAAGATAATATTATAGTTTCCACTCCAAATGCTGAAAGGTATAGGGAGATAATAAGAGATGGATTTGAAGGTGTTCCCTATCAAATTAATAACTCTACCGATCCACTTGCTCCATTTGATCCTGAAATTCATCTTGCAGATGGTAGATCTATAAACGAGTATGGAGCTGTTAATGCAGCACATTCAGCAGTTGAAAAATATTTTACTCAAACATATGATCATATAGAAACACGAATAGAACCTATTGAAGGTGGATTTCATGCTTTTAAATATCCCTCTGAGTATACTGTTCAAGCAAATGCATTTATAGATAACCTTTTAGGAATATCTCCAGAAAACGAAGAAGCTGAACCTGAAGAAGATGTTAGTCCTAACGTTCTTGATCCTGAATTATTAGGACCGTTTGTAGTGGATCAGGATTATTATACCGCTCTAGACAAAGCTGGAATAGAAGCAATTAAGGAGGGTAAATTTATATCAAGAACCACTAATATAAGAAATGCAGATGGAACAGTTACTACTATTGTAAATGAAGAACCATATCAGGTTCAATTTTTTGGATTTAGAAAAGATGGTGTAGTAAAATATGTAGCCGTTGCTGTTCCATATGATTATTTTTTTGATGAAGAAATAATGAAGCAAGTTCAAGCACTCGCTGGACAGCAGGTAGGTTTAACTAGGGAACAATCATTAACTGATGCTGATCAATTACAACAAGAAACAGAAAGATTAAGTCTAATTGATAGATTAAAAAGAAATAGACAAAAGAAAAAAGATCAAAAAGCACAGAGAAAGGCTGAAGAAGCAGCGTTAGAACAAGGAGCTGAAAATCTTAATAATGATTTACCATCTAACTTACAAGAAAATGTTAATACAAGAGTTGTAGATGGTAGGACAGTAGAAGGAGGAGGAAGAGGTATACTTAAACCAACTAAAGAACAAAAACAAGCTGCTAGAAAGAAAAGAATAGAAGAAAGAAAAAAACGTAAAGAAGCAGCTAAATTGCTAAAACAACAAAAGAAAAATTCAAATAATACAAGAGTTGTAAGTGGTAGAAATATAAGAAGAGAAAATCGTGCTGACTTCGTAGATAATGATCTCACTACAAGGACAGTAAGCGGTAGAGGAGGTGATGCAGATGGAAGAGGTATAGTAGATGTTAGGGATCAACAAAGAGCTGAACAAGAAGCAATAGATGCTAATACAAGGATTGCAGGCGGTAGAAGCAGAAGAAGAGACCGACGAGAAGACTTCCTTAATACTAATACAAGATATGTCTCAGGAAGAGGAGGTGATGCAGATGGAAGAGGTGTTATAAGAACGCAAGTAAATCAAAGAACTGTTAGCGGTAGAGGAGGCGATATAGACGGAAGAGGGGTTATAAGAACGCAAGTAAATCAAAGAACTGTTAGCGGTAGAGGAGGCGATATAGACGGAAGAGGGGTTATTGATACAAGAGAAAGAGATAGAACTATTGCAGAAATAAATGAATTTAATACAAGAACAGCAACAGGAAGGTCAACAAATGAAAGAAAAGAGAATAAGCGAAAATCAAGAAAACTATTCTTAAAAACTTTCGGACCATATACAAAAACCATTACAGGTAGAATTATAGATTCAGAAACAAATAAATCTATAGAAGGTGCTAATATAGAATTTGTAACTTATTTTGAAGGAGAATTATTACTAACTTATGAAGCATTTCAAAACGGAGAATTTGCTGGTGGTTCAATTAATAATGTAATAAGAAATCTATCAAGAGGTCAAAAT
>Ga0208162_1000412_pt1 | contig 24929 bp, 41 predicted proteins | sample CB_VirMetaG_4_FD_184539 | JGI IMG/M metagenome (GOLD analysis project Ga0208162, IMG submission 184539) | Freshwater to marine saline gradient viral communities from Chesapeake Bay - CB_1508_1M Viral MetaG (SPAdes) (version 4) | ecosystem: Environmental > Aquatic > Marine > Coastal | place: USA... | reverse complement strand
AACACCACAAGACAAAGAAACTGCGTTAAAACTGCTTGAAATGGATGAGAGAGAGTTAGAAGCGGTTACAAGACGATGGGAAGCAGATGCAAAGTCTGATAACAAGTTAGCTAAGATTGTACGACCTCTGATTATATTATACTTAACGGTAATTGTAAGTCTATATATTGTATTAGACTCGTTAAACGTTTTTAAGGTAGAAACACATTGGATAGATTTAATTACAACCCTTACAACAAGTGTTTACATAGCATATTTTTCTGGTAGGTCTATAGAGAAGTATGCTCAGATAAAAAAATAATTATATATTTGCGGTGTAGCTTATACGTCCATTGACTCGGTTCGGCTACATTTTAAAAGGTACAAGAACGGGAAGCAGACATAGTACCACTTCAACCGAAAGCCAAACGAAGGTCTGTACTCTATAGGAGAGTGGCATTGGCGAGAGTAGACAACCTATTAAATCTACTTGCACTATCTAGGCGAAGGTAACTCAACGAAGCATAGTGGAAAGGTGTGTAGGGTAACCTATGCACTTTTCAGACAAAGATAATCTAACAAAGCATATATGATAGAGACGATATTAGCGTTACAGGTAAGCAAAAAAGAAAAAATAAATAAGCTATTAGAGTACGATACAGACCTATACACAAGGTTAGGTATAGACTCTCTAAAGAAAGAAATAGAAGAAACAAAAAAAGAAAGTAAGCGTATATACAAGGCTATAAAGACCCTAGACGAAAACATAGGTAACGAACTACTTAGAGCCTTATGAGACAAAAAAAACCTCAAAAACCAACTAAGGGTAAACTTGTAAAAAAGCTAGATAGTATCTTCTCTAAGTACATCAGACTTAAACACTCTAAAAACGGCATCTGTACGTGTTATACTTGTGGGCGTAAGTACGAGATAAAAAAGATACACGCAGGACACTTTATGTCTCGTAGGCACTATAGTACTCGTTGGGATGAGGATAACGTTAGACCACAATGTTACGGCTGCAACATCGGGAATCAAGGTAAGCAGTATGAGTTTGCTTTAGCCTTAAACAAGGAGGAAGAAGGAAAAGCGGAACAACTCTTAAACAAATCCAGAGAACTCGTAAAGTTTAACACAGGAGACTTAGAAGACCTAATAAAGAAATACCAAGAACTGTTAAAAAGTTTAGAGTAGCGTAATGTAGAATAGTAGTATATTTACGTACTTCTTTCCCATAATTAGTCTTTGTTTTGGAGGGGTGTAGTTTACTGCACCTCTTTTTTTTGCTTTTTTGTTTAACAATTTTGTTTATATTTGAGGGTAAAGTTATTAATATGGACAAAGAACAACTCTGGGAATTAGACCTAGAAATTTATCAATTTAATTTAGAAAACAATGAAAACGAGTAAAGTAAAGTTCGTAGTACCTAAACCCGACAGAGAGGTAGATGGTAGGATGATGAAAAACTATTACGTCGGTATGGAAAACGGAGACAAAAAGTATTTTCTTGCCACAGGAGATTTTAAAAGGAAAGTAGGCGAACCTATAGATTACGAACTAATAGGGGATTATCGGGCGAGGCTATCTCAACCTAAAGAACACAATGTACAAATACATATTATTAGGCAGAGTATGTTAAAGGCAGCGGTAGACTTTCACGCTAAAAACGATGTGGATGAAGACACCGTTATAGAAACGGCTAGACTATTTGTAAACTATGTAAATAAAGGATAATGGAGATAACAGGAAACATTAAATCAATCGGACAAGTACAAACCTATGGTAACTTCCAAAAGCGAGAAGTAGTAATTGTAACAGAGGACAAATACCCGCAAACTTTGTTGGTAGAGTTTACACAAAAGAACGTAGACAAAACCCAAAATAATAAGGTAGGAGACTTAGTTACAATAGCGATTAACCTAAGGGGTAAAGAATGGACAAACCAAAAAGGAGAAACTAGATACTTTAATTCTATAGAGGCTTGGAGTATATCTAGTTTGGTACAAGAAAATGCATCTGTAGAAAAAGAAGACGATTTACCTTTTTAAATGTTAGTAAACAAAGACAAACTATCGGATTATCTGGTAAAGGTAAAACGAGGGGAAATAGAAGAAGGTTTAGGAATAGGAGTAACGGAAGTAGATGATTATTTTAGATTTAAAAGAGGTTTTACGGTGATTACGGGACACGCAAACGTAGGTAAAACGCACTTGGTTCTTTATTTGATGTACTTGTACGGACGGAAGCATAAGTTAAAGTGGCTTATATATTCTTCAGAGAATACATCTCCGTCCATAATGCGAAAGATAATAGAGTTCCATACGGGATTACCTTTGATGAGTATACCCGAAAAAGATATAAAACTATTTACGGACTCCTTTTCTAACCGATTTAAGATTATAGACACCAATAAACTATACACTTATAAAGAACTCTTGACCGAAGCTAAAGGGATATATAAAGAATGGCAGTTTGACGGGTTTTTAATAGACCCTTACAACTCTCTGATTAAAAAGACCAATAACGCACACGAATACGACTACCAAGCCACAACAGAGATGCGATTGTTTAGTAAGGTATTTAAAGTAGCGATATGGTTAAACACCCACGCAGTTACGGAAGCACTAAGAAAGAAACACCCAGAAGGACATAATTACGCAGGACACCCTATACCCCCATCTATGGCGGATGTAGAATCGGGGGGTAAGTTTGGAAACAGGGCGGATGATTTCTTAACGGTACACAGGTACACCCAACACAAAGAAGACTGGGTATTTACAGACATACACGTAAGAAAGATAAAAGACGTAGACACAGGAGGAAGACCAACAACCTTAGATGACCCTATACGATTAAGAAGTATGCCGAATAGAACAGGGTTTACCATAGATAGCAAAAACTTAAAATATGACAATACAGAACGGAAATAGAGGGTACGACATACAGTTTGTTCCTTTGTACGGATTTTCGGTAGGTTACCTTTATTATCATCCAAGCCAAGAAGACGTAGAAGACGAATGGCATAGACATCAAATCTTATTAGGTATATTTGGAATTTTGATTACGACGTGGACGGATTAGAATTAGCATACAAAAAGCACCATCAATGGATAGGTATTGTACAGTCTTTTGGTTGTAACCCTTTTACGGCACAGGACATTGTACAAGATATGTATGAAAGACTTGCTAAGGTAATAAATCAAGGTAAGGATATTACTAAGGACGGAGAGATAAACTACTTTTATGTCTTTAAGGTTCTGACGAGTATCTTTTTAGATTTAAAGCGAAAAGAAGCCAAGTACATTTTAGTAGAACTAAGCGACTTTAACGACCCAACAAACGATATAGAGGTACAGTATCTAAAGAACTACGAGCGTATTTTAAAGACCTTACAGGAATTGTATTGGTACGACCAGAAAGTCTTTGAGATTATAGAAAGCGGAGAGAGTATAAGCCAACTATCACGAAAAACAAATATCAGCTACTACTCTCTTTACAACACATACAAAAAAGTAAAAGCAATTTTAAAAGAGATAATATGAGTTATAACACCGAAAAAATATCAAAAGAAAGGTGGGATTACTCTTGGAAAAAAGGAAAAGAAGTAGAGGAGAAATTTAAAAAAATTGTATCTGATAGAGGTAATATAATAAATAAATCAAGTAAAGAAGAAGACATATATCAACATATAGATTTTTGGGTGAATAATAAAGGAGTTGATGTAAAAGGTTCAAGACATTTAGAATGTATATGGTTGGAGTTAAAAAATGTAAATGGCGATAAAGGATGGTTGCAGGGAGAATCAGAATGGATAGTTTTTGATGTTGAAGAATTATCATCATTTTGCGTTTTTAAAAGAATAGATTTGTTAAATTATATTTTAAGTACAGTTAAGGAGACTACAGAAAGCAAGAAGGATTTTCTAAAATACTACACGAGAAAAAAATGGAACAGAAAAGATGTTTTAGTAAAGTGTAGGTATTATGATATAGAACATTTATTAATACAAAAACTAAATTATAAGTAATATGAAACAAATACAATTTGAAGAAGCAGAAGAATTAGTAACAGGAGCAAGAATAACTCCAAGTAAAAAACTACCTATAGAACTATCCGCAGCTATTTGTGCGGGGTGTATATTAGGTTATGCAATAATATTTTTAGTTCTGATTTTATTATGAGATTAGGATGTTATATTAAACTAGGGACTATGGTACACGCTATTACCGAACTGATAACTTTTGGTAATGCGTATACTGTAGCCTTATGGATTGCCCGTAAGTTTGGTAAGAACGATTGCGGGTGCTACGAACGAGAAGTCTGGTTGAATAATTTAACTTGTAATGAGCGAAAACGATAGAGAACTATTTAAACCAATAATAGGACAAGAGAACATAACCTACCAACAGTTAAACGTTGTATCTGATTTACACGCAAAGTACTTTAACCACCCAAAGCAAGTACCCTGTAGTTGTAACAAGAAACAGATTAACCGATGGATAAAAAACCTAACCGATTTATATGAACAAGTGGGATAACCTAGAAAAAGCCGTAATAGGGGTAATGAACGTAATGGGATATGATATAAAATGGATAGGAGACCAGAACCTTTGTTATGATGGCATAGGTAAAACCATAAAAGGAAAGGACTGTGTGATAGAGATGAAGTTTAGAACAAAGTACTATGAGACTAAAATGCTAGAGAAAAAGAAGTACGATTGTCTTTCGGAATTTGATGGAGTACGATTATACTTTGTAGCCGACCCAAAAGGAAACTATCTGTATCATCTAAACGACCTCACCCTACCAGACCTTACCATACAGAGATGCCCACAAACTACGATGTGGAATCAGAACAAAACAGACAAAGAGATTTACTACTTAGAAGAAAGTCAAGCCATCAGAATAAACTACAACGTAGATATAGAAGACTTAAAAAAAGGTTCACTCACGTAGTAGTAACAAAAAAAAGTTCATAAAAGTTTGTGATATTGTTAATAAGTATTATATTGCATTATTATTAAAACAAAGAATATGAAAACAATTACAGATTATCAAAACTTAAAAAGAGAATTACAAACAATTAAGGACAATCACAAAGAAGAACACCTTGATGCTTCTTTTATATCTGTTCGTGCAAATGGTATGAATTGGAGGGAAGCAAAAAAAATAGGTATGGTTAAAGAGTATGATGGTTGGTATTTTTATAGTACATCTACAAACTCAAACGGTTATGACTTGTACGAAAAAATCAAAAAAGCGTGTGAAGGATTTAACCTTCGTGTTACAGAAAAACAACTATAATAACAAAGTCTAACTGACGAGCCTTTAGTAGGCGAAACGCTGCGAAGCGTCTTAGACAAAAACAAAGACAATGACAAAAGAATATTACTTGCAAGTTAACGGAGACGGAAGTCTTAATAGAGGTTCTCTTTCGCTTTTAGAAGGAGACAAAGACATAACTTTAATTGAGTCCATTAAGCAACCAACAGAGAAGGGTTGGGAATCAAAGAAGAAGATTTACGAAGATGTTGAGGTTATATATAAGGAGAGCGATTACGAATGGATAATCACAGAAGAGAGTGCTATGATGCTTGTTGAGAAATACGGAAATGTAACCATAAAGAGTTATTACGTGGGCGGATATACACCTCCTTCTGCTACACACGCTATAGCTGACTTTATAACTAAAAACGGAACAGACCCTTACGATATAGGCTAAAAACAAAGATTATGGTAGAACCAACAGAACTACAGATACGAGTTACTAAACAACTCAAACAAGAAGACAAAGAGTGGGCTATATACACAGACAATATAGATAAAGTCTCCACCTTACTTAATGAACAACTAAAACGTAAACCTACAGAAGCCGTACTTAAATTATTAGGGTGGTTTTGTGAGATACACATCTACACCGAGCGACTACGGTCTAATGCTTTTACGTATCAGTATATCATCAATCAGCTAGAGAGAGATTTACTAAAGGCTAGAGCGTTACAGGAAAAAGCAGAAGAAAGCCAAAGCAAATTACACGAAGAAATAGAAATACTAACAAAAGACATACACGCACTAGAGCAAAGAATATGACACTATTAGATTACAAAACGTGGGACAAAGAAGAACTCCTGCAAAAGATGTACGATGATACATTTTACTACGGCTATTTAGGAAAAGCAGCACTAAGTTCTTCTTCGGTTAAACTACTAAACGAATCTCCTAAAAAGTACAGGTATGTAACAGAGTACGGCAACGGAGAAACCCAAGCACTAAGAAACGGGAGATTGTTTCATATGGCAATACTTGAGACCCAAAAGTTTGAGCAACTTAATTTCGTAGACGTACAGAGCAAGAACTCTAAAAAGTATAAGGATGCTAAGATAGAACTAGGAGAGGTTTATACAATCAAGGAAAAGAACGAAGCAGAACGTATGGCAGATGCACTACTTAAAAACCATTACGCAGTAGATTTATTATCTGGTTCAGAGTTTGAGAAACCCGCAATAGATTTTATATTTGCTTACCCGTTTAGAGCAAAGGCAGACGTACTAGGAAACGCTCTAGTAGACTTAAAGACCACACAAGACCTAAAAGCCTTTCCAACCTACAAAGCTAAAGCCTACGGGTACGATAGTCAATGTTTTATATATTGTGAGTTATTTAAGAAAGACTACAAAGACTTTAGATTTTTAGTAATAGACAAAGGGACGTTAGACATAGGGATTTTTGATGTATCAGAAGAGTTTTATTTTTCTGGAGAACAAAAAGTACAACACGCAGTAGAAACCTATAACGAGTTCTTTGAGCAAGGAGAGAGTTTAGAAGATTACGTAATAAGAGGAACATTATGATAGAAGACAACATAAAAGACAAAATAAACGAGACACTAGGAATAAACATATTTAAGAACACTAGAGAAAGAGAATACGTAGACGGTAGAGCGTTATTTTACTATATACTAAGAGAAAACTTTAGGTATAGTTTTTCTCGTATAGGAAAAATTTGTGGTAGGTATGGACAGGCAAAGAACCACGCAACGGTGTTACACGCATTAAGGGACTTTGAGATACGACTAAAGTACAATCCAAAGTTCAACGACATCATAGACAATCTGACAGAACACGGCATAAGGCTAACATACTTAAAGTACGCAAAAGACAACCTAAATAAATTAAACGAAAGAGAACTAAAGTTTCTAGTAAAACACCTCACGCAGTATGACACCAGAGTTAAAAGAAAACACCATACAAGAATACAAGGAGTGGAGAAAAAGAGTAAAAAGCGAACACTTCAAGGTGTACATAGATAATATGCTAGATTACTTAGAGAACGGCAACGAAGAAGCAAGAGACAGACACAAAGGAATATGTACCTTTTACTCCACCAAAGAAAAGAGATTCTTTAAGCACCTTACCGAAGTAGCACAGTTCTATAAGATAGGGTATGAGAAGTTAGTAATGAAGATGCAAAGAGGAAAAAGCTATTGGATTGTTAAAATGTAACTTTTTTTTCGTTATATAGATATGCGACACATACACACTAAATATCCCGACTACATTAACGAGGTATCTAAAGTAATAGGTAGTTTGCGAAGTAAATCAAATAAAGAAATTAAAAAGAAGGTAAAATATTTTCAACGTGATGGTAAGGAAGAAGAGTTAGATGTTATGGGTGTAAAGGGAGAGTTGATATTCTCACACTACTTACACTCTATAGGAGTTGAACATAAATTAAATACATTACTTAACGATAAACCTGTAAGCGAACCAGACATAATAATAGGAGATAAAACAATAGATGTTAAATGTACAAGAAGTACATCTCCATATTTTTTAGTTAATGAAAGAGCGCATCTTAAAGACAAGAATATAGGTTTTTATGCTTTTGTAATGCCTTTTAAAAACAACACGGCAGATATTTATATATCTTCTTATGATAGCGTTAATAAATGGCGAGTAAAGAATTTTAAGTATACAAACGCATATTACAAATTAATAAAGTGAAGACCGTAAACAGTTTAAGTGGGGGTAAAACCTCTTCGTACATCGCAGCTAACTATCCTGCGGACTATAATGTTTTTGCTTTGGTTAGAATAGAGGATGAGAAATGTAAGTTTCCAGACAAGAAGATAAGGCAAGAAGTAGAAGACAGAATACAAGCACCCTTTATAGCAACGGCAGAGGATGATATGATAATCTATACAATGCTTGACTTAGAGCAATACATAGGACAAAAGATAGATTGGGTTACAGGTAAGACTTTTGATAAGATTCTTATAAGAAGCGAAGGAAAGAGATATGTTCCTAATGTGATGCAAAGGTTCTGTACAATAGAAATGAAACTAGAACCTATAGTAAAGTGGTGGTGGAACAACATAAAAGAACCTATAGAAGAACGAATAGGCTTTAGAGCAAATGAAATGAGGAGAGCCAAGAGTATGCTAGAGCGATGTAAAGAAGATGGGTTTATGTATAGTAAAGTAATAACAGGTAAGATAGGGAGTAGAAACAAGTGGACAGAGTTTAAACACAGAAAGCCTGTATTTCCGCTTATAGAAGACGGAATATTTAAAGATAAGGTAGAGGAGTTTTGGAGAGATAAACCTGTGCGGTTTGCGTGGATGAATAACTGTGTAGGATGTTTTCATAGGTCTGCAACTCTACTTAAAAAGATGTCAGAAAAGCATCCAGATAAATTACAATGGTTTGCAAATCAAGAAACAAATAAATCACAATTTAAAAAAGAAATGACCTATAAGGATATAATATCTTGGAATCCACAACAAGAACTATTTGAGGATGATTTTAACGAGTGTGATTCTGGGTATTGTGGACTATAATTAATAATAATTCTAATTAAATGGACGGTAGAAAAAACAACGGAGGACATAAAACGGCAGGTAGAAAGCCTAAAGACGCAGAAGGCAAACTTATAGAACGACTAGACAACATTATAGAATCAGATGAGGTAATAAAGATTCTAAGAGATAAATGTCTAAACGGAGATATGAGAGCCATACAACTCTATTTTAACTACAGGTATGGTAAACCTAAAGAAAGCATAGATGTAACATCTGGCGGTCTTAATTTGAGTTTTAAGGACTTAGTAAAGTTTGATTGAGTTACAGAGCCAATACAAACTCGTCCCACAATCAGAATCAAGGTATACGATAATAACGGGAGGTAGGGGTAGCGGTAAGAGTTTTAACATCACTACCCTTATACTTCTTTTGACATTAGAGGAAGGACACACAATCTTATTTACGAGGTATACCTTAAAGTCTGCTCACATTTCTATTATACCAGAGTTCTTAGAAAAGATAGACCTACTTGATTTAAGAAGTATGTTCTACATCACAAAGGACGAAATCGTAAACATAGAATCTAATAGTAAGATATTATTTAGGGGAATCAAAACAAGTAGCGGAGACCAAACGGCTAACCTTAAATCCTTACAAGGAGTTTCTACGTGGGTATTAGACGAAGCAGAAGAACTTACAGACGAAAGTATATTTGACAAGATAGACCTTTCTATAAGACACAAATACTTACCCAATAGAGTATTTCTGATAATGAACCCTGCGACTAAAGAACACTTTGTATACAGAAGATTCTTTGAGGACAAAGGCGTAAGGGAGGGAAGCAACCTAACAAAGAACGACACTACTTACATACACACTACTTATAAAGACAACCTAAAACACCTATCAGATTCTTTCCTACAACAAGCTAACGTAATGAAGGAACGAAGACCAGAAAGGTATAACCACATTATGCTAGGGGGATGGTTAAATAAAGCAGAAGGTGTTATATTTCAGAATTGGACACTAGGGGACTTTGCACCACATATGAGTAGCATCTTTGGACAGGATTACGGTATGACAGACCCTACCACGCTCGTAGAGGTATCTATAGACACTTCTAACAAACTTATATACCTAAAGGAGTGTTTCTATAAGTACAACCTAACAACTAGCGAGATACGTGCTTTAAATAAGCAATACGCAGGTAGAAGTTTAATTATAGCAGACTCGGCAGAAAAGCGACTTATCACAGAACTAAAATCAGACCTCAACATAAAGGGAATAAAAAAGACAACCGTAGCAGAGGGGATAACCATAATGCAAGACTACGACTTAATAGTAGACCCTAATAGCAAGAACCTAATCAAAGAACTAAACAACTACGTCTGGTTAGACACAAGAAGCAACACACCAAAAGACAACGGATTTGACCACTTAATAGATGCAGCTAGGTACGCTATAACCTACCAACTCAAGAACCCAAACTACGGAAGCTATGCAGTTAGATAAAAAAAATTGTAAATAAATTTGGTTTGTATTGTTAATAAGTTCTATATTCGTAGAAACAAACAAAAACAAAGAAATTATGACAACTTTTGAAATTATCAACTTAACATTAAAATTAACAAAGCTAAGAAGCGGCGAATTGGAACAGGTGTTATATACATTACCAAGCGGTAAAAGAATCGACATCAGACTAGAAAACACTTGCTTCGGTGTTTACTTAGATGAATACTTCGAAGATGAAGACATCTGGGAATCAGAATACATCGATATGTTTAGCCTGTATCATACTGACGTAGCAATAGCTAACACTATTGGCTGCATAGAAAAATGCAAATCAAGAAAATAAAAAAATATGTAGATATTTGGCGGATAGAAATATTCGCCTTTTATATAATATATAAAACAAAGAACATTATGAAAATAAACGCACTAGAAAGAATCAGTAGAAATGACAACACAGGACGAGAAGAATGGGTATTAGAAGTACACCCTAATAGAATGTTTCTCGTCAGACCATCATTAGGAGAAGACTGGCAAGTAGAAGACGAAAGCGAAGTAGTAGTATACAGACACGCATCGCACGAAGAATGTCTTGAAGCAGCACAGGACTTATTATTCTCCAAAAGAACAAACAATATGTGATTTTTCATTTTTTTGTTTAGTTAGTCAAGACCTATTAGGTCAGACAGGACTCCCTTCGGGGGGTCTTTTTTTTTGCCTTTATTTTAAAAATCGGGTTTAGATTTCGTTATATAGATATGAAGTTAGAAATAAACGTACCCGATTCTCTAAACGAGATTACATTAGGGCAGTATCAGAAGTTCTTGAGGATAGAACAAACAGACGAACAATTTGTAGCGCAGAAGATGTTAGAGATATTCTGTGGGGTTAAACTAACCGAAGCGATGTCTATGCGTATAAAGGACGTTAAAGCCATTATAAGCCACTTAGACGAACTACTAAACCAACAACCTCAACTTATAAGAAAGTTCTCTCTAAAGGGACAGGAATACGGTTTTATACCTAACCTTGATGATATTAGTTTCGGAGAGTACATAGACTTAGATACGTTCTTAGGGGACTGGAAGAATATGCACAGGGCGATGTCGGTACTATACAGACCCATAAAAGACAAATACGGAGAACGATACAATATAGTGGACTATGACGTAGTAGACGCGGAACACTTAAAGGATATGCCTTTAGATGTAGTTATATCTTCCTTGCTTTTTTTTTACCGTTTAGGGATAGACTTATCCAGACTTATGACGGACTATTTAGAGCAGGAGGAGGAGAGCAATATAGTGCAGTATCTCAATTCGGAGAAAAATGGGGTTGGTATCAATCAATATATCAACTTGCTCAAGGAGACCTTAGACGATTTGAACATATCACTACATTAGGAGTACATCAATGTTTGACCTTGTTGAGTTTTGAGAAAGAGCGGTCAGAAATAGAAGCACAAGAACTAAAGAAAAAATACAGATGAACGGATTATACAGAGTACTAGAGAAGATACGAGAAACCTTAGAATCAGACATAGACGTTAATAAGGTTACTTTCGGGGACATCACACAGGTAGACTTAGAAAAACAAACTATCTATCCTTTAAGCCACGTAATACTAAACGCTATCACAAGCAACGAACAGGTCTTACGATTTAGTGTAAGTGTAATAGCTATGGACTTAGTAGATGTAACCAAAGAGGAAGACGATGGGTTTGAGAGAAGCAACGAACAGGATGTCTTAAACACTCAACTAGCGGTAGTAAACAAGTTAGTCCAGAAGATGCGGATAGGAACTCTATTTGTAGACAAGTACCAAGTAGAAGGAGATGCAACTATAGAACCTTTTACGGATAGGTTTGAGAATCAAGTAGCGGGTGTTGTGATAACCTTTGAGGTTATGATAGAAAACGATGTAGACGTATGTTAAAAAACGTAAAAGAAGAACTAAACAAGTTTGGTAAGTATGTAGTACAACAATCCCGTACGAACCTTACCAAGAATAAAATAAACGCTACAGGGGACTTGTACGGTAGTTTAGGGTATGACTTAAAGGTTATGCCTAACTCGGTTTTTATGGAGTTCTTTATGATGGAGTACGGTAAGTTTATAGACGAAGGGGTACAAGGAAGTCAGAGTACATACGCAGAGAGTAGGCAAAGTCCTTACAAGTATTCGGGTAGGTTTAAGATGATACCCCCAAAGAGTTTAGACAAGTGGGTAATCAAGAAAGGTATAAAAGGAATACGAGACGATAAAGGAAGATTTATAACAAGACAAAGTTTAAAGTATGCAATAGCAACGAGTGTTTATCGTAAAGGGATAAAAGCTACGTTGTTTTTTACTAAGCCTTTTGAGAAAGCCTTTATGAATTTACCAGAAGAGGTTATACAAGCCTTTGCATTAGACATAGACGAATTTTTACAATACACAACAGAATGAGCGAGACTAGAATTAAAGTAAGAAGTCCATACTACATAAAGTATAGCGATACGAATCTCAATTACGTAGAACTTGACATAAGTATTTACACAGGTAATAAATTACCACCCCCTTCTACGTTTCAGTATTCTCTTAAAAAGTACGAAACGGGAACGACTAACTATGTGGTATTTGAGGTAAGCGAACTTATAAGAGATTACATAGAAACCGAGTTTGATGGTACGTACGACAACGAACCTGTATGGGTTAGGTTAGCTGCAAAACTCTACGAATCAGATGGCACACAAATAGGGTCTGGATATACCAATAATTACTATTTGGCTTATGATGGATTTACGCTATACAACGAAGGAATAAACTACACAACAGATACTCCCGTATTTATTACGGATAGAGTAGATACACCTTCTTCAGAAGTTACAATATACAGACCAAGCGATGAGGTTATACGCATACCTGTAAACGTAGATAATACAGATGGTAATTTATCGGGTTGGAGATTTAAACTTTATACTAATGATGTGGAACAATCCGAGACTGCTATATCTAATTCAACTAATACGGATGCACAGATTTATTATATAAGTGTAGGAACATCTTACGATAAGGTAGAGTTATATGAAGATGCAGCACTACCAAGTCTACCAACTATTAGATACACTATTTTAATAGAGGACTTGAATTGTACTAAGCACGAATCGGTAAAGGTTACTTTTTACAATCGGTGGGGTGCATTACAAGACTTATACTTTACAGGCAAAACAACAGAGAGTATAAATGTAACGGGAGAAGAATACAAAGCAAACGTAATAGACTTTAGTACCCTTACTTACAATGTAGCTAAACACCAATACAACCAATACGACAAACAAGGTAAAAGAAGCGTACAACTAAGTACGGGATATGTAAACGAAGACTACAACGCTTGGATAGAAGAACTAATGTTAAGCGAGAAGGTCTGGATTACTTTAGATGGTACTTTATACCCTGCAAAACCTAAAACGTCCTCACAGACCTTTAAAACACGCTTAAACGACTCTTTAGTAGCTTATACTATAGACTTTGATTTTGCTTTTGACCAAATACAGAATATCAGATAATGCAACAGGTACAATTATACATAGGGGATAGTAGGGTAGAGTTGTTTGATGATGAGACGATAACTATAACCCAAACCTTAAAAAACGCTAAAGATGTAGATAAGATATTTACGGACTTTACACAGTCTTTTACCGTACCCGCTTCTAAGGAGAATAATAAGATATTTGAGCATTACTACAATAGTGATATAGTAGACGGGTTTGATGCAAGAAAAAAGGTAGCAGCACACATAGACCTAAACCACATCTTATTTAAAAAAGGTAAGATTAAGTTAGACGGGGTAAACCTAAAAAACAACAAAGCACACGCATATAGAATTACCTTCTTTGGGAATAGCATACAACTCAAAGACATCATAGGAGAGGACAAACTAAACAACCTTGATTTAAGCACATTTAACACCGAGTATACGGCAAGTGATATAGAATCAGGTTTAACCCTAGACCCATCACAAGCAGGAGTAGACCTTATAGTACCCTTAATTACACACTCCCAAAGACTCTATTACGATTCTTCTGAAAACACGGCAATAGGAAGCGAAGTAGACAATATAGAGTTTGTAAGTACGAGTGTACACAGAGGGGTACGATGGAATCAACTAAAATACGCTCTAAGGGTAAGAAAGATAGTAGAGGCTATAGAAACCGATTATCTAACACCTAACGGTCTTTCTTTTTCTACAGACTTCTTTACTTCAACCAACGCAAGGTATGACGATTTATTTATATGGTTACATCGTAAGAGTGGACTTGTAGAAAACCTTGAAGACGAAACACAAATACAAGTAACGGGGTTTAGTACAGGTGGAGATACGTTTGTAAATATGACGGGTACATTTTTAGGGATGTCTGTAAACCCTGCAAACATTTCTACTTTTTCCTTAGCTATAACATCAAGTGATACCGACCAATACGCTATAATAATTAAGAACGGTGGTAATGTAGTATTTAGGAGTGATTTTGTATCTGGTTCTCAAACCTTTTCTTACCCTGCTGATTATTCTTATGCAACAGGTTCTTATGATGTGTATGTTGTTCCGTTAAACCTACCTGTAACAATTAGTAAAATCAGATGGACGGTAACACACACACAAGACGGTGGAGGGTCTTTTACGTTTGACTCTAACAACGTTACTTATAACCCAGACTTTGCTTTTGTGATAAGCCAACAGATTCCAGAAATGAAGATAATGGATTTCTTAAATGCGTTATGGAAGATGTTTAACCTTGTGGCTTACATAGACGAAAACAACGTAGTACAAGTAGACACCTTAGACAACTTTTATAGCGGTGCAGATTCGTATGATATAAGCGAGTTCGTAGATGTAACAGAATCTCAAGTAGATGTTCCTTTAGCGTATAAAGAAATAAAGTTTGCTTACAAAGACACGGGTACGATACTTGCTACTAAATACGACCAGATTGTAAACAAGGAATGGGGTGCTACGTATTACAATGCAGGAGAAGAAAGTCTAACGGGTGGACTCTATACGGTAGAGATACCTTTTCATCATATGCAGTTTGAAAGGTTAAAGGATGACTTTACCCAAAACTACATAGATATTATGTATGGTCTTTTTACGGATAATAATTTAAACCCGTACCACAAAGAACCATTAATATTTTATGCGGAGTTAAAGACGGGTATTAGTTATTCTTTTGTAGAAAACGTAGAGCGGGATAACGAGCCTAATAGCGCAAAAGAAAAAACCTCTGCAATACTACCTTCTAATTCAAGAGTACTAGACCCTGCAACCTCAACCGACAACATACATTTTACGGCAGAGTTAAGCGAATGGGAAACCGACACGACCTTAACTAATTCTTTGTTTGAGACCTACCACAAAAGTTACATATCAGACATCTTTAGCCAACTCAACCGACTAACTAAAGTAACGGCTTATTTGCCTTTAAGGATTATACGAGAACTCACACTAGACAACAGGGTAATTATAAACGGAAAGACCTATAAGATAAACTCTATTAAAACAAACCTACAAACAGGTAAGAGCGACCTAGAACTACTTAACGAACTATGATAGAAAACATATTAGAACTTTTAGAGATAGCTAAAGGCGAAACAGAAAACATAAAAATAGCACAGGGTAAGTACTACTTGCCAGAAACCTTTAAGGGGGCATTTAAAACGATAAACAAAGAAAGACAATGGAAAAATATGTAGTAGAAGTAGAAGTAAAAACAGGAGAATCTGAAAAAGATTTAAAGAAGCTAAAGAACCAATTAGAAGATGTACAAAAAGAAACAAAGGAAACACAAAATAACTTTGAGGAAATAGGTGGTTTAGCTGATGGTGTTTTTGGGGGTGCTATAACTAAAACTAAGGGATTTGCGAGTTCTATCGGTGGGGTTATAAAAGGTATGAAGACCCTAAAAGGTGCTTTAATATCTACGGGTATCGGTGCTTTAATAGTTGCCTTTGGTACTTTAATTACCTTCTTTACTAAAACAGAAAGAGGGGCGGATAAATTAAGAGAAGCATTTGCGGGTATAAAGGCTGCTACCGATGTTATTATAGACCGTATTAGTGGATTAGGCGAGTCTCTTACAAAACTATTTAAAGGGGACTGGCGAGGCGCATTAGATTCTGCTAAAGACCAGTTTAAAGGTTTAGGAGATGAAATACAAAGAGAGGTAGATTTAGCGAGAGAATTAGAAAAGTCCTTAATAGCTATTGAAAATGCAGAGATAAAACTTATTACCTCTGGTGCAGAACTAAGAAAGTCTATAGCTGAAGATAAATTAATAGCAGAGGACAGAAACAAAACATTTGACGAAAGGGTAGCTGCTTTAGATAGGGTTTTAGCAAGTGAGGATAAGTTGTTACAGTTAGAACTTGATATAGCAAAACAAAGAAGAGACACCTTAAAAGAACAATTAGCATTAGGAGAAAGCAGTAGAGAAGATAGAAGAGCGTATGCAGAAGTAGTAGCAAGGGTGTCTGATTTAGAAACAGAATCTCTTACAAGACAAAAAGAAGCCTTTACTAGAAGACAAGCGTTACTCCTAGAACAAAAAGCCTTTAATGATGCCTACATAGATGGCGAGATTGCCAAAAAAATGGAAGGTGTAGTAAAAGTAGAAGCGGTTGATGATATGGCTTTTGCAAGGCTACAAGTTAGAATAGATAAAGAAACACAACTACGTGCAGAAGCGGGTGCAGAACAACTTAAAAACTACCAAAAACAAAAAGAAGAAGAAACAAAAGCAGACAAGCTAACCAACGAACAAAAACTAAAGTTTGCAGGAGATACATTAGGACAAATAGCAGGGTTATTAGGTGCAAATAGTAAGGCGGGTAAAGCAGCAGCATCGGCACAAGCCTTAATAAACACATATCAAGGGGTAACACAAGTTTGGAAAAACGAAACAACATTACCAGAACCTTTTGGAACAATACAAAAAATAACTGCAACGGCTACAACCTTAGCAAGTGGTTTACAGGCGGTAAGAGCAATCAATAGTACACCAATACCTAACATACCATCAAGAGGAGGTTTTGGAGGTGGAGGCGGTGCGGTTGCATCTGCTCCTCCTGCGTTTAATGTAATCGGTCAAGCGGGTACTAACCAATTAGCTAATGTAATAGCAGAACAACGTAGTGAACCTGTAAAAGCCTACGTGGTAAGTAATGAGGTTACTTCGGCACAAAGTTTAGACCGAAATATAGTTAGTGAAGCGACCTTATAAAAAAAAGTTGTGTTGAAAATGCAAAATTAAAACTTAAAAACGTTATATAAGTATGAGAATCGTAGAATTAATATTAGACGAGGAAAACGATATAAGCGGAGTTGATGCTATTTCGGTAGTAGAACGACCCGCTATAGAAGAAGATTTCATAGCACTAAAAGAGGAAATCAAGTTTGCAGAAGCAGACAAAGACCAAAGAATCTTGATAGGTGCTTTACTTGTTCCAAACAAACCAATATACAGAAACGGAAAAGACGAAGACTACTACGTATACTTTTCCAAAGAAACCATTAAGAAGACAAGCGAACTCTTTTTAATGAACGGTTATCAGAATAACTCAACCTTAGAACACAGAGAGCCATTACAAGGACTTTCTTTAGTAGAGAGTTGGATTGTTGAGGACGATAAAAAAGACAAAAGCAGATATTACAAAATGGAAGTTCCCGTAGGTACTTGGATGGGTGCGGTAAAGGTAAACAACGAGGAAGTATGGAACGATTTTGTAAAAACAGGTAAAGTAAAAGGATTCTCTATAGAAGGCTATTTTGCCGATAAGATGGAAAGACCACAAGAAAGCTTAAAAGAGCATTGTAAGGAATGCGATGGGTCTTGCGGTAGTTGTAAAAAGGATTTTGATGCGTTCTACGAGGACTTTGCAGAAGAAGTGGCAGAAGGTGTAGTAGATGAGTTAAGAAGGCTTCTAACGGGCGTAGAATTAGAATCTTATTCGGATTACCCAGATGCGGTAAAGAACAACGCAAAGCGAGGTAGAGAACTAAACGAAAAACAGGGTAACAAGTGCGCTACAGAAACAGGAAAACAAAGGAGTGCTGATTTAGCAGCGGGTAGACCTGTAACAGTAGACACAATAAAGAGGATGTATTCTTATCTCTCTAGGGCGGAGGAATATTACGACGAAGGTAATACAGAAGCCTGTGGGACGATTTCTTATTTATTGTGGGGAGGTAAAGCCGCAAAACGTTGGGCGGAGAGTAAGTTAAAAGAATTAGACTTAATAGACCTTAAAGCACCTTGTCAAGATGGGTATGAGATGATAGGTATGAAGGAGAAAAACGGGCGTTTAGTCCCTAATTGCGTACCGATAAAATGACACCAAGTAGAACAAGTCCTAAAGGAAACAAAAGAGCCTGTTTATGTAAGAACGGAACATACTCTAGGAAGTGTTGTGATGGGTCTTTATGGGCGCAAGGAATAGGAAGCATACATAAAACGAGTTTTTACTTAATGCAACAAGACAATACGTCTTTTATATTACAAGAAAACGATAGTAAAATAGTATTATAATGGCAGACAAAAGAATAAGTGCATTAGATACGGCTACGGCTTTAGGGGGTACAGAACAACTCCCTTTAGTACAAAGCGGTACAACAAAGAAAACAACGGTAAACGGCATAAAAAACTACCTAATAGCTACTAACATAACGGCACAAGCGAGTGTAAACGTAGATTTAGCAGATTACCCAGATGCACATATTGTTCATTTAAGTTGGAGTGGTGCGAATGGTACGGCTACTTACACACTTCCTACGGCTGCATCAAGCACAAACAGAAAAATAAGATTTATCACAGACAATACTTTTGATACTAACACAAGAGTAGACCTTACACCCGCAAGTGGAGATACATTAGATGGCACAGGAGCGTATGAGATAAATAAAGCGTATGAAGGTATAGCGATATGGTCTGATGGTACAGAGTGGTTTATAATCCAGAAAAAAGCATAAATAAATAAATATGAATACTGTAGATATGTTAAATCAAATTAAAACCCTATTGGGAGTGGAGGATGCCGAAAAGGTAGAACTCGCACAAATGACACTAGATAATGGTACTGTCTTAGAAGCCGAAGTGTTTGAAGCCAATAATGAAGTATTTATCATTACAGAGGAAGAAAAGATTGCTCTCCCTGTAGGCGAATACACATTAGAGGATGGAAGAATACTAGCGGTAGAAGAAGAAGGTATCATTAAGGAAATTAAGGCTAATGAAACCGAAGAGGTAGAGGCTGCTGAAGAAGAGATGGCTTATGTAACTCGTGAGGAGTTCGGACAAGCGATTGACGAAATTAAAGCTATGATTCAAGACTTAGGTAAAAAAGAGGAAGAAATGGCAGAAGAGGTTAAAGAGGAATTATCCGCACAAGAACCTGCTACCGAACCTCTAAAACACAACCCAGAGGAACAAATCGTACAAAAGTTTAGAAAACTATCACATAACAAAAAAGGAACAACAACAGATTTAATTTTTAGTAAACTATTTTCATAATGAATATTCAGAAACACAACTTTAGAGACATTACAGGTAGTGGGTCAGTAGAAACTATCACTACTACGTATGCAGGAGAATTTGCAGGGGAATATATTGCTGCTGCTCTTCTATCAGGAAAAACGCTTAACGACGGTGCGATTACAATCAAGCCAAACGTTAAGTATCAAGAAGTACTTAAAGTACTAGATGACAACAACATTGTAAGAGACGGGTCTTGCGACTTCTCTGCTATTTCTTCGGGGAATGACAGACTATCTTTAACAGAGTCTATTCTTACACCAAAAGAGTTACAGGTAAACCTTGAACTTTGTAAGAAAGATTTTCGTTCTGATTGGGAAGCAGTTGGTATGGGTTACTCTGCTTTTGATAACCTACCTCCTACTTTTGCAGACTTTATCTTGGCTCACGTAGCAGGTAAAATTGCAGAATCAGTAGAGAAGAACATCTGGCAAGGAGACGATGACGGAGCAACTGCTGCTACTGCATTGTTTGACGGATTTGAAACTTTAATAACATCAAGCGGAATCAACATTGGTTCTACTACTGTTACTTCTTCTAACGTAATTGACTTCTTAGGTGGTATGGTAGATGCTATCCCTTCTGCGGTATACGGAAAAGAGGACTTAATGATTTACGTACCTAACAACGTTTACCAAGCGTATGTAAGAGCATTAGGAGGATTTGCAACTAACGTAGGAGCAAACGGTGTAGACAACAAAGGAACTACATTCTACCAAATGGAGTCTCAGCTTACTTTTGATGGTATTCCATTACAGAGATGTACAGGTATGTCTGGAAACAGAGCCTTCGCAGGACAGAAGTCTAACTTATTCTTCGGAACAGGTTTATTATCTGACCACAACGAAGTTAAGTTGCTTGATATGGCAGACTTAGATGGTTCTCAAAACGTAAGAGTAATCTCTAGATTTACTGCGGGAGTTCAAGTAGGCGTTGCATCTGATGTAATCCACAGAACTGCATCTGCATCATAAATTATTTTTTAACATATAAAAGGGGGTAGGGGTGTACCCTATCCCTTTTTTTAATACTTATAAATATGGCTTGTACATTAACCTTAAACGGTAGAGAGTTACCTTGTAACAAGACCGTAGGAGGACTAAAGACGATTTACTTTGCGGAGTATGATGGTACGATGACTACCGTTACTGCGGGTACGGCTGATTGGTATCAGTTTGACCTTAAAGGTGCATCTTCTTTAGAGACTGCTATTAACGGTTCAAGAGAAAACAACTCTATCTTTTACACCCAAACGGTAAACGTGCAACTTCCTTTACTGGATAGTGCTACGTCTGACGAAATCAAACTACTAGCTGCTAATAAACCTAATATTGTCGTAGAAGACTATAACGGGCAACAATGGTTAGTAGGTGCAGAACACGGATGTGATTTAATAGGTGGTACTCTAGCAACGGGTGCTAACTTAGGGGATTACTCTGGGTTTACTTTAACTTTTGAAGCATTAGAAAAAACTCCACCGATTGCCTTAACAACTGCGGTAACGGTAGATGCAAGTGCGACACAACTTACACCAAGTGTAACGGCAGCATCGTAATTTTTAACACTTATAGAGAAGGGGTAGCAGAAATGTTACCCTTTTTTTTGCTTAAAACTACAAAATCCCAATTTTATTTCGTTATATAAGTATGAAGGTTTTAACCACGAGTACAAGCGCACAAGAAGTAAAGGTAATTCCAAGAAGTTACCCTTCAAGTATTACGGTAAAAGTACGAAACGAATCTACTAACGACACCGACACATACACAAGTGTAGCTGCAACTAAAAATAAAGGCTATTTAGTCTTCTCTAACGCATTTTCTCTTACAGAAGGTAATTTTTATAATCTAACGCTTTTAGATGGCGCAGATGTGATTTATAAGGGTAAGATATTTTGTACAGACAGTTCTGACTACTCGGTTAATACAAATCAATACGTACAAGAAACAAGTTATGATAACGAGTATATAATATTATGAGTAGACAACACAAACCCACAAAGTATACCAACGATTTACGGGTAGTTAATTTAGCTACTTATACTTCTCCCGAAATAGTAGAAAAGAGAAACCAAAACTTTGTAGAATACGGAGCGGACAACAACTACTACCAATACCTAATAGACCGATACAACGGAAGCCCTACAAACAACGCTATCATAAACGGTATTTCCGAGATGATATACGGACAAGGTTTAGATGCTACCGACTCTTCAAGAAGACCTAACGAATACGCACAGATGAAGTCTTTATTTTCTAAAGATTGTGTACGTAAGTTAGTTTACGATTTAAAACTTATGGGCGGTTGTGCTATGCAGGTTATCTACTCTAAAGACAGAAGTAAGATTACAAGTGTAGAGCATTATCCCGTAGAAACGCTAAGAGCGGAAAAGTGTAACGCTAAAGGAGATGTAGAGGCGTATTACTATCATCCTAATTGGGATAAGTACCGTAAAGGGGACGATTTAAAAAGAATACCTGCGTTTGGTTGTTCAAGAGAAGCAATAGAGATACTATTTGTAAAGCCATATAGAGCGGGGTTTTATTATTACAGTCCCGTAGACTATCAAGGTGGTATACAGTACGCAGAGATAGAAGAAGAGGTATCAAACTTCCACCTAAACAACATAATGAACGGCTTAGCACCTTCTATGTTGATTAACTTTAACAACGGAGTACCTAACGAAGAAGAAAGAAGCCTAATAGAGCAAAGAATCTACCAGAAGTTTAGCGGTACGTCTAATGCGGGTAAGTTTATATTAGCCTTTAACGATTCTGCGGAAACAAGTGCAAGTATAGAACCCGTACAGTTATCAGACGCACATAATCAGTATCAGTTTTTAAGCGATGAGGCTATGCGTAAGATAATGGTATCGCACAGGGTAGTATCTCCTATGTTATTAGGTATTAAAGACCAAAGCGGACTAGGAAATAACGCAGACGAACTAAAGACGGCTTCTACCCTAATGGATAACACCGTTATAAGACCGTTTCAGCGACTTTTAATAGATGCCTTTGACCAAGTACTTGCCTACAACGAGATAACGCTTAATTTATACTTTAAAACGCTTCAGCCGTTAGAGTTTACAGACTTAGACAATGCGATTACTAAAGAACAAGTAGAAGAAGAGACAGGACAAAAGCTATCAGACCAGAGACCTTTCTTAGATGACGATTTAGCAGGAGAGTTATGGGATGAGATAAAAGACTTAGGAGAGGACGAACCAGAAGGGTATGAACTTATAGACGTAGAAGATGTAGGAGATGAACCAGAGGACTTTGATGCGGAGTCTTACTTAAACGGATTAAAACTAAGCGCAACCCAAGATAGTACACAAGACACCGACTTATGGAAGGTAAGATACAAGTACGTGAAGGGAACTCGTAAACAACCTAAAGGAGAATCAAGATTGTTTTGTAGAAATATGATTGGAGCGGGTAAACTCTATCGCAAAGAAGACATAGGGTTTATGAGTGCAAAAGGGGTAAACAAGAAACACGGACACAAGGGTAGAAACTACTCTATTTTCAAATACAAGGGCGGTGTTAATTGTTACCACAGATGGGAGCGACGAGTATACAAAAAGAAACTAAAGAAAGACGGAGAGACATACGGAGGAAATGCGCTACAAGGGACAAACTTTAAGAATGTAAACCAAGCCATACGAGAAGGATGGAAAGCACCTAAAAACCCTAAAGAAGTAGCAATAGCACCTATAGATATGCCTAGAAACGGACACCACCCAAATTATTAGTATGGCAACTGCATTATTTATAAAAAGAGAAGATTTAGTACGTAACTCTATAATAGACGGAAACGTAGACTTTGATAGATTTGTTCAGCACATCAAGGAAGCCCAAGAGATGCATATACATCTGTATTTAGGCACAGATTTATACAACAAGATAAGCGCAGATATTGTAGCGGGTACTTTAAGCGGGGACTATCTTACTTTGGTTAATTCTTATATACAACCTATGCTTATACACTATGCGATGGTAGAGTACTTACCTACGGCAGCGTTTCAGATTAAGAACGGGGGAATCTATAAGCACCAAAGCGAAAACTCTGTAACGGCAACAAAAGAAGAAGTAGACTTTCTAGTACAAAACGAACGCAACAAAGCAGAACAATACACTAGAAGATTTATAGACTATATGACCTTTAACTTGGACAAGTTCCCAGAATACTTAACTAACACAAATGAAGACACGCACCCTAGTAAAGATGCAACGTTCAACGGATGGGTCTTATAAGGTAAAAAAGGAAAACGAAAAAAAACTTAAGAAATGGCTTTTGGAAAAATATACGAATCAAGTTGGTGGGGAACGGCTCACGTAAATAACATAGGCTTTGGGTCTATCTACAAGGACATTGCTTCAAGTGTAGTAGGGTCTTTTAAGAGTAGAGTAGAAACGGATGGAGGTATATTTGAAGCACAGGCTTGTTTAGAGGCTGAACTTAAAAGAATAGAAGATATATGAGCGCATACGATAAATTAGGATTAGCTATGATTCCTTCTGGTTATAAGGGGGAATCAGACGAAAACAACGCAGGTGGTTTTTTAGGCAAAGTGTATAGTGTTTTACCCGCACAAACAACAGACGATGCTTTTTTAAGCAGTAGCACATTAAACGGTCTCACCTTAACTCAAAATACAGATGTTACATATCCATTATATGCTGTTGGAACTACGGGTAAAATAAGAATTGACTTCAATCAAACATTGACCTCTGGCACAAGAGTTAGGTATTTTTTAAGAAATGGTGCAAACACAGCTACTATAACTACATTCTCAACAAGTGTGGAAAACACTAACGCTAATGGGAGTGGTGATTTCTATTTTGAAGGAAATATGACAGATGGTCTTCAGATTAGAATAATTGTTGAAAATGGTGTAGCTGGAACTTTAAATACATTCACATCGGTAAATACAATTAATGGAGACTTTGACTTCTCAAGAGGTTCAGATGCTACAAGAGTAAACTCACAAGGTTATATAGAAAGCGTACAAGTATTAAGTGATGAGTTAGTACAAAACGGAGACTTTGAAGAGATAGGTGATGAGTTAATTACTAATGG
>Ga0208162_1000411_pt1 | contig 24981 bp, 28 predicted proteins | sample CB_VirMetaG_4_FD_184539 | JGI IMG/M metagenome (GOLD analysis project Ga0208162, IMG submission 184539) | Freshwater to marine saline gradient viral communities from Chesapeake Bay - CB_1508_1M Viral MetaG (SPAdes) (version 4) | ecosystem: Environmental > Aquatic > Marine > Coastal | place: USA... | reverse complement strand
TGCTTTTTTGTTGGAGCTTGTTGTTCTCCTTTTTCGTTTTTAGGAGGTTTACAACAAACTACATTAGTCATTGCATAAGAACCTTGAAAGTTGCTACTTAGAGGGGTTTCGGCTAGGTCATCCATTATGTAGCCAATAATGCTGTCTAGTAGCTTACCCGCAGGACCAATAAAAGGTTGACCAAGGGTGTTTTCGCTGTCGCCGGGGGCTTCACCAATGTAGAGTATGTTGCAGGGTAAACTACCCCTACACAATACAATGTTTTTACGATGTTGGCTCAGGTTACATTCGGTACAACCTGACCACCTTTGTTTGAACTCTCTGTAGTTTTTGCTATACACTAGTTGGTTCTCCTTGTGTATGTATGTGTGGTTATTAAAATTGCGGAGCTTTACCCACTCCGCTTGAGCAAATGGACAACCACGTAACCATTTTTGCAGGGACCGAAATACTATAAAGAAGTAATCCTAGTGTATTCGGCAATTAAAATTGCATCGGCAGTAGCATGAATTATTTTTTGTTTAGGAAATAGCCTTTGTGCTTTATCCTTTGTTATGTTTTTGTCTCCTTTAGTAAGGCATCCTAAGCGTTTTTGCCATTTACTTGGAGTAACAAATTCAAAAGGTATTTGATAAGCATAAAGCAAACCACGGGCAAATCCGTACCATTGTCCAAACTTAAATGTGCTGCTAACTCCTTGTCCAGGCATACTGCTTACTTTTTCTATAGAAGCAAACAAAGCACATTCTACGTTTTCTTCAAGTACGTCTCTAAACGCCCAAGCTACATCCGCTTCGGTATTGTTAAAACGAATTGTGGTTATTAGTTCTCTTTTGTAACCCTCCTTGCATCTTATCAAAGCAATAGAGCCAGACTTTCCGGGATCTATTCCAATGTATAAGTTATTTTTGTTTAATGTAGACAAGGTCATTGGTCCTACTTGGTTGCATTAACAACTTTGTTCCACCACTTTGGGGCAGTTCTGGTTTTACGCCAGCTACAATCAATGTTAAAGCGTTTGTCGTAAAGGTAGTAGTTACGATAAGCCTTAACAGCATTGTTCTTTACTTGAAACTCAGTTGGCATTGCTTGTGCAAACTCTGTTAAAGTATTGTTAGGTATTAGGCCATCCATTTTTGCTAAATGCAAAATACCCGCTTTGCAACTATGCACCTTGTTATAACGGTGGGTGTACTCTTCACACAAGGCTAGTGCGTGTTCCACAGCCCATTGGTAGTTACTACGTGTGGTTCCAACCCATAGGGTACAAGGGTGATTATGATAACCTCCTTTTAGTGGCGTACCTTTCTGGGTGAGAGGCATGTCGCTGTCGGTGGCTCCATGTTTGCGTACTGCTGAACCTAACTGTTGGTAAAGTTCCAATACCATTTTTACACAATGTTTGTCGCAATGGTACTTTGCTGCTTTAGTAGGATTGTAATCCAATACAAAGATATTCATGGTTGTATATTAAATACTCCTTTATAAAAACCTACGTAGCTATATTCGGTAAAGCTACTACATACATACAGGTAAAAAGACCTATGCCCGCCCACAACACCCCTAGTTGTAATATATAACATACGTTCATTACAAGGGGGTTGTAACTTGGGCATCATAACGTCAGACTACTTGGACTTTCGAGACTTTGTGGTGTTTTTTGTTTTCGGTGGGTTATTAACAATGACAAGTTGGTCTTCACCGTGTTTATGTACACTAACTGAAATTCCTTCTTCACCAGCTTTGCGTCTTATTTGTACGTGCATACTACGTACAGAACAATCAAAGTCTTCACCTTTGGTTAGTTTCCAAATTGTTTCTTCGGCAAACCACTCGTCCCAAGGGTATTTTGGTTTAGTTCCTAAGCGGTTTTGGTTAACGTATTCAAAAAGTTGTTCGGCCATTTTGGTTGGGCTCCTTAAGGAAATAACAATAAACTTAACAGGGTTATTATAATAACGCACTATAACATAGGCAAGTACCCAATAAAATAATTTATTAACCCCCCTTGTCTGACCGGTTTTTATTGTTATACTTACCCGTACCCCACGGGGTTTTTCATGGAGCGATATACTATTTATTAAGGATGCTAAGTTATGAAGGAGTATTGCTTAGGTGATTTTGGGGAAGAGTTTGGTGAGTTTATAGATGGCTACAATGCCGACGACCAAATAGACTATGATATTCTTCCCCCAGAAGCAAAACAGGAAAAACCACTTACAGAAGGAGAACAAACAACCACAACAACACCAGAAATTAAACCTGTAACTAATTCTGGGAAAAGTATGTTAAACCGTAACAAATAAAATTAGAGGACGATTTTTACATGGCATTAGTTAAAAAGAAGGTTGTTAAGAAGAAACGTGTGGTTAAGAAAAAACCCGTTGAACAACAACCTGCTGTTATGACACGCGATAAAACCAAAGTATTTTATCCACAGTTAGATGTAACCCTTTACAGTGAAGAACACGGAGGCAATGGTAAACTTACTGTTGAAATTGCTAAAGAGTTACTTGGTTGGCAAGAGGAAACCGATAACGTAAAGTTTGGTAACGTATTTAGTTTGCGTTTGCCCGACGGAACAAAGGTTAGGTTATTAAACAACCTTGATAACCGCCCATTTTATGCTGCTGTAGCAGATGCTTGGAAGTTAGAAATACTTAGAGGCAAATGGCAGTTAAATGGTGAAACAATGGTTATAGACAGGCTAGGTATGATACACGACGGCCAACACCGTTTAGTAGGTTTAGTACTAGCCGAGGTTGAAAGACTTGCAAACCCCGATAAGTGGGCTAAGTTTTGGGAAGAACCCTGTTCTATTGAAACGCTGGTTGTCTTTGGTATTAGTGAAGACGACGAGGTTGTTAATACCTTGGGTACTGGTAAACCACGGAGTCTTAGTGATGTTATTTACCGTAGTGAATACTTTAAGGATTTACCTGCTAAAAACAGAGCCAAGGTAGCCCGTATGACTAGCTTTGCTGTTAAGATGGTTTGGTTTAGAACAGCCGCCGACTTAGCCAGCTTTGCACCTAAAAGACCACATAGTGAAAGTCTGGATTTTATTGCAAATCACCCTACATTGTTAGGATGTGTAAAGCACATTGTAGCTGAAGATGGTGATAAAGAAAAAGCCATTAGTGAGTACATTAGTATTGGCTATGCTGCTGGACTTATGTACTTAATGGCTAGTGCTGCTACCGAGCATGAAAATTACGATGAAGTTGGTACTGAAGAAGGTATTGACTTTACTCTTAAGGACAAAGCTGAGGAGTTTTGGGTATTGTTTGCCCACAGTGAAGATAAGCAATTTAAGTTACTTAAAGAAACGCTTATTAAACTAGATGCAACAGGTGGCCTAGGACGTGACTTACTTTGTGGTACTATTTGTAAGGCTTGGAACAACTGGGTTGATGGCAAAAGCATAACACCCAAAGCTATTGAGTTACAAATGGACGAAGATGAGTTTGGTAGACCCATTGTGGTAGAGCATCCACGTGTGGGTGGTATAGATATAGGCGAGAAAACAGCCTAGCACTTAATAATAAGCACCCCATAAGACCCCCTACGATCGCACGTATGGGGGTTTTATTTTGGGGGTGTATAATTACTGCCAATAGCTGTAAAGACCCTTAGTAATCTCGCTACGGCCCTGTAATGGGTCTTTTAATGTTTGCCGTTGTGGGTATTTGTCCCATACGGTTTTAGCCCAGTCCCACATGGTACGTAAACCTTGGTACAAGCCTATATGCTCTTGGTAGTCAAGTAGCTCTTCACTTTTTTGTGTTGTAGACCAAGCATAAAACACTTCGTGTCGGGGTTCTGTATATTCTACAGGTAGGGTGGGGTCACCAATTACGTTTCGTAATACATTTGCTGCTTGATTGATGCTTACGTTTTTGCTGCCTCCAAGGTTAATTATTTGCTTACTAGCTTGAGGGTAAACAGCAGCACGCCAAAGGCAAGGAAGCATGTCGTCAATGTAGCTAAAAGCTCGTTCTTGTTTGCCATTACCATAAATACGTAAGGGCATGTCCATAAGGGCTTGACGCATCCAAATACCTAATACATTACGGTAGTCATTCCAAATACATTGTCCTACACCAAATACATTATGGGGTCGGATAATACACCAATCAAGGTCGTGTTGAGTACCGGCAATTTGTATATCCATTTCGCAAGCGTATTTGGCTACACCATAAGGGTCAATAGGGTAGCACTCATTTAACTCATCAAAAGGTGGGCTTCCTTGCCCATATACTGCCATACTGCTGGTATAGACCAATCGCTTTGTTCCATTGTTAATACAGTGATTAACTATTTGTGCTGTAGCTAATACATTATCACGGTAGTTGTAGCAACGTATAAATGGGCTACGTCCTTCGGCAGCGTAAGCAGCAAAATGAAAAACATATTCAAAGGTATGGTCGTAAGGCAGTGAGCTATGGTTGCCTAAACTTAATTCAGTAAAGTTTACATAATCAGGTATGTTTTCAGGGTATCCGCAACTAAAGTTGTCAATACCGTGTATTTCTATTTCGGGATGGTTGGTGTGTACCCACTTGGCAAATTGGCTTCCTAAAAAACCAGCTACACCCGTGATAAGTATTTTCTTACTATTAGACATATTTGCTGTATCCTCTACTGATAAGTACTTCTTTAGTAAAGCCATCATAACATGGTTTTAGAGTTCCTTCAAATGGAACTTTTGCATATGCTTGTTCACCTCGGGCATACCACGTAGTGTCATCAGGGCTTCGCATGGTGCTTTGACAATGAGCAGCTCCACTATGCCAACGGTAAATAAACGGAATATCTTGTTTTAGGCTTTCTTCATCCCAAGGCTGTTCATAACCATTTACAGGGTCTTTCAGATTAGACATTAAGTTACGCATAAGTTGCATATCAAAGTCAGCACGTAGAGTATCAGGCCAACCACCAATACGGTCAATAAGTGTTTTACGAAAAGCAATAGTGCTATGAAAACGTCCTACGCTTTTTTCAATTTGAATACTACCACTGTAGTCACTAGCCACACATTTACTTTTGCTGTACTCAGCATTTTCCAATGCACGTACATGACTACTTACATAACTAGGTAAGTACAAATCATCATCTTCCCAAACCAAATAAATTTCTGGGGAAGAGTGTAGGCCCATGCTTTCGCGGAGCATAAAATTGTATTTATCGGGCAAGCTATCAAAACGTTTATTTACCGCCCAGAGAACCCATCCTGGACCTTGTTGATTATCAAAAGTAGGGTCGTCATCTAGTATAACTAAACAACGTCGATCTAGCGGGTAATCTTGATCTAACCAAAGTTGCAAACTGTTGGCTAATAGTTTGGGGTGTCTATACGTAGGGCATAAAGCAACCACAAAAGGTTTCATAGCAGGGGTACTCCTTGTCAGGGAAGATATAGAGGTTTTTATTGTAGATCAGGGAGGAAACAACTTTCACTAGAACTCGTAAAGTGAGGACGGTTGTACTGTACGCAACTAGTTTACTAGCTGTCTCCTCCCTGATTCAAAAGTATTCTTATCATTTGCTTTTCGTTAAACCAGATCACCTTCCCTTCCTGGTTAGGTACAACCGTTTTTCTAAATTTGTCTACTTGTTTTGTTATTTCTTTATGAACTTGGTAATTGTGTATTACCAAAACTCCTTTATAAGTGTGTTCTATTAGCCAATCTAAAAACATTTGTATGTTTGTTCGGCTTTTACCTAAGTCGTAATAGACAACATCATAACTTTTAGGTGTACTAAACTCACTATACTCTCTAAAACTTTCTAAGTACAGGTTTAAGTTAGAAAAGGTAATTGTATTTTCTATAAACTCGGAAAAGAGGTCTTCACTTTCTTGGCGGTTAAGTCTACCATTTACTCCCATCTTAAAGTGGTCAACACAGTCTATAAAATTTGCTACATCAGCAATACAAACACTGCTACGTCCTTTGTAGCTTCCTATTTCAAGCACACCTTTATCGTGACACAGTTCTTGTAGAACTCGACCTTCTTCTAAACTTAACCAACCATGAATGTTGTGCCATGCTTTAGGTGGCATGATCTTTAGCTTTAACCTTCTTAGCTTTTTTAATAGCTAAATTTAACACCAGAGATGCAGCAGATTTTACAAAAGGTAAATTACGATTTCTACTCTCTTCTTCAAGCCATTCTAAAATTTTATGTTTATTTAATTCACACCAACTAATACCATTACGGTCCATAATTTCTGCACGAGCATTACACTTGCAATTTTTAGTAGATGTTATACCTATCTTACCTAATAGCTTTTTAAGCTCAGTACCGACACCCCATCCAGGAGGCCAAGGAAGTTTTTTAGGTTCAATTCGTTCATCACCTTCACAGTTACTTAGCACTGTTAAACCAAATTGATTACGATCATGAAAGGTAACAAACCAATCAGTAGACTCAGTGAACTCCTTCAATGCAGGCCACATCCCTTCTTCGTTGCCATGACCTCGACGACCGTAAAGTTCCGTATCGTGTATTAGTATGTACTTCTTTACTTCTTTTGCGTAAGTATTTAGTACGTTGCGAATGTACGGACCATTTTGTTTGTTGTCTACAAAGAGCAGGTCTGTGGGTTCTATTGAACCATTTGGTTCCTGATTTACTTTGGTTTCTAATTCGACAGAAGGAGTATTTTCTTGGCATAGCTTTGATAATACTGAGGTAATTAACTCATCAGCTTCAGTTGTGTAACTTATTATCTTTTTAGGAACTCCACAAGCTAAAGCAACGGTGCTTTCACGTCTATTGGTTATCTCCGTAATATGTTCGCACTTATTACTGTACGTAATTAAATTTAATACGTGTTGATTTAGGTCTCTAGGTTGGGTACGAGTCCAATCTGCAAGTTCAGGCAGTGTTTCCACTTTTTTAGGTAGGGCTAACCCAGCCTTAGTGAATGGAGTTTCACCTGGAGTGTAATTTTCTGGATTAGCAATAATAGCATTCCATTCTCTTTGTGTTATTTTACCAGTTTTTACAAAGTGATCGTAGATTGAATTTAAGGGCCATCCAATTTCATTCCAAGCTAGTACGTAGTTTCGTACCTTATCAGATCTAAGTAATGGATACTTGACTCCATCCGGTCTACCAAAACGATGATTCCATCCAAGTCCCTGTATACTAAGAGCCTTACCACCATTTTGTCTGACTTTCTCGTGTATATAACCCTCTTCACCACCGAATCCTTTCATGTAGGGATTGAATCGAGGCCAATGTTCTTTTAACATACTAAAGAATCCCAGTCCTTGGGCAGGTATCTCAACTTCTTTAGGTGCTCTTTCATCAGAGAACATATAGTAGAAACCTTCATTTTTTATAAGGCTCTGATGACCCGAAAACTGAAAGTTCTGGGGGAGAGTATGGTTGCATGTAGGGCAATTAGATAGAGGACCATTGGCTGTCATCATATCGTAAACATTACCAACTTGTATTTGTTCTTGTGACTTTGAATCGTCTACATCAACTACAAATGTGTGTTCGCATTTAGGGCAGTGAAAACCGTGAGCCCATATTCCAAACATCTCTGAACGCCAACGGGGATGAAAGTGCGTACTAATACGCATTGTATCATCTAAGATAATTGGACCACTAATAATGTTGCGACTGTTAGGATTATCTCTCCAGTATTTTTTGATGTTTTTTACGCCATCACGTTCAAACATAACGTGACAATCCATACAGACTACAGCCTCACCAGTGGCTTCATCAAATATACGTTGTCTTGTTTGTGTTGTACCGTTGTTTGGTCCATCAAAAGGAACATACTTTACGCTGTGGAACTTTTGGCTCCAACCTTTTACTAACGTTCTTACGTGTTCACCATGTTTGTTTGTAGGGCTGTTGTCTACAACAATCAATTCTACATCACTTATATCATGGTAAAGTTTTAATGCTTGAATACTAAAGTAAACACCATGATAGTCAGTATGGTGGGCCATTCCAATGGTTAGAAACGGAGTAGTCATAATAGTGTCCTCTTCTATTACAAAAACAAGTTATTAAAATTACGGATCTTCAATAAAAGCACAACTAGTGTAGTATACTTCCCCCGGATCTGGGCAAGCAACTTGTGGGTCATTACCGTCACCATCTCCTTGTCCGGGTGCTGGGCAATAACAAAATCCTGTTTGTTCGCTACCACCGCATTCTGGTTCATCAGGAGTTGGTTGCCAAAAACCGTTTATACAAGTAAGACTACAAGGATTAAATCTACAATCTTCATTTGGATCAGGAGTAGTAGTGGTATTAGGATCTGGAGTTGTGCTTGTTGTTGTGCTTCCTGGATTATTACAGTTTACTGAAGAACAAGGTTGATTTAGATACCAATCCGTACTACCATAAACATTAGCACAAGTTTCTTGGGTTACAGGACCTACACACAATCCTTGGCTTTGTCCATAATAATAACAACAAGCACCTGTTGGTTCTTGAGTTGTTGTTGTGGTAGTAGTAGTGGTAGTGGTGGTTGGACCATCTACACAAGGAACTAAGGTTGTAGTACCGTTATCATCAAACGGACAATTAGGAGGATCTAATGTAGGACATTCACAACCTTCAAGTGCTGCACAATCATCAGATATTACTTGCCATATTAGTCCATTACACTCATAGATACATTCGCTTGTATTACAAGGTTCTTGCGTAGTTGTTGTAGTGGTAGTACATGGATCTGAAGCACAGTTTGTTCCCGGTCCCTTAAAATCTCCACCTAGTTGATTACATTGTTCTATAGAAACTTCAAAACATGAGCTATTCTCAACAGAACAACAAGCACCAATAGAAGGATCTAAAGTTGTAGTAGTGAGGCAGTTTATATCAGCACATCTTTGACCTTCGTAGAAAGTTCCGCTGTGTACCCCTGAACAATTAACTTGAGTAGTGTTTACACAAAACGTACCTATTTCGGTTTCATAACAACAAGCTCCAACATCAGGAGTAGTTGTGGCAGTATCACAGAAAGTACTAGCACTAGAGCAACTGTCTTCACCGCTATAAGGTGGTTCTTGACAAGGACATTCACTAGGACAAGGATTTGAAGTATTATCCCAAGTAGAACCATTCCAAGACCAAATACATTTTTCTGATTCACAAGGATCAGCAGTTGTTGTAGTTGTTGGTTCGCTACTTGTTGTTGTGTAACAATCATCACAGGGATCTTCAGTAGGAGGAGTATCTGTAGTACCGCCTGGAGGTTCTGTTGTATGATCGTAACAGCTAGTGTAGTATACTTTGCAATCTTCAGCTTCTATTGTGGGTACATCACAATAACAATTAGTAATATAACCAGAACAGTCTTCCTCCATCAACCACCATTGACCAAAATGGTACATCCATCTACATCTTCCCTGACAAATTGGTTCAGGAGTTGTTCCTGGATCCGGAGTTGGTATACATCCTGTTGAGGTATAGGTACATTCTATAGCCTGTGATACAGGGTATGGGCAAGGACATATCCAAGCACAATCATTTTGTATAAGAGTCCAAGTACCACCTGGAGGATATGAATACCATAAGCAGCCACCATCACAAACATCTTGCGGATCTGGCGTAGTTGAAGTCGTGTTACAATCACAACTTGTTGTTGTAGGTAAATTTGGGTCTCTAGTTGTTGTAGTGGTTGTTTGTCCGCAGTCGGGTGTTGTTTGTACTGTGCCATCAGTGATGCAATTGGTTTCAGTACAATCTCCATCATCAACACCACAAAAAGTAGGGTATTCACACTTACAAGGGTTTTCAGTAGTTGTGGTAGTTACTATTTGAGAACAACCTTGTTCGTATAGCTCTCCTGTTTCTGGAGCACCACAAGTAGGTGGAAATTCTAATGGAGGGCATTCACAACTTTCACCATCACAATTATTTTCTACCAATACCCAAGCAGCACCATCGCACTCGTAAACACAAAGAACATCATCACAAGGATTGTCTTCACCATCGTCAAGAATAGGACAAGGACAATACGTTGTAGTAGTTGATGTACTAGTTGTACTTGGACCTAGCGTTGTACTTGTGCTTGTAGATGTTCCAGGACCACCACAATTATCTTCTATTAGTGTCCACGTTTTAGAAGAGTCACTCCAAACCCAATCACAGGTTCCACTACAAGTAGGAGGGTAAGGACCATTACCACCACCGGGATTAGGCACTCCTTGGGTAGTGGTAGTAGTTGTTTGTATATTTTCTCCAGAAGGTTTTTCACAGAAAAACTGACCTGCTTTACTTCTCCAAACTTGGAAATAAGTATCAATGTCCCCATCTATTTCGTAAACATTATAAACGTACTCTCTAAGTACGATTCTGTCACCTGCTTCATTTTGTAAACCAGGAATTTCTACAATGTTCATATTTTCCAAATCAGGAAGACTAGTTTCCCTATCTGGTGGTAAATCAACAGTAAATATGCAACACTTTAATGCTCCAGGTTTATCGTCTTTCATAGCAGGTATGAAAGTTCCCTTTGGTGCATAAGCCAAGTAATGATTATCCGACTTACGCTCCGCTCCATCGTTTTCAGGAGTTAGCAAATCTTTGTTTGGTGGTTTGGCGGTTCTTAAGTTATTGAGATTACTTTTAATAACCTCAACATCTTGTTTTGTTAAACCGTATATCTCTTTTCCTACCATTTTGGATATCCTGTGTATTGTTTATTTAGGATAAACGCATATAGATAGATTAGCAGTTTCGTACTGGCTTCTTAATCTTAGTTTAGAAAAATCTACAAAACTAAATTTCAAAAAATCTCTGGGAGGGATAATGCCTATAACGTGTTCGTCGTAAATGACTTCTACTATCTTTTTATTGTCTACTTGAACAGTTTCTTCAGAAACATCATTACTATAGTTGGTTCCAGTATTATTGGTTATTATTATTGAACCGATGTTTTCTATAACTAAGTTTGGTGATTTAGGTTCTATTGCGACTCTTTCTTGTAACACAAACCCTTGATTACTGTTTTCATTTCTAAAGCTAGTTAAAAACTCAAACCGTAATGCTGGTTGATTTAGTCTCTCTAGATAGGCAGTTACTTTATAGGTAATTCTATCTTGTCTAGAAGTCGGTGGTCCTTGAATAGCGGATAGTTGCATATTAAAAACTCGTGGGCAAATCTAATAATAAAAAATTACTTTCTTTGTAGTATTCTACAGGACCTATAACATACCAGTTATCTGCGTCTGCTTCTCTACCTTCTCCATCTAATTTAATTCTTTGTAAGTTTCCATTAGAATCTAGACTTTTCTTAAAAATATCAAATCTTCTTTTGTTCGGTAGATTCTTTGGATTGTTTTGAGGAGCTATTTTATTTGGGTCTACGTACTTTTTGCTACCGTCTTTTTGAAGTTCAAAAGGTAAAGTCTTAGTACCTTCATCAATAAAGAAACGGTCAAAAGTATTGTAGTTTACTTCAAATTCATAATCTACTGTGTAGTAGAAAGTACAAGTACCGTATACGTTACGTGTCCAGCTTACATTATTTAACTTAATACATCTTTTAGGTAAACCCCATAAAGGAGCATCATTAACAGTGTTTACCATTGGAGCAAAAGTACTCAAGGGCAGAATGGCATAGTTCTTACCTATACGAACAGTTGGTTGAGCATCGTCCCATTCATTTGCTTGACCACTAAAATACTCACCACTACTACTTAAAATAGGTTTATCGTCTTTGTCTCTTTTTCCTTCTGCTGTTCCTTGAGTAAAACTGCCACTTACTTTATCTGGCTCATCAAGAGGATTGTCAATAGTTGTATCTTGGCAACGCTCACTGGGAAGAGTAGAGTAAGTGCTTGTAACTGACCACAGAACACCTTTTTCGTTCTCTGTTATTTTAGTTACTTTTCTATTTGGTTTGCAGTATGCCCAAGGGTCTGCTTCTGCACCAAATCTCCAAGAATCACCAACTTGAGGTATGCCTCTAATTAAACCCCAAGCAGATGCTGGACCGTAATCTTCACTGGGTACTTGTACTAAATGCGTGACGTTATATGTACGATTACCATCCTTATCTATACTAAGGTCAACGTTTGTTTCGCCTATAAGTCTTGCTGGTTCTGCCATTACTGTTATTACTCCTTACCTTATGGTCCAAGACCTGCTATACCTGCGAATCCTGCTGGCAACAATATAGTTCCATTTTGTACTATTTGATTTACGCCTTGTGCTGTTTGTTTTTGGTAGTCTAGAACCTCTTTAGCATTCATTCCTGCTGTTGGTCCTGCATTAGCATTTGCTGCTGCTGCGGCTGTTGCATTCATACGTGCTTGTGCTTGTGCTTGTAATGCTGCAATACTACCAGCTTCCATAGCTTCTGGACCTAGTACGTTTGTTTTAATGTTAATTTGGTTTTCTTTTTCAATCTTGTCTATAAAGCCTTGCAATTCTTTTTCAGCTACTTCACCAGTAATAAGTCCTCTTTGTTGTAACTCATTTAATTTTTCTGCTTCTTCAATTATTTTTTCATGAGCTGATTTGTGTTTGTCCATCAGCTTTTGACCTGTTTTCATTAGCTCTTGAGCTTTTTTCATTTGTTCGTTAAGTTGCATTTGAGCTTTTAACTCGTCTAACTTAGCTTGACTTAATCCTTTTTGAGCTAGCTCCATAAGTTTTACATTATTCTCACCCATAAGAAGTACTTGTGCTTCTCTTTGCATGGAATCTATTAAATTATTAGTTTCTTCTCTTAACTGTTGTGCTGCCTGTCTTTGTTCCTCTCTAGCTTGTTTACCTTTTTCCATTAGATGTAAGGTTACCATCATTCCTCTTGCAGCTAACAATTGAGCGTCTGTTGCTCCTCTCATTTTTGCTTCGTATAGTTTTAGTTCATTTTGGCTCATGCCAAATGTTGCTATTTGTTTAGATAAATCTGCATTAAGTTCTTGTGCTGCTTTTTTACCTTCTCTTGCTTTTTCTGCTTGTTCTGTTAGAGTTTTGTTAAGCTCTCCAGCTTCTTTCTTCCATCTTTTAACTGCTGCTTCTGTTTGTGATATTCCTGCTTTGTAGGCTTCTATCTGTGCTACTAAGTTTTGATATTCGGCACTACTCTCATCACCAGCTTTAGCCATCTCCTTTTGTCTCTCGATCATAGCTCCTAAGCTATTTTTCAAGACACTAAGTTTCTTCTCAGCTTTTTCAATAGCTGTACCATATGCTGCTAATTTTTCTTTATTGTCTTTAGCAGCATCTATGGATTGTTGTAGACCATTTATGTAATCTTTATTAGCAGAAACCCAAGCGTTCATCATATCTGCGTGTTTTTTAACATCAGCAGCATTTTGTTTAACTAGTTCAGATGAATTCCCCAAAAGATTGTTCATCATGTTGTAGACTTTTATACATACGTAGATAATAGCTACTAATGCTGCTACGACTGCTACAAACGTTAGGAATATTGTAATTAAAGGAGCCATAACAGCAGCACCTACCATGACTATTGCTGGTAAGAAAGCTATAGCTAATACCATACCTGCCATTGCAGCCACTACTCCTGCAATAGCACTTAGTAAAGCTCCTAACATTATTAGGAAAACACCAAAAGCACCAATTAAGACACCTATTATTAGTACTGTGACTTTTATCCAAGTAGGTATAGCGATCAGTATGTCAATAAGTTTATTAAAACCAGCTACTATAACTGAAACGATAGGAGCTAATGCTTGACCTATTTGTATTTTTAATGCTTCAAAGTTATTCTTTAATTGAATCAATTGAGACGCTAGAGATTTAAGTTGTTCTTCACTAACTTTACTCGTAGTGTCCCTCATCTCAATCATCTGTTGATTGTATTCTCTAATAGCATCACTAGTACCAAGCAAAGGCAAAATAACTTGTTGTACTCGAGCTTCAAAACCCATCATATCCAAACGAGCTACTTTTGCTTCTGAACTTAACCCCACCATTTGATCTTCAATATTGGCTATAATGTCAGCCATATGGAGTAAATCGCCAGAGCTGTCAAATATAGTGAACCCTAGTTCTTGCCACTCCTCTTTACTTTCTATACTGGCTTTTGTAAGCAAACGTAGAAGACGGTCAAACTCAGTACCAGCACGTTGAGCCTTTGTACCTTGGTCGGCCATTGCAGCAAGTACGGCAACACCTTCTTCAAGCTCAATATTGTAGGCTTTCATAGCTGCACCAGCACGAGTTGTTAGTGCTAAACTAAACTGCTCTACCGTAGCATTAGCTAGAGTATTAGCTTCCACCAGAGTATCTGTAACTCTACGTAATTTCATTGCTTGTTCTGCTGCTGTACCTGTTTTCATACCCAAGGCACTAAAAGCATCTGTAGCAAGGTCAGTAGCTTTAGCCATATCAAACATACCAGCTTGGGCAAACTCAGTAACCAATAGCAAGTTCGCCATAGCTTCTTCGGCATTCATACCGGCAGAAGCCAAGAAGAAATAACCTTCAGCTAAGTCTCTAGCACTTTTAATGCTGTTTTGAGAAATACTAATGGCAAGTTCTTCCATACTGCCTCTTAGTTCATCAGTCATATCTCTCATGATAGCTGTTGACTGAGTCATAGCACTATCAAAGTCTTGAAACGCTTGTATACTTTGTTTAACAGCAAGAACAGAAGGAACACCTATACCAGCAGTAATTGCCATTCCTGTTTTTCTTAGAACAGCACCAAAAGAATCTAATACTCTACTGGCTCTAGTAAAAGCGTCATTAAACCCACTGGTATCACCAACTAGGTTGACAACCATTCTTTCTAACTGAAATGCCATTATTTACTTTCTACAATACCAAGACCTTGTAGCCACTTTGCTTTAGAACCTTGTGTGGCTTGTTCAATAGTCTGTTTAGGTTTGTTTACTTCAAGACTAGGTTCAAACGTAACTAAACAGTCTTTAATTCTGACGCCTTTCTTACCGTGTGCAGCTAATATGGTGGCGTTAAGATTAGCAAACAACCAGTCTTCTTTTGTTGGACGACTATAAGATTTATCTAAGTAAATCCTCCATCTAACAAATTCTCGACTGGTCGTTTGTTGTTTACATTGTTGAACAGGAAGATGCAGGTGAGAAGCAAGCTCATACCAGAACTCCTCCTCACCCTGCATTAGTTTCCCTCAGTTTCTAGAGCTTCACTATCTAAGCCTGACATTTTTTGTATCATATCGAAAACAGCCTTATTAACTCTAGCAGGCCAATTATTAGCTTCATCAAACGTTACATTCTCTCCATCTCTATCACCTCCTTGGTAAAAACAACCGAGGGATATAAGGCTGGATTGAATTCCATCAAATGAACTTAATGTGTTGTTACCTGCTTTGTCAGTCCTAAGTTTCTTGGCAGTAATTGTCATCCACTTGTCTCTTTGATCTCCAGTGAGTTCTCGTACAAGAATAGATTGTTCTTTACCTTCTTTGTCCCTAAGAATAACAGTTTCTTCAGCAAGTTCTAAGTTAAATACAATAGGATTAGTCATAATAGTGTCGTCCTCTAAAAACTAGTTTCTGGGAGAAATGCTACTAAGCACTTGCACCCCAAATTAAAATGTCAAAAGTAAGGTCGTTAGCACCGCCGATCTCTTCAAATTTTAAGAGGTCACCAGTACCACCAGTTACAGGTTTACCAGCTTCACTTGGGTCTTGGTAAAGGAAGTATGCTCCTGGACCAATATCAAATTTGTCGCTAGTGTCTACGAACAAAGGAAAAGCATTTGATGCAGCTCCACCAACTCGTAAAACATCTCCAGCAGTAATGTTAGTGTTTTGAATACTAATGCCTTTTACTCTAGCAAAAGTAATAGTATCTCCAAAAGCATCACTCAAACTACCTGCTAAATCAATTTCTTCACTGGCTCCGGCAGATAATACACGTCCTTTGTCGAACCAGAGCAAATCTTGCTCGTTTATTGCTGTACCATTGCTTTGAGCTATGCTCGTATTAGCATTAGGTTCAGTTTGTACCAAGAACCCATCTACTGTTTTAGTTTGATTAAACAGCAATAGCAGGTTCATAGTAAGTTCAACAGGCATTATACATTATCCTTACGGTGCGGGAGTAGTAGTAGCGTAAACTGGAGCAGTTTCAACACCTGAAGCATTACGATTGCTCATAATAAGTGTAATGTTAGCTGTAGGTTGACTACCTTCTTCGTTTGCGTTTGGAGTAAACTCGTCCAACCAACCGTAAAAAGCTAAGGTACTCCCATCAGGAAAAGTAACTGTAATTAGTTGGTTTGTGTTGACCATAGTTACGATGTCATCGTAAACATCAGGATCATAAGCAACTTCAGCACTAACGTCTGTTAGAGTCTTTAGCTTTTTAGGAGCAAAAGTTCTCCAAGCAGTATTACGCATAGTAGTAACGTCATTACTACCACCACCACTTATTCCCGGAGGGGTAACGGTCTTCTCGGCAAAAGCAATAGCGTCATAAGGGGAAGGAAACGAGATAATTGTACTAAATCCATCTTCCATAATAGCCATGGATTTCTCCTTTCAAATTTAAGTGTATTCTTGCAATCTATAAGTAATGATTGCATTTACAGAGTGATTGGTAAGCCTAGTCATAGGGTCTTCGCCGATAATAGCTACATTCGTACTACGGGTTATTGCTTGTATGACGTAGTCTTTGTCATCTGCCACAATAATTTCACTACGTAAAATAGCATCAAATCTGTCAGACACCTCAGTACATTTACGGTATCCATCAATAGGATTAACACTACGTACGATAACTTGCAGTCCAGGATGTTCAACCGTTTTACGATTAGCACCGTGTCTGTCTGTTTGATATCGCCCGTCAATAATTCCTGTTGTATTATATACCGTTATGATTTCTTTTGGGACTTTTATTTGTGGTTCAGGGCTTGGAGCCATATCAACGTAACATGCCCAACGGTTACCATTACGGTAATCCGTACCTATTTCGTTGTGAATTAAATCAGCCACAATTATTTCTGCTGGTGAGTGCTTCATTATCGGCCCTCTCTTGCAGCCTTGGCAATTACTTTAGCCATTTCTTTTGCATGTTGTCTAGCAGGACGTTCCAAGTATTTATTGGTTTTACCTCGTCTTCGTATTTTACGTTGTGGCATCTCGTGTACGAACCAAGCATATTCAGCAGTATAGCCTACTTCAACTTGTAGCTTTTTATTGCTTACTTTGCTGTAACCGCTTTTACGAAGTTTACCAGTATCTACAGGACATACTTGTTGGCTTTTCTTTAGAAGAAAGTCTCCACCAGCTTTTAGCCCTAGTCTAGTACGCTGGTGAGCATACATATAACCTTCTTTTTTAAGTTGACGCTTAACACGTTCACCACTACCAAGGTCGTCCATATATATTTGCATACTACAACACCACTATGTAAAGAACTTGGTCTTGATCAAAGTTATGAATAAACTTTGTCATACGTACTTCACTATAACCGTAGTTGTTCTCAGGCACGCTAAGATCATCTAACAAGGCTTGTCTTCCTAGCCAAAGAACATCACCTACTGATATTTCCCTATCAGGGAATACCTTGGCTTTGCTCATTTGTCGGTTACCACCAGTATCTATAAATTCTTCCATTACGTCATCCCATCGGCAGTTTATTTCAACAGGACTTTCGTAACTACTTTGACCATAAAGGTCTTTACCCTTTACCTTCCACCAGACAGCAATCTGGTTACGTGGAGGGATATCCATTAACGGTTTATCGGAATAACTCATACGGTTGTATCCTCATCCGGGTCAGGAGTCCCTAGCCACGTTAAACCAGCTTTTAATGCTGCTTTACCACTTATTACTTTTTCGTTCCAGGTAGCAAGCTCGCCACTTATGTCAATAAGCATTGCTTGTTGTCCATATTGTGTTTGGTTAAGGTTTAAGTCAACCTTGTACATAACCTTACGTTGAACAACGTCCGCTCTCTCCATATCGGCCCGCACATCTCTAATTGAATAGAAGTGGGCAGCAAGCCACCGTTCGATAAGTTCTAAACTGGTAGCATCATGGTATAGTGTCCCGTCTTCGTCCGTAGCAGGCTGACACAACTTAGTAACTAAGTAATGGGCTGTTTCTATAAAAGGTGCAGCATCAGTTGTAATGCTGGTCTTTATAGCAACAATCTTACTAACTGCTTCAAAAGTTGTATAAGCCATTATTTATATCCTACGGAGAAGACCGGCAATCACTATTTCTGGGAGGAAGGTGTGCCAGTAGCGGCACTTTTGGCATCCTCTTTGGCTTTAGCCTTAGCAGAGGACATTTCGGACTTCTTAGCGAATCTTGAAGTTTTTGCTTTAGCCGGAGCTTTTTCAACAACAACTTCGTCAAACTTATTTGCAAACATTGCACATAGGTCGACGTCGGTTTCAATTACATCTCCACCAACATAATCCACTACACTGTCAATCTCGCCAGTTTCTTTACGTGTAACAACACGGTGTCCACCAACGGATGGTCGAAGTCTAAACTTTTTTGCCATAATACTATCCTCCTAAGTTTTGAAGTTAATTAAACGCTACCGTGAACAATGCCGGTATTACCGTTGTAATCAGCTCGCAACTGAGGAACAACAATCGACATGACTTTGAAGTTCATCATCATGCCACCCTCGGTAGGCCATTGGATAGTTGTAATGTCCATACCAACAACCATACGTACAACGTCTGGCGTCATTTGGACTAGCAACAATTGCGTACCACTTAAGAAGTGAGCAGTACGAACATCTTGGATGTTTTCGATAGCACGGATACGCTCACGGAACGTGTTAGTACCCTTAGCGGTGCTAAAGTCTTCATCTAAGAACTCATCCCATGCTGGCGATGCGTAAAGCATGTACGGACCGTAGTGGTTCGCAGCATAGGCTTGGCTACGCATTTCAAGGATTTCATTCAACGTTACATTGTGATTGGATGACGTAGGAGCCGTAAGGGTCTTAGTCAAACGACCAGTGTAGTTGGTCAAACCGTAGATGGTTCCACCACCAAAAGCATACGTAGAGGCTTCACCAAGGGTGAGCTTCTCGGTTTGCTCAGCAACTTTACGTGCAGCGAGTTGAGCATTGGTGGTGTCCAATGGCATACCACGCTCACGGCTAACTGCGATTTCACGTGCAGTAAAGAAGAAATCTTTATGCGTGATAGGCAATGGCAAAGTAAGCAAGTTGTACTGAGGTCGGTCGGCCGATGCACGATTAATACCGTCCATTGACATTTCGGCATCAGTAATATCCGATTGGCTCTCTGTTTCCAGAATGGTTTTACCCATACCATTAGGAATGCTGTAAGTTAATCCAGCACTACGGATATCGCTAACTACTCGCATTTGAGTTTGAGCAGCTTCTACAACTGCTTCGTCCAAGTGAATCCACTCGTCTTTACGCAGGGTAGCAGGTGCATTAGTAACAAACGTTTCCGATTGACCATTGTTAGTAATGGTTTGGAAAGAACGTTGATCATTAGGATCAGTGCTTTTCCAAGGACGCAAAGCGTTTACATCAAAATTGTTGTTAAGCAAGGTTTGAGCGACGCCGCCATAACCTGCTCCATTGAGGATATAATCCATTGTTAATTACCTTTCTCAGGATTAGGTTCAATTAAACGATAAGTGCTTTGCACAAACCATTACTACCAGAAGGACTGACTGCTTCAAGTGCAACGGCTCGGATTGTAGCTTCCGTTCCAGCACCTTCAACAAACAAACCACTACCACCACCTTCTTCAACCAAATCGTCATCAATGGCGATACTTTCACCATCAGCGATTAAAACTTGAACGATGTCTCCAGGTTGACAAGCGTACAAAAAGAGTACGTCACCAGCAGCATAAGCGTTATCTACTGTGTATCCTTTTAGGCTTGCTTCTGTTGCCAAAAACAAACTACGTTTTAGTGCTGTTGCTTGAGCCACAGCAGGCTCATCCCAAGTACCGTTACTATCAAAAGCAACAGCCATTCCAGGACTAGGCGTACCACCAGAGGCAACAGTACCTTCGTGATAACAGTTGTCATGTCCTCTTAGGACAATCTTAAAATTATTAGCCATTTAGATTTCTCCTAATGTTTTAGGTTATTTACGATCGAAACTGATGCTAGGCATAACCAAAGGAGCTTCGTCACTTACCTTTGTTCCTGGCACATTACTGTTTACAACGGGAGAAGGATTAACAGTTGCTTGTCCGGCGTAATTTACCAAACGAGGTTCCGTTGATTCTTCTTGGTTTTCATTAGTTGCCAACTCTTCAAGACCTTTAAGCATTTCCAAATCTTGGTTACGCAAAAAGTCTTCAGTGAACTTACAACGAGCATTGGCAACCAGTTTGGCAACGATGGTTTCTTTTTGCTCATTATAGGTGTTTACACTGTTGACCAGAACTTGCTGAAGTTCAACAGGAGCCTTGGCAATATACTCTTCTAAAGTAGCAGGCTTCTCTTCAGTAACAACCTCTTTGTTTACAACCTGAACGGGCTGTTGAACTTGAGGTTCTGGTGTTTTTTCTTCTTCTTCCTTTGTTTCAGGTGTTTCGTTAACAACTGGCTCAAAGTTTTGAAGATTGTTCTCATCGACTTCCATAAGGAATTCACGATGTTCTTCGGTCCACTTGGTTGCGGAATTAGCAATCAAGTCATTGACCAACTTTTCCTTTTCCATTTTGTTCTCCTGTGGAGTAGTATTAGGAACATTATACTTTGTGACTTTAATAGTCGTTTCGCCCGACTCATCATTGGTGACGTATTCAAATGTTACGGGTTCACCTTCATACTCTTCCATTAACTGGTTAAGTTGAAGTAAACCTGCACCATCTTCAATACTGCAAGCACCAATCTTATCTGGGAGAATAGCTAAGTGGTCGGGCTTGATTCCTTTAGCTACCCCAACATACTCGACAGAGTTCCAAGTACCGATAGAATCATCTTCCTCACGATACAAACCTGTTGAAACTTCCATTATGCGATTGTTAAGAACCGCAAGTAGAATACGATCGTCAACCTTTTTAACCTTGTCAGGGTCTAACCATGCTTCTGCTTTAAGTTTGCCATCTTCAAAGTGTGTGTTAAGGATCATACCTACTGCCCTGCTATTAAGTATCTCAGGGGAGCAAGCACTTACGCTTTCACCGTTTTTCTCAGGATGGTACACAACAATAGGTTTTGTGTTCCAAACCGAAGCAGACTTAGAAAGTTCTTTTTTACTGTAGTAAAGTGGTCCTCTACTACCAGCATGTACACCCTCGGTAATCATAACCATAGGGGCAACAAGATACTTACGACCATCTATTTGGTCATACCGTAAATGACGGTTACTAAGGTTGAATGTTAATGTATCAAAACTCATCTGTATATATTCCTTCAAATTACCTAAACTAATATAAGGATATTTTATTGAAAATACAACATCTAATCCAAACTATCGGCGATAATACAGCTACCCCTTAATAATGTTACTACTTTATCTCCAGGGAATCTTACTGCTATACGATATTTGTAGTTATTGTGTACTAACCAATTAGCACCACTTGTTTGAGTACTTGTTAGCTCAAATGTTACACTTTTAGTGCTTTCACTAACTGCTACACTAGGATGGTCTTCTAGTATGTTTTGACCAGTACCCATGTCTCTTATTGTTAGTTCACCCCCAGTAGCAGGTACTCCCGTAAGATCTAGGAAGCCTTTATCACTTATTACTATTTGGGTATTTATTGAAGTTTCGTATGTATCGCCTCTAGTTAAACGCAACACATTACCTTGTAGTGGATTCCAATAGTCTACAAATAAGTCAAGGTCTTCTAAAGTTACAGGCTGTCCTTGTACTTCTATTAAATTGGCATCAACTGTACCACCACTTCCACCTTCACTTACTTGAGCGTCAAGGTAGTAACCAAAGGTTCCCGCACTTGTGTAACCTGATTGGAGTTCTGACCAGATACCATTTACAATCTCCGATATTGGATGGATGTGTGCTGGTAAAATCACAAACTCATCTGCAACAGATGGAGCACTAGTCCAAGGTTCTTCAAACGTCATTACTCCAGTTGTCCCATTGTAAGTTAGAACAGGACGCGACTCTCCTTCTAAAGTACCACTAACAAACAAGACAAGCTCGTTGTCAAATGCCTCATCGGTGTAACCTGTAACATCTGTATCTAAAGATGTGGTAGTAGATGCACCATCTATAGAACCGTCAATTGCTTGGTTCGCTTTACGGAGTTGATCCATAAGTTTTCCAAACGTTCCTGCTGTCGTATGGTCTGCGTAGTCTCTATCCCACTCACTAGGTACAACAGTCTCATGATAGAACATGGTTTGCCATTGACTGCCTGTTGAGTCTATCATCTTCACACTAAATTTTTCATTACCAACTTCACTAGAGGTAATACTAAATGACACTAATCCTCCACCTGTTGGAGTGACTGTTGGTGTGTTTGTTAGTGAGGCATAAGCTCCATCATCTGTACTAATCTCAAAGTCAGCAGACTCTATCGTAGGAGATAACAAAATATCCCCATTGCTTTGAGAATATAAAGCTACTGAAAAATCAAAACTTTGCCCTTTGATTGCCATTATTCTTTCTCGCTATCGGGTGTATTTAGTTGCTTGCCCGCTTCTTCTATTTTTCTAGCCCAGAATACTACTGCCTCTGCTTGAGAAAGGTCGTAAGCTCCTGAACGTAGACCAACATTCAAAAGGGTAATCAACGCATTAAATTGTTCGGGTGTCCCATTGATATTCATTGTAAGTCCTCTTATAAAATTAGTTAAACTGATTATTCTTCTACTGGAGCTTCCCACTCTGGTTTAAGAGTAGTCAAAACCCCGTTTTCATCTTGCTCATAAGGAATAGTTAAAAACCTAGTTGGAAACAAATCCGTACCAACAATTTCTGGGTGAGCAGTTTGTACAAAATTGACGAATGCTGTCCCGTCGTTTTGTATCTCGGTCATAATAGCGGGTGCGGCAGCGAGCATTGCATTTAGATCGTCTACACTTAATGCTCTATTACCATGAGTTAACGGTGTTTGCCAAAACTTTTCGTAACCGTCCATGTAAACTTTTAAGAGTTTAGTAACAGTTTGGTCGGCTTCTTTTACTTTTACATTTACGGTTTGTTCAACAGGGAAACCTGGAACTAAATTTTCAAAATCGTAAAAAGACATTTCTAAATCCTTAAGAAGAAACAATAAACCAATTTGACCCATCACTGACGATAGTAACTTTGTCATACTGGTTACTTAAAACCACATTTGCTGCTCCGTTAATGGTCTGGAATCCAAAACCTGAAACAGTAACCGCATTGGCAGAAGAGTCGGTTTTAATAATCGTGTACTCTCGGCCAAGATTTACTGAGCTAGAGTCAGCATTAAGTTGGAAGGCTCCGCCACTAGCATCACACAAACAAACATGATTAATACCTGATAGACTTGCACCCGAAGTAAATGTGTCTATTCCGGTCACAATACCTTTCGTGTAGACTCCTTGCCATTTTGCATTGTGCCATCCCATATACCTGTTGCCATTAGGTTTGAATTGGCTTGTTCCTACGACATAAGCAAGACCACCATCAAGATAGAAATTAGCTTTTGGAAAACTTCCAACTCCTTCTAACTCTATTGCACATTGGTCCGCAACATCTAGCCTAGAAGCTATCCGCAGGTTTCTGTCTGTACCTGTCCCAGCCGATTGACTACCAATAGTTGCAACATTCGTATCCCACTTAATCTCTAGCCGTTCGTAATTTGATGCGTCTGTATAGGTGTTGTAGATGTACTGATTACCACCAGCCTCGGTAACAAGATCGCCTGAGAATGAAGCGTCATTGCAATGTAGCTCTTGCCACTTTCTTGTATCTGAACCTAAGTCGTACAAACCACCAAATTTGGGCAGCACATTGCCTCTGAACGACGAGTCATCGTTTCTTACTACTAATGGTTGCTGAGCGCCGACTGTAAGGTATATGGCGTTCGCCGAGCCAGTATTGATAACTCCAGTGTCGATTGTTATATCGCCAGTAAAGTCACCATCTACTGAATAGACGTTTGACCATCGCAGAGCGTCTGTACCACAAGAATAAAGACCGTTAGAGGAAGGTCGGATCTCTGCGTAAAACTGGTTGAAAGTGCCACCAATAACATACTTCAAAGAACCAGCCCTACTAAAACTTAGGTTCTGGTTTGATCCTGTCCCAACACTTTCGGTATTAAAATTAAAGCCACTTGAACTATCAATTTCCAAACGTTCGTAATTGCTGGCGTCGGTGTAGGTTTTGTAGATGTTGAATTGCTGGGCGTTTGTGGAGTTACGAAGAGCTAACGTGTCGGCAGCATCAGACGCTAAAATACTTTGTGATAGGTAACTACCTACAGTAAATGTTTGCCCAAAAATACCGTTCCACGTTTGAGTTTGAGTTCCAACAGATACAGAGTTGGCGAGCACCGGATAAAGATGCCCAGACGAATTGATACCGATTTGTTCTGTACCGGATGTCTTAAATTTCAAACCTCGGTTGGAACCTGTTCCATCAGATGCAGTACCAATAACAGCACTATTGCCTGACCAACTAACTTCGAACTTTTCGTAATTAGACAGATCGGTAAACGTATTGTAGATGGACAGTACATCGGTTTGCAAACCATCAATAGATGAGCGTCCACCCTCGGTAAGTATTGACCAGTTATTTTCTGTTGTCGCTGCTTGGGTTTGCTCTGCAATGTAAAGACCGTACAGATAAGTTGGACCGGCACTCCCTCCAGTTGGTGTAGCCGCATTGTTTATGCGGATGTGCGAGTAACCAGCGGACTCTAAGAGCTGTGTACCGAGGTTAAAAACTGCTCCGCTTAACAAAGGAGGTTGGAAGGGTACAGTTGGGTCGGCTGACCAAGTCTGCGTAACATTGATGGACGCAATCTCGGTTCCGTTGTTCATGTTGTTACTAACATTTGCTTGGAACCTAAATTGTGCTCCGTAAACTTTGTCGCCTGCAAGATTACAAGTAGCAAAAGTGTTTACAGAATTGTT
>Ga0208162_1000410_pt1 | contig 24999 bp, 26 predicted proteins | sample CB_VirMetaG_4_FD_184539 | JGI IMG/M metagenome (GOLD analysis project Ga0208162, IMG submission 184539) | Freshwater to marine saline gradient viral communities from Chesapeake Bay - CB_1508_1M Viral MetaG (SPAdes) (version 4) | ecosystem: Environmental > Aquatic > Marine > Coastal | place: USA... | reverse complement strand
ACATGCTACTTCAATACGGGCAACTTAATGTAGTTAGGGTTGGCTAATGGGTATCTACGCCAGCGCGTATGCCTATGGCGATCCGGTTCTAAGAGATGCGAACGCGGACGCAAATCTTTTACCAGAGTTACAAGAGCGTATTGAAAACCAACGCAACCTTATTACTGTTGTTCCGGGTGAGGGATCTGTTCTTGGCGTTTGGGTGTACAACGGAGATATATACGCCTTTAGAAATAAAGAAGGCGGCGCTACTGCCGGAATGTACAAGTCATCCTCTACCGGGTGGCAAGAGGTTAGTCTTGGACAAGCCATAGATTTTGATACTACTACGACTAACGGAGAGTTTATCGTAGGGGCATCTGTATCTGGCGCTACCAGTGGCGCTACTGCAACAGTCGCAGGCGTTAGTTACCATGGCAACTGGGATACTGGTGCGGAAGGAACTCTAGTTCTAACTGAACTTTCGGGCGGCTTCGTTGATAACGAAGATATGCAGATGTCCACTCTTTCGTTTGATGCAGGAGAGGTTGAGATACTAGAGGGCGATGTTATTACTGGCTCGTCTTCTGGTAGAACTGCAACAGTAAAGAAGGTGTCAATCGTTACTGGCGCTTATAGTACAAGCAATGCGACAGGATACCTTTCTATTGCAAGCAACACGGGCACGTGGACAGACAACGAAGAGATACAGGTTCGTGGGGTTAAAAGAGCGTTGGTTAATGGGGCATCTGAGCCTGCCACTAAAACTATCGCCAAGGCTCAGGGTGTTGTGTATGAGCAGACCATACAACCCGGCGGGAGTTACAAGTTTGTAAACTTTAACTTTGTGGGTGGGACAGAAGTAGAAAAAATGTACGGCGCTAATGGCGTGGACAAAGCCTTTGAGTGGGATGGAACCACATTCGTAAAGGTTCGTACTGGCTCCGCTACTGATACTCCAGAGAATGTAAAGGCGTTTAAGAAGCATTTGTTTTTATCGTTTCCAAAAGGATCTTTACAGCATTCATCCTTGGGATTGCCAACTACTTGGAGCACAACGTTAGGCGCTTCTGAGATTATTGTTGGTGATGACATTACCGGACTGTCAGTAGAAACCAAAGATGCATTTATTATCTTTGGAAGAAACAACACCTACATACTTTACGGTACATCTATTAACGATTGGAACCTAACCCAGTACTACACTGGAACTGGTGCGGTTGCTAATACTGTAGAGAAAATGCTTTCTACTATGTTCTTGGATGACAGAGGTATCGTATCCATTGGCACTACGCTGAATTACGGCGACTTTAAACAGGCCGTTATTTCTCAAAAGGTAGATCCATTAATACAGAAGTACAAGGACAAAGTAGTGACTTCCTTAAGAGTGAGAGATAAGAACCAGTATCGTTTGTATTTTAACGACAAGACTGGCATCACTATGACGTTTATTAACACCAACAACGAGGGCATTATGCCTTTTGTGTTGGATCACCAGATCTCTTGCGCTGTATCAGGCGAAGACTCTAACGGAGATGAAGTTCTGTATGGGGGGTTTGATGACGGGTACGTAAGAAAGATTGACTCAGGCACTTCCTTAGACGGGGATACTGTGTCTTCATTTGTTCGACTTGCTTACCATCATTACGACACGCCTCAAAGGAAAAAAAGATTCAGAGAGATTCTTTTAGAACTTAACGCAGATACTAGCACTACGCTTACTGTCAGGCCTGAGTACAACTATGGAGACGGCACTGTGCCTTCCACATCTGACTACACCATAAACGTATCCAACGATGAATGGACAGTAGACGATGTAACTAATGATTCATTGGGCATTGCTGTAGTTGACAAGGCTAGGGCCAGAATACATGGCGTTGGGGAAACAATGGGAATCATTATTAAGAATGAGTCTATATACGACAAACCAGTTACATTGCAGGGCGCTGTTGTTCAGTACTCTGACAGGGGATTAAAGAGATAGTTATGGCTAAAAGTTATTCTGAATGGTCAGCGAGAAAAAGAGAGTTAGGCGGTGAACCGAATTATGCCGAGTATCAGGGGTACTTAAACAATATTGGCGCCAGTGCTCCCGCCCCTGCCAGTAGTCCTGCTCCAGTGATAAAGGCTCCTGCCGCCAAACCCAAAGCAAGTTACGGTACACAAGCCGCTAATGCGGTAACGATAACACCAGACGTCCAACCCGCCAAACCGTTAAGCGATAAGCAAGTGGCAATGACAGAAAGGAAGGCGGCAGACGCTAATCCTAGCAGTGCTAGTTTTACCACCAAACATGGCAGTCAGGGGGTAACCAATCCAGTATTCGCTCAGTACGCACAAAAGTATCCTGACCTTATTGCTAACTACAATGCGATGGGTTGGAAAGATAAGGGTGTTACCCTTGCCGAGTATGGCGCTATGCATTACGCAAAACATGGCAGGGCAGAGGGAAGAACTCTTGGAGCAGATGCGCCAGTTGCCGAAGAAAGCGGTGGCGGTGAAGCAGGCGGAGGTGCAGGCGGAGGTGCAGGCGGAGGCGGAGGCGCTCCCGCATCTTCAGCCGGTTCCTCGTTAGCAAAGGACTTTGAATCAAAGGGTATTTACGGAGATGAACTTGCTCCAATCAAGCCTGAACTCGCCAGTGTTCAGATTACTGGTCCAGAATCTCAGGTTGTAGAAGAGCGTGTAAAGAATCTGGTAGACCAAAACAGTCCGTTGTTTAGAGCGGCGGCAGGCCAAGCGTTCAGGCAACTTGCGGCTAGAGGTCTTTCTAATTCTTCTCTTGCTCAACAGGCTGTTATGGATGCGGTTATGGCTGTGGCTATACCTATTGCAACTGCTGATGCGACGACATTTAAAGAGCAGTCGGTTCTTAATCAAGGTTTTTCTAACGAGTTTAGGGCCGCGCAAAACGCCGCGTACTATGCACAAGAACAGCAAAAACTTGATGGGATTATCAAAGAAACTCTGGCGCATATTAGCGGCCAGTATGACGTACAAACCGCCTCAATATCAGCAGAGGCAACTAAGTATGGGTACGACATTCAAGCCGCCGCCGAGGCTGACAAACTTGAGTGGGAGAAAAATAAAGCCGCCTCAACAATGCAAACACCAGACGGCGTAAAAAACGTTTACACAAAAGTACCTAACTCAAACCAAGCAATTAATACGGCCGCAAAATACTACTAATGATAAGAATCGCTAAAGATAGCGACATTAAACAAATTGCAGAAGTTGTAAAAGAAGCACATAAATTATCAGTTTCAAATTCAGTTCCATTAGATGAGAAGGTTCTGCAAAAGAATCTTCAGATATGCATTCTTTCCAGAGAGCATCTGGTTAATGTCGTAGATATGGGAACTATTGAGGGTGTGTTCATTGGGGTGACTCACCAACTTTGGTATTCAAAAAAGAAACAAGCCGCAGACTTATTCTTCTACACAACGGAGAAAGGTACTGGGTGGGGCGGCTACCTACTAAGAAGATATATCCAGTGGGCTAGGCTTAATCCCGGCGTATCAGAGATATGCATGGGAGTAAGTTCTGGTATTGGTGACATAGAACGAACTTGTAAATTATACGAAAGGATGGGAGCGGTTAGGACAGGCGATAGTTTTGTCTTGCCAAAGGAGAAATAAATGGGAAGTATTGTTAAATCAATAGGACGAGTCTTTAAAGGAATTGGTAAGACGCTTAAAAAGATCGCTCCTGTTTTGCTTGTTGCCGCCGCTGTTTATGTTGGCTACGGATTTGCCACTGGCTTTACTGGCGTAGGATGGCCAACCATAACAGGGTGGGGTAAGAGTTTAATGAGCGGGGTTTCTTCTGGCTCTACTGTATCGCAAGCCGCCGCCCAAGCAACTCAGACAAGTAGCGGGGTTGCTTCCCAAGTTACTGCGTTGGGCGCTGAGGCCCCGGTAGTCCCAGTAACAGCCGCAGAAGCCGCCGCCCCTAGCGCGCTAGAAACAGCCGCAGGAGTAGGAGCACAGCAACCGGTAGTCACCGGAGGAATGCTAAGTTCTATCAGCCCGATTGGAGAAGCATATGCAGGAGATCCTTCTGTCGTAGGAGATTTGAGTGGGTCATTCTCGCCCGGAACTAATGCCGAGATTATTGCATTTGATAAAGCAATGGGGTCGGGAATGGGGGCAGGCGCTACTGGAGGCGGTGGTTGGGGTGCAGATACTGGCCCCGCATTAGAAAGTTTAGGGACTCAAGACTTAACTACTATGGTCGACGCAGTTAACGCATCTTATGACGATTTAGGATCGGTTGTATCAGGCCCTGACCTAAACCTAAACAACCCACAAACTTGGATTCAAATTGCAGGACAAAAAGCGGGAGAGGCTTGGAAGGCATACAAGGAACTGTGGAAAAGCGATCCTCTTATTGCAATGTACGGCACCAACCAAGTAATCAAAATGGTTGCCGAACTTATGAAAAAGGAGGAGGAGCAGAAAGAATACGGCGGCATGTCAAACGAAGAGTTCCGTCAGGTTCTTGCGGCAAATCCGAGAACAACCCCTACCGTAGCGCAAATTCAGCAGAAGTACGGAAGGGGCGTTCCGACTGGGCAGATGTCCGCTCGACCCAACTCTGGGCAAGTACAGCAACAAGTCTCTAGGCAATATTCAGAGCCATTGGCAAGGCGCTCTCAAGGGCTTATCGGACCAAAAACACAAGGACAACTAGCATGATAGGGCAAGGCAACACTCAACCCGCGACCGAAGAAGAGAAGAGCCAAGCGCAATCTATGTTGGCTTCTATTGAGGATTACCTTTCTGATGAAAGCAATGTGCAAGGAGTTATTGCCGAGATTCAAAAAGGACAAGATGATCCGGCATCAGCGATAGGCGCCATTGCAGGCCAACTTGTCCATATGAATGTGTATGCCGCAACATCAAAAGGCGTAACTATTTCTCGTGACATCCTTCTGGCAATAGCCGCAGAAGTTATTAATGCCATGATTGAGATTGCAATGTCAGCAGGAATTGTATCCGTTCAAGATGAACAGCAACTTCAGAAACTACAGGGCGATGCTTTAATTTCTGCGGTAGATGCGTACATGAGTCTAGGAGATCCAGAGGTAGATGGTCAGGCCGCTCAACAGGTTATGGATAAGGCTGTATCAGGACAGATGGACTCCCAAGAAGCACAGCAGGGCATGATCAATAACATGGTTGGAGGAATGGCATGAGCGACTTCTGGGACAGACTAAGTAAAGCCTCTGACATAGGCACAGAAACCCTTGAACAAATAACGAAGTACCAAGCGGGTAAAGACGCGCTTGAGATGCGAAGACAAGCCAACGCATTTAACCAACAGATGGCTTTGGGTAACTACAACCTTGAGCAAGTAAAGATACAGGGAGAGGCGCTAAAGACTGATCTTCTAGAGCAGGGAAAATCCATTGTAGAAATGAGCAAGGCGCTTGCTGAAACCCCTGCCCTTGCTAACGATCAAGCCTTCATGACCCTTCTTGACAGGGCATACGGGAACTACAACAACTCAAAGGAAATGTACTTTGGTAACTTGGGCATTGCGATGCCTGCCGCTACTAGGGCATTAGACATCGCTAGACACGTTAGGTCATTGCCAGACACCATAGGAAAAAAATGGGTAGACGGTACAACTGAGAAGTTGGTCAGGTCTAAGTATCCAGATGCGGATATGGAGGCAGTCAAGGCCGCTTGGCTTGGACTTCAGTCCATGGACAAGGATGTAAGTAAGGCAGAAAAAGATTCTGAAGGATTCCCCTCTACTGGAAAAGAACAAATTTCAGAACTGCTAGGACTTCCTGCGGATTTAGGGGCCGCAATTGTAAACGCTCCTGCTTCTGTAATAGAGGGCATACAAGAATGGTACACGGGAAAAGACGCTGACCCTCTTTACCAGATTACTGACCCCTTTGGCGGTAGGCAATTTTTCAAGGACTTGCTTGGAGTTGAAGGAACGGAATACAAAGGGACTCGTTCTTCTGACGTTCTTGGAATGCTGTCTAACGCGATTAGTTCTGATGCAGAAGCGGCAGAGTTTAGAAGCGGTAGCGAAAAAGGAAGAACTACGCGACAAAGAAAAACAATCCCTCTTGAGCCTGATGAGGCTATGGGCGGTCTCATGGGCGGCATGGGACTAATGGGCCTTGGCCTCATGGGAGCGGATAACTATTTAGCAAGGCAAGCAGAAGCAGACCGAATGAAGGACTATGGGGAAACATCTCAATTAATTCCTCAAAGCGCCATAGAAGAACTACGCGGAATGGACTTTGTTGGTACTGGTGGAATGCTTACATTTGGAGATAGTGTATCTATTTCTCCAAAAGCAAAACAATTTTTGGAAGACCTAATGTTGTATGTATCTGAGTACGGAGAAGAGCAAGGCAAAAGATACATGACCAGAGAACTTTCTAAGTTATCTGAAAAAGACCAAGAACAAGTTCTAGAAATACTATCACAATAATCTGAAGCCTTCGCCTAAGATTAAGAGGAACACATGGCAGAACCATTTGACTATTACAGAGAAGGTGCGCTTGTACCTTCATCAGCAGATTCAGAAGGATTTACAGGCCCGGAAGAGTTTGTACCGCTTCCGGGTATTGGCTATACACAGCCTCTGGCTACTTACCAACCTCCAGAAAGAAGCGATGCGGGGATTGCTTTTTCCAAAGGTAAGCGATTACTTAGCGGGTCTGCTGAAACATTATTCAAAGGGTTTACTGGCGACTTCCTTAAAACGCTTGGCTTTGAAGAGGCGGGAGATACTTGGCTAAGTGATGCGTATCAGTCCGGTATCCTTATGGGTATTGATGTCAATGAACTTGATTCACAACTCAAAGGCCCAAAGACTCTAGAAGAAATTGAAGACTGGAAGGGCGCTATTGCTTGGGGTATGAACGCAGTAGCCGAGCAAGTGCCCAACCTAGTCACTACATTTGCCCCTGCAATTATCGGAACTCTTATACTTAAAAGGCCGACGATTGGTACAGTGGGAACCCTAGGGACAATAGACTTCTTAAATACAGCAGAAGTCTACACAGACCTTCTTATGTCCACTGGGGAAAGCCGTCCTGCGGTAGCGGCGGCAACAGGAACTTTGATGAGCACGTTAGATATGATCGTGCCAATGAAAGTTATTGGTCGAATGGGCAAAGGCCCAGACTTCGCTAGTTGGTTTGGCGGAAAATTAAAAGACCCCAAAAGCGGATTTGCTGTAGGATTCGGTAAAGCAATTGGCTCAGGAGTAACCGAAGGAACTACAGAATACATCCAGACCATGATGGAAGGCATGGCACTCAACTATGTCCAAGAGAAAGATCTTCTCACGGAATTCTCAGAAGCCCAAAGAGCAGAGCAACTTGAATCAGGTGCAAGAGGCGCTCTTATCGGCACCCTCCTCGGCATTCCCATCTCGTATCAAGGCTTTTCAGCCAGACGAAAAGCGGAAAAATTTACCAAACAAACAGCACAACAACGAATATTAGACAGGCTAGGCGCTCAAAACGAAGTTGACCAACAAGGTGTTAGCGCGGCAAATCCAGACCTTCAAGGATTCCAACTTGGAGAACTAACCGTAACTTCTCCTACTATGGCTGATTTGGTAGAGCAACGCCGAATCGAACAGCAATCTATATTTGATGGCCCAATCACTGAAGAAGAGTTTAACAATTGGGTAAGGGGCGGGAAACTATCTGACTCAAGACTAAGAAAGATTGGCGAAAAAAGTATAGCAAATGAGGAGTTAGATCTTTTTGAAACCGCTATTTTTTCTGCGGAAACTTCAAGGATCAACGACATAATTAGGCAGTTGGCATCTGAAAAACAAGCCGCTGATAGGTTTAAGCAGGCTACTGCTAAAACAAAGATGTCTAGCATCCAAGCAATACTCAGCAGGGGCAACGTAGATGTTAAGCAGTTAGATCGATTGCGTGAGTTGCCACTGTCTACAGGCATTGGAAGAACGTACCTAGACAATGTACGAAGAAGGAGAGAGGAGGCCCAAAGAGCGGCAAGCGAGACTGGCCCTATTACTCCAATGCAGGCGGCAGAGCGTCGAGCCGACGAGTCTATAAGACAGCGTGATATTGAACTGAGAGAAGGTATTGAGGAAAGGAAGAGGGTTACTCAACCAGAAGAGATAGGTGCTCGCGTTATAGCCCCGAAGAAAAGAGTCATTGGACTTTCTTTTGTAGACGACGTTACTCAGGACCAAGCATTATTCTACGGCTTCAATGTAACAGGCAACACAAGAGTTGTTACTAGAAGCGGAAGACAAGCGTTAAGTAGAGGTAAGTCAGAACAGCGTAAGGTATACGAAAGCGAATTCCACGTAATTAAGAAGGCCAGTCCAGAGGGAGTAGCGGAAACAACTTTAGATTCTACAACAACTACTAAAGATGCCCCTTGGGTTGTTCTGGACAAAGCAACTGGAAAAGTTATTCGTTCTGTCCCTACTGGCAAAAAAGGTCAGGGCGAAGGCCAAACAATATTTCCTAGTGAGTTCTACAAAGAGGGCGAGACAAACATTTCGATGTTGCTCGACCAATACTCCCAGTCCGTCGTTAAGCCTGCAAAAAGAGAAAGGGAGTCAAGGGAAGATATAGAGTCCCGCGTTCTTACGCAAGAGTTATCCAAGCAGGGCGCTGTTGACGCTAACGTCGGAGATAAAGTCAGGACTTACGATAAAGAAAAAGACTCTTACCCAGATGACAACGTATACACGGTAACGAAAGTAACTCCTGTACGAAAGAAAAAAACAGGGGAAAGAGGAAATCGTTATGAACTTGCGCCTGAATCAGGAAACAAGTTTGAGGTTTCTGTTTATCCAAGCGACCCCGGATCTCTTGTAATTGTAAGAAGTTTTGCTGAGGTATCTCCAGAAAGAGTAGAGCGAATTACTTCAGAAGAGGAGGTATTGCAAGAAGAACTTATGTCGCCAGAGCAGGCGCAGGAGTTTGCTAGGGAAGCGGGAGTTACAGATCAAAGAAAACTTCCAGAAGAAGCGAGGGAAAAACCGAGGCCGAGAGAAGAGGTTGCTCCCGTTGGAACTTCTATACTTAGACTAGATCCATCGACCGGAGATAGGCCTAGCCCAGAAACTCACAGGGTTAAGTTAACCAAAGAAGCGGCAACTAAGATAGGGCTAGATCCAGAGTTCTACTACGACTGGGAATCTTTTTCATTCCCCCAGTGGGGAGAACAACGAGACGATTTTATTAAAGTCTCAGGTCAATTGGTTAGGCACGTAAGCAGAAAGGGTAAGCCGTCAGAACTACAGGCCATACGCAAAAGACCGACTAGCGTTACTGTATCTAAAAAAGATTTTGTAGACATAGATCCTAATCTCTTGCCGGATACTGTCCCGAACAAATTTGATATTGATCAGGCCTATATTGATTATAGGACTGGTGTGTTTATTGTTCGACGAAAGAATGAACTAGACGAAGATGGGTCGCCTAAGTACGACGAATCCGATGTTGAGGTATACCTAACGTATAACACCAAGGAAGAGTTTCAGTCTAAGGCTGAGTCTGTTAGACAGTTCTTTGACGAATACGAAAGAGTAAGCGTACAAAGAGAGGGGTTAAAAGGACAAGATGTAGAGGCGACAGTTCCCGCAATGTCTCGCAAGGACAAGGGGCGTGTCATTAAGGCTAGGAAAACCATCCCCGTAAAAGGCGGAGTCCGCACTTCCTCAATAGAACCTAGCAAAGTTATCTCAGAACTGGGCAAGTCTGGGACTTCTGTCCAAGTAAGAGTAAAGCCTCTTATTATTGCCAAGATCAACAGAGAACTAAAAGCATCCGCTCAAAAGACCATTGAGCAAGGCGCCCTACTAGATGTGCTTTCTTCTTATAGCAAGGATATGGTTAACGTATCTTATGGCGGAAATGTACGGCAGATAAAACTAGACTCCATTGTCGATGCACAAGTAACTAAGTTTATGCCCGACAAGAAAGGCGCTATTGATCATTACATGCTTACTCTTGAAAGGGGTGCAATTAATCAAGAGGCAATGCTTATCGCTTCTTTTAAGATAGACAGTGATACAAAAAATGTATCTTATGAAAAGTTTCAAGAGGAATTGTTTGGAGACACTGCCCACAGGTACGGCATGTTTGGCGTCAACAAAGACAAGGTACGGTCGGCAAGAGAGAATGCACTAAGCAAGGTATCAGGGAACACCGCAGTTATCCACACGTATGGCGGCGTAGAAATTACTGGAACTATTGGGTCTGTAGAAGATGGGAACCTAAAACTCTACACCCCAAGAACAACAAAGTACGTATTGATTGACCTGCTTAACATTGAGTCTTATCAGATCAAGAAGCCTAAGAGCAAGTATGTAGCAGAGCAAGCGCCTATAGAGGACATCGAGAGAACTGGGGAAATGTTTGTTTACTTCCCGATCAACCCAGATGTGGTTAAACAAGAACAGCCAGTCATATCTCCAGAGAAAAGCGTTGTTAATGTATACAAGAGAAAGATTATAGACAGGTACTCTATTTTTGTAGACGATACAAAAGAGGTAGATGGACTAACTCTAGAAGATACTATTGATTACCTTAATAATATAGAAAAAGATACTAACAGTGAGGTTACTGTTGGCCGACTTCCGAAAGAAATTATTGCTGAGAAGGTAGAAAGAAAGTATCGAGGAGATAGGCCATACGTTAGTAAGTTGTTAAGGGCGCGTCCCGGTAGGATTGGCGCAGAGATTGAACCAATCATACCAGATAACGTTAAGTATGTTTACAAAAAATCTTCGGGTAAGGTATCTAGCAGTATAAGTGGAAGAGTTATTGGCAGAAAAGACCTAGTCAAAAAGGTTAGCACAGAGGTTAGCCCAGAAGTAATAGGCAAAGATATAGATAAGGATTCTTCAAAGGAAGCCAACAAGATCTTAGCCGCTGTATCAAAACCAATTAAAAAGGTTGAGACAACTGTCTCAAAAGAAGCGGTAAGAAAATCAGAGGTAGCCGATAATAAAACCAAGGAAGCAAAAGATTACGAGTCAACTCCTTTCTACAACATACCGGAAGGACAGAAGTTTAAGGACAAGTACGGCGGAGAATGGAAGGTAATGCAACATGTGGGTAACACCACAATCTTACAATTTAATGGCGGCAAGGCCCCTAATCTTGAATTTCAAGTTGAGTGGAAGGGGAAAAAATCAAAGACTAAATTTGAAAAAGGATTTAATGTAACTGTTAGAAGTAGTTCGACTCCTTCTACTATGGCTATACGGACAAAGTACGAGGACTACGAAACAGATTTTGTTAACTATTCTGTTGTCGCGCCAGTCCCTGCTGACGGAACTGGGTCTATCAAATACAACACTGGCCTTACTCCAAAAAGATTTAGGGAGATACTTGGATCTAAGATCGGCAGACTAAACATCAACAGGCTTATTGAGAAAGGCTTAATCAAAGTCGTTCAAGGCCAACAAGATATGAATAACGCGCCTATTGACTTGGCGGTCAAGGCCGTTACCCGTAACGGAGAGGTAGTCTTTATAACCAACAACATCAAGGAAGAAGAGGTTGTCTCTGTCTTTGTCCATGAGGTTGGCGTACACGTAGGACTTAAGGAAGTATACGGTGCAGATTTTGGATCACTTATAGAAGAGGTCAAGTCTCGCAAAGGCGCAAAAGAATGGGAAAGCGCATTCGAGAATGCCGAGATAGTCGCTGATAAATTCTCCTTTACCGATGACATAGCCAGAGATAACTTTATTGCGGAAGAGGCGTTAGCGTACTACGTAGAAAGCAACAACAACTTTAAAGATAGTTTTTGGCAGTCATTTTTAGACCTTATTTCTAGGTGGGTTGCCCGTACAAAGATGTGGTTTGGCGGCAAACTTACTAACGATCAATTGGTTTCTTTTGCAAGAGGCGCTGTTCGCGGTATGAGTGAGCGCAACTTTGAGAATGCTATTAACGCTGTTGACGAGGAGTATTATTCTCAGAGTGAGGATGCATTCAATAAAGTGGCCGACACTTTTGAAACGCTTGGTGTTAAGTTTGATGGCGCCACCCGTGATCAATACGTTGGCAAGGCAAGGGCGCTATGGGACAAAACCAAAGTATTCTTTGACCCGTTTGCTAGGCTACCTTTTGGAAGAGAGTTTAGGAAACTTCGGTCGCTGTTGCAGGGGAAACTAGGGGAGATCGAACAGTTCGGAGAAGAGGTTCTATCGGCATACGAAGGACTAAATGAGCAGGAGAATCAGGAACTGTTTGACTACTTCACGAACAAAGATGCAAGCCCTGAAACAATTAGCAGAGAAGATCTTCGCGCTCCATCAGTTGCACTAAAGAATAAGATTATGGAGATTGCTGATGAAGGTGTGCTAAGGGGTATTTACCCAGAAGCCAGTCAGGCTCAGATGGAAGAACTGCGTGGCGCTTATCTTCCTAGAGTTTTCCTCTACCACATACTAAGGACTAGTGGCACAAGGGGAGCGGGTATGCGGTCAGCCAGTAAGAGAGACTACGCCACCCCAAGAATAGAGGACATGGACCAAGATCTGCGTGAGTTATGGGGAGAGGTTAAGGATGTTAGATATCTACTGTATCGTGCAGTCACTATCCCACAGCAAGACATTGCCATCATAGATTTTCTTGAAAGCGTTTCAGTTCAAAAAGCATTTCAGCAGACAGATGAAGCGAAAGAAATCATCTCTCGTATGGACGAGTTAAAGATAAAGCGTCAAGATGAGAACGCAACACAAGAGCAAAGAGAAGAACTTCTTAAAGAAATTGGTGTACTAAGAAAAGAACTTAGTACTTTAGGAAAGGAGGGAAAGCGTTACGTTTCTGGGAACGTGCCTTGGGTTATGCCTAACCAATGGGTCAGGGTAAAACTTAAAACTGCTAGAGGCGAGAAAGTAATCAACACCACCCTTGCCTCTATCAATAGACAGATTACTGAATACCAAAATTATTTAAAAACTGCTACTACTATTACCGATAAAGCAAGATCTGGATTATTAGAACAGGTTGCATCTTTAGATTTGGCAAGAAAAGAGTTTCTTGATTCGGTTGGCGTTGATAAAAATCTAGACCCAGACAATTCAAGGGACGTTGACGAAATAAATAAGCAAGTATTAAATTACTACAACGATAATTTTGATATTGCTCTTTTCCAAAAGATGCCGGGTGATGTAGAGCGTTATGGATCTATGGCTAACCTATATGTACGCAGAGAAATCTACGATGACATCATAGGCAACTCTGACATGGTGACTGGAGAGCAGAACCTGTTCCAGAGAATGCTCTTGCCATACGGAAAGCATGCTCAGTTGGTCAGCATATTCAAGACCATGAAGGTTCCGCTTAACCCGCCGACCGTCGTGCGTAACTTCATTGCAAACCTTATCATGATGCAGTTGTTCGGCGGAGTATCATTCAGAAGGCAACCAACACTCATCATGGAAGCCTTGCGCGAAATGCGTGGCGGAGAAAAGGGTACTGTGTTTACCCACACGGCTGACGGCAGACAGTTCACTGCTTACGAACTTGCTATGGAACAAGGCATTGGGGCGACCACACTAACCAACGCAGAACTAAGGAAACTTGAGAAAGTATTTTCCTTTATGGAAAGGGACGGCGTGTGGGGTCTTGTCACCAAGGGGCAGAACCTGTGGAATCAGATCGCTGATTTTGGTAGCAATCTTTATCAGGGCATTGAGACTCTCGGTAAGGTGGCCGTTATTAATGACATGCTACAGAACCAAAGAGCAGAACTGGAAAGCATTCTTAGCAAGTCAGAATCAACGACGCTTACCATAGAAGACATTGCAGTTCAGGAAGCCAACCGAGTTCTGTTTGACTACAGCGAGGTACACCCGACAGTACGTGGACTGCGATCATCATTCTTGGGTGCGCCATTCATCACGTACCAAGTAAAGGTTATGCCGCAACTGGCTAAGATTATATCTGACCCAAGCAAGTGGCATAGGTTCCTGCCTTACGTAATGATGATAGGAAGTATGCAGGCTCTCTTTGGCTCGATACCATTTATGGACGATGACTGGGACAAGATGCAGGAGTTACTTCCAGAGTGGACCAAGGATAACACGATGGTTTTCTTGCCTTGGAAAGACTCAAACGGTAACTGGCAGGCTGTTGATCTGTCTTACTTCTTCCCTTGGACTTGGTACATGCAGACTGGCGGTAATATTATGAAGGGTGAGTTAGCCAAGGCCGCAGTAGAGGGCGGGATTGTCGGACCCGGTTGGCAGATAATGACCACGTTCCTAACAGGAAAAGATCCTTGGTCTGGATATCAAATCATTAATAAAAACGATGCGACATCAGACAAGTTCTTCGACATAATGAGTTATGCAAACTCTATGATCATGCCGCCTTGGCTTACACGTAATGGCATAGTGTCTGTGTCCTCACTGGCAGAAGCAATGGGCCGTCTTGATCCATCTGAACTGGAAGGCAAACTACCAGACCTGATACTTGGAAGAACAAACAGATACGGAGAGCCGAAAAGAAGTGCGATGGGAGTTATAGGTTCTGCGGTGGGACTGACAACTTATGCCGTGTCGCCACAGGCTAGGACAATCGAGAACAAACGCTACGCTTCAGAGATACGCGGCCTTAAGTCGGACATAACCTTTGCAAAAAAGAACAGAAGACTTTCTCCAAGTGAGAAGAAGCGCACGGTTAACGCCTTGCGTGATCGCATAGATGAAGTTAGAAAAGAAAGAGCAGAGTACAACAAGAAAACTTCTGGTATAGAGAGGGCTTTGTGAAACTAGTATGTGTCGAATGGGTGGACATATTCGCTTCGGCGGGTTGGGAAAAAGAAGACGAGATAGAGCCTCCAACCTTTTGGAATGTAGGATACCTCGTCCGCCAAGATAAAAGGGTGGTCAAAATTGCAACCACCAAAGATGAGAAAGGAGAGTACTTCGGTATAACAGCCTTTCCCGTAGGTTGCGTGGTGTCCATCAGGTATATAAACGAGAAAGATGACGCTGAGTGACAGCGTATATCTCATCGTAATAGCCTTCACCATCTAGTTGTCTTAGCATAATCACGCCTCGCCACCACTGATGTTCGGTGTCCTTGCACCAGTTCTCAGAGTAGTCTGGGTGACTATAGCATCCGGCACTTAGGCCGAATATCTTCTGCCCGTCTGGGCGTGTTTGTTCTGCGTGGTTGTACAGATGGGTGTGTCCCTGCACAGCAGAGCAGTGAAGTTTAGATACTAGAGTAAAGCCAAGATGCACACTGCTGATGGGCCTTCCTGAAATACCAGAAGTAAAGTAATGACTGAAGGATATACCCGCTAACGTCAGAACTGATTTGAATGGAGTAACCTTCCATCCATTCTTTTCGTACTGAAGATCAGCGACAGAGATAGCGCCATCCAGTTCGGGCGCGGTGTTAGTCGCTCTGTTGATCCGATCTTCGTGGTTGCCTAGACACATGTGCATCTTAGGCTTGTACTGCTTTTCTTTGTTTTTCTTTTTCTGTGAGTTGTAACTCCTAACTGGTTCCAATAATTTCTCTTGGGCTTCAATACAACTTTGTATATCTTTTTTATATCGCTTGCCTTCAAAACCTTTGGTTCCTCTGTCATAGGAAGACAACGACGGCATGTCCGCGAAGTCTCCTAGGCAAACGATGTACTCAGGCTTGTGTGCGACGATGAATCTTCCGAGATGAGTGAAGCGTTCATTGTCGTAGTCAGGATTCGCGTGAGCGTCAGGGATTATTAGCAGGTCCACGTTTTTTAATCTCCTTCAATATAGCCTCTTCAAGTTCTTCCTTATTAGGGTAAATGTACGCACTGACATACATGTATTGTTCCTTACTGTCAGATAGCATGAACGACCATTTGTCACCCATGCCGCGATTTCTCTCAACCCTATAGCCATCTATGTAGCCATGGTTAAAGGCAGAACCACTCTTCCAATCTATCTTCATAGTTCACAAGCCCCGCCAACACACGCGAACTCTTGACTGCTTGTTGTCACATCGTCTTCCTCAACGATTGAATCCCAATCAATTTTCGCAGGCATTAACTTAGACATCTCTTTGAACTTTTCAGGGGTGCAGTCCTCATAAGGTGCCGACTCATATGAGTGCGCCTCGTCTGCGCTAGGCAGAAAAGAGATACCAGAGGCTATGTCAAAGTTGTTCCATATCCAAGCGCCAACATCCATCCACTCGTCTTCACGCACATAGATAGTGACTGAAGGCTTGTGCTCACACCAGTTGAGAGCGAAGCGTTTCCATATCTCAAGGTGATCCAAAGCAGTGATGTCATGCCGAGTGATCGCACTCTTGGGAGACTTCTGCGGGAACTCAAACACCCAAGCCTCTGCGTTGTATGGATCTGTGTGGTGCGGAAGACCAGAGTCAATCAGCATCTGTGACAAAGGATCTTTCTTATCGTTCCTAACTCTGCGAATCAGGTACGAGTTGTATCTAGGGTGGATGCCACTGCTACTGTCCACCAGTTGACTCACAGTTCCAGAAGGCTTGACGCATGTGATCGCCGCGCTCTCTGGAATGTCCAGTTTCTTTGCCCACTTCTTGTTGGTCTTGACTGCATGGTCACGTAGTTCAGCGAGGGCGCTATCACTGCAAGCCATGAGGGCAGGACAGTCCATGATCCCAGTAAGGGACACACCAAGCAACCGCTCTTCTTCCGTGTTGCGTTGCCACTGTGGCGACAGATAGCGGAATTCAGTGAGCGTACTTTGTATAGTGCCGATGATCGTGGCTACCTCAACCTTGCGCTTGATGTCCTCCAGTTTGTCCGACTCACGACAAACCACTTCACTAAGGTTACAGAACTGTTTCGGCCTGAGAATAATCTCAGAGCATGGGTTACAGCCAAAGTCCCAATCGGTATCTCTGCGATCAGGCGATACTTTCTTTGCGGCTTCTCGATTAAAGATGCCGCGCTCACCGCTCCTGCTTTCATAAAGAGAACTCCACTCACGCAGGAAGATACCCATGTCTGGTTTCTCTGTGTAGCACACGCTGTTGTTAGCCAGTGCTCTCTGTGGATTCTCCATCCACCATTGCCCAGACTTGGCGTGACGCATGCGCTCATCTGTCAAGTTAGACAGGGAAATGGTCGCGCTTCTCCTCACCCCACCAACGACAACAGACTCTCCAATAAAACAAACCAGATCGTGACACTCAATAGAACTTAGTTTTCTACCTGCCGCTGACTTGAACACAGACACAAAGTTCTTGAACATCTTGTCCAAAGGCTCTGGCCCACTGGCTCTACCTCCAAACACCTTGAGCCTAGCGCCTGACGGTCGTATCTTTGACAAGTCCCAAGTGGGAACCTGCCCCGCATACAACAGAGACACCAGTTCCTTGAGGGCTTTGGCCCACCCTATCTTGCTGTCTGCAACCACGATGACTGAGTCCGTGTCGTGGAACTCATCGGCAACTTGAGGGAGCATGTTGACGTACTGACGCTCGACGCTGAAGCCAACACCAGTACCACACATGAGAACGTACATGCACTCATCGAATGAACGGGGACTATCAATAGGAAGGTAAGAGCAGTTGTATCCTGCCACTGCATCCCTATCCAAAGCCTTGCCTGCTGTCATGAGACAGCGCATGCTAGGCATCACCTCCATATCGACAATGGCCTTGCGTACCTTGTCTAGGTTCATGCCAGTACGCTCTTGAAAGAAGTCAACGTACCGTCCTACCGTCTCCTCCCAAGTTTCTCTGCGCTTCTCTGAGTCCAGATACTTTGCATACCTAGACTTGTGAATAAACTTTTGGTACTCATTCATAGGATCACAGACTCCTCAATATCAATCGCTAACTTCTGGTACTCATAGGTGGGTATGATCCACTTGCTGTTGTCAGACAAACCTATCTCGTAGACAGTGACCTCTTTGAAACTGCTCTGCGAAGCCATGTCTTTAGCCAATACTTCTTCTTTCCTGATTGAACGTTTTGCCCAACATATTAGATCAGGATTAATCGTCACCGGATTCTGCTGAAGTATCACGCATCTGTTGGTAGGCGACCTCTTGTAAAACTTTATTTCTTTATATAACGACATTCGAGTTCCTTGTACTGATCCTTCAAGTTGTTTTTGATTGCGTACTCTATGTACTCTTCAAGAGAAACCCCCCAGAAACTTTTGTAAACTTCACTCCAGTTTTCTGAGGGGTCTGTCTTGGACTTGCGATAGCAGTAACGAGCAAAGGAGTAGCGCATATGCTCGTACAGATCGCAAACCCTATTGTCTAGAATGGGATGTCTTCCCCGCTAGACTCTTCACCACCACCACTACCACTGGACTTGCCGCCTAACATCTGCATGGACGAGCCTGTGATCTCTGTGACGTAACGCTTTACGCCTTCCTTATCATCGTAAGAACGATTAGAGATACGTCCTTCGACATAAATCTGGTCGCCCTTGTTAACGTACTTCTTGATTACATCAGCAGTCTTGCCGAAGAACACAACACGATGCCATTCGGTTGTCTTGTTATCTCCGTAGCCACTGTTAGTAGCCAGTGAAAAGTTGGCGACCGTGTCACCAGACTTTGTCTCCCTGAACTCTGGGTCTTTGCCAACGTGACCTACTAAGATTGCTTTGTTTACGCTTGCCATGTGGGATCGTACCTCTTGGTTAATTGCCATAGTTTTAAGGCCGCTTCAAACATACTAAACAGCCTCTCTCTTTCTTCCCATTCGTGTGTGACTACGTAACCGGGAGAAGAAACTGATATGAAAACGTTGAGTAGTTTACGACCGCCACCTATACCATGATTGTATGCCGCTAACTGCACACCATACGCATCGTATAGATCAGGCTTTGCACCCTCAACCATTTCCTTTGTCTTGAAATCAACAACCCACTGGTCAGAGTGAGCGTCAATCTTTCCACCATATCCAATGTGGTGAGCGAACGAGTGTTCCACTTTCCAATCCTGATCACCACAAATCTCGTTCAGTTTATCCATAGTTGCTCTAACTATCTCCTGTTCGTTTGGGTCTTCCGTATTGCATGAGCCAGTGAGCATCTGTTGCTCAAGCAGGCCGTGGATATAGGTTCCCCTCTCCGCAGATTTGAGTGCCGCCTCTCTTGAGATGGCAAACATTCTGCGCTTGTAACTTTCATCGTCCTCTTCCCACTGTTGATTGTGACTGACAATGGCATCGAAGAGTTGCTCCTGATAGTAGCGATTAAGTCCCGCTGAGGCGACCGTATCTTTCCATACGGTAGACACGGACGGAACCCAACCATGCTTACGAGCATCACGCAGATTCGCGTCCCGTAAGGAACCCGACTTACTCGTTACTTCGTAGCGAGGAGAACCGTCCCTGTCATACCAGTGACTCATTTCCAGTCAGACCAAGGACTGTCCTGCTTCCATCCAAAAGATTTGGCAAGTTCATTCATGGCATCCTGTGCGTTCAAGCAATCGCTTACCATAGCAGAGCCAACATCCATCACGCTGTTGGTGATGTCCTTTGAATGGTTGATCAACGAGAGAACTAACTTCTTCTGCTCTTCGTTGATCTTGCTAACAGTACGAGTAACTGTGGGTTTCTTTTCAATTTTCTTAGGCACTCTTGAAGTCCTCCGATTCGTCTTGTCCATACACACCATACTTGTACGCACCAGATAGTTTGAGAACAGCGCGAGACAATGCTCTCTTCTCAGCCATTTCCACCACGTACAGAGTCGTTACGTTTCCATCTTTACCCTTGCCATACAAAGCAGATGCAAAGGTTTCGATGGTCTTATCTCCCTTGGTTGCAATAGCCTTCACAACCGAGAAGTCTCTCTGAGATTCAATCACCTCAAACGCCACGTTGATGTCATTGGTGTACTGAATCTTTTCAATGCCCGTTCTCGTGATGATAGGGATAGTCCTGCCTCCACGCTCTAACTTGAAGATGTCTTCCTCAAGTGTCAGGTCATTTTCTTTTACCAACTCGTTCAGGAATTCTCTCTTAGTCGTCGGCATCTTCTTCCTCCTGCATCATCTGCTCTTCCAAGAGAGTCTGTTCGTAATGAAGTTGAGCGTAGTAATCCTGCTCAGTAATGTAATCGTCATCCATATTCAATATGCTCCATTCGCACATCAAGTTGATTGGCTAACTGCTTTACTCTTTCGATCAAGGCAGTCATCTCATCTACAGCAAGTTCGGATGTGCTTCGGACTCTTGTCCTCTGGCTACCATCCAAGCCCGTGTATTCTACAGCACCCAAAAACTCCTGACAAACGTACTCTTTTATCTCGTCTACAGAGTGTCCGGTGCTCTCTGCTATGGCCCTAACCATAGCGTGAAAGAAGTTGTTTTGCTCTACGCTACGGCTGTTCTTGTGCTCCCTGATGACGACCTCTTGTTGCTTTCCATCTAGGTCTATTGACTGAACAGCCTCGGCGCATCTGTCCCTAATGATGGGTGATCTTATTATATATCTCTTCATCTATCTCATCGAATCCTCTAACGATTTCGACCATTCCTTCTGTCGCTCCTTCAATGTAAATGCCTTTAAGCAATTCCTTGAACGGCTTCATCATATCGTGAACGAAAAGAATTTTAGGAAAGATTTCCTTCTCAAACTTTTCCTCCAGTCTTTCTAAAGCCGCCTCCGCTTTCTCTATTGAATCTTTCCCTATTGAATCCATTAGTTCAGCCTATCAGTAAATGTTATTGTCTTAACAATTAACCTATACACCTCTGTTGAATGGGAATACAGGTTCGCATCTAACTCTTCCATGATTATTGACTTGGGAACTTCCTCATCCATCTCGCCGCTACACTGGACCTCGATAGCGACTAAGACATCTTTAGTATTCCATTGTCTATCGCCATCCCTATCGTCTGTAGTGTCCATCTGTATTGTGTTTCCCTGTCGTGTACCAATGAATGACAATCGCTGTGGCACTGCTGACACACTGGTATTGTGTAGTAGTCTGGTGCCTTCATCCCCATCCCCGCTCCAAGAGCATTACTCCTGAGATGGTGAACCTGAACGGGGTGAGTTCCACAATGAACACAAGGGTGCTCGGCTACCCACTCCATGTACTTCCTGTTCTTCCATGACTTCATGGGCGTTGATTATACAGCATGCTACTGATAATATCGCGCCCCTTTTATTTTTTTCAGGAGAACTGATGAGCATCAGGAGAATACTCAGATCGCTTGATCTGGATTTAACACCATCAGAGAAGATGATAATGGTATTGCTATCGGACAATGCCAACGACGAGACAGGAGAATGTTGGCCGTCGCAGGGATACCTAGCAAAACGATCTGGCCTTTCAAGACAGACCGTGAACAAGACTATCAAGAAACTAGCAGACTCAGGACACATCAAGGTAGATAACAGAGTCGGAGGTGGCGCCAAGATATCCAACGTGTACACGGTGATGTGCGATAATCAGGTGTCAAATAATTTGACAGGGGTGTCAACTGAGTTTACAGGGGGTGTCAAATTAAGCGACATAGAATCTGTAATAGAACCTGTAAAGAACCATGCACCAGAAACTATCTGGACTGTATGGGATAAGGTTGCGGGAGATAACGCAAGGCCAGTGATTGGCAGATTGATCAAGCAGTTTGGGGAACATGAAGTCGCCAAGGCGATAGGCGTTGTGATGCTGAAGCAACCCGCAGATCCAAAGGCTTATATCTACGGCGTACTTAACAACTCCAAGAAGCAAAGAAAAGGATTCCAAGCGTGAGTGATTATTCTAAATATGGAATTGAAGTTAACAGAACGAGTGGTCAGGTCAGCACGACATGTCCACAGTGCAGTAAGGAACGCAAGAAGAAACGGGCCAAGTGCCTATCGGTAAACGTGGATGAGGGGGTGTGGTTGTGTCACCACTGTGGTTGGAGCGGTAGCCTAGCGTCTGGGACTGGAGACACACTTGGACTTCACTGGAGAAAGCCAGAGTTCAGGAAGCCAGAGCCACTGCCCAAGAGTGAACTGCCAGAGGCCACGCTTAAGTGGTTGAAAGATAGGGGAATATCTGAGCAGACAGCGATAGCCTGCAAGATCGGGATGAAGAAGGTGTACATGCCACAGTCTGAGGAAGAGAAGATGGCGCTGTCATTCCCGTACTATCGGAACAACGAGTTGGTAAACGTGAAGTACAGGTCGGGCACCAAGGAGTTCAGGTCAGAGGTCAATGCCGAGAGAATCTTGTATGGCTTGGATGACATATCGGACAACGACAAGACGGTTATATTTGTGGAGGGAGAGATGGACAAACTGTCCCTCTATGAGGCAGGGATACGCAACTGTGTCAGCGTACCTGATGGGGCACCATCGCCAGAGACTAAGGACTACTCATCCAAGTTCGACTTCCTGAACGAGGAGAAGATCAATGGTGTGGAGAAGGGCAGGACGTACATCATAGCGGTGGACAACGATCTTGCGGGACAGAGATTGCAGGAAGAACTGGCACGTAGGTTGGGCAAGGAAGTATGCAGTCGTGTGACATGGCCTGAAGGTTGCAAGGATGCCAATGATGTACTGGTCAACCACGGACAAGGGGTGCTGAGGGAGTGCATAGACCACGCCGAGCCATACCCCATAGCAGGTACGTTCACGGCAGGCGACCTTGGTGACAAGTTAGTTGAGTTATACGAAAACGGATTGGAGCGTGGGATATCGACAGGGTGGAAGAGTTTGGACAAGCACTACCTTGTGAGGCCCGGATGTTTCTCTGTTGTTACGGGGATACCATGCAGTGGTAAGTCGAACTGGATAGACGCCATGATGGTGAACATAGCCAAGCGTCATGGTTGGAGGTTCGCCGTGTTCTCACCAGAGAACCAACCACTTGAAGATCACATGAGCAGGATCATCGAGAAGTTTATAGGCGCCCCGTTCAGGGAGGGATTGACCAAGCGTATGACCAAGGACGAGTTGGAGTACGCCAAGGACTGGGCAAAGGAACACTTCCATTGGATATTGCCAGAGGATGATTCGGAGTGGACGTTGGACAAGATACTTGAAACATCGAGGGGATTGGTCAGGAGGTACGGTATCAGGGGGTTGGTGATCGATCCTTGGAACGAACTTGAGACTAGCAGGGGAGACTTCTCGGAGACTGAGTACATCGGGGTGTGTTTGAAGAGGGCGAGACAGTTCGCCAGAAGGTACGGGATACATCTGTGGATCGTAGCCCACCCTGCCAAGATGTATCGAGACAAGGAAGGATCGTACCCAGTGCCCAGTTTGTGGGACATATCTGGGTCAGCGCATTGGAGAAACAAATCGGATGCGGGGTTGGTTATATACAGGGATTTGTCTGACCCTGATTCAAAGATCGTGGATATCCACATCCAGAAGCAGAGGTTCAGACAAGATGGGTCGATGGGCATGGCCTCATTGAGGTACAACTCAGCGATAGGTAACTACGACGAGATAGGAGGATGATGAGCGAAGGAGAAGAATTATTTCTTAGGCAGTGTATTGGCATCGGACTTCCCAAGCCAGAGCGTGAGCACATGTTTCTGGCGGGGCGAAGGTTTCGTTTTGATTTTGCTTGGACTGATGTTCGACTTGGCGTGGAGGTAGAAGGGGGAGTGTTCTCTAAGGGCAGGCATACCAGAGGGGTGGGGTACAGCAAGGACTTGGAGAAGTACAACCTAGCGGCTATGCACGGTTGGACTGTCTATAGATTTACGACTCAAGATGTGAAGTCAGGGATTGCAGTTGGCTTCATGGACATAATAATAAATAAAAAAGGAGTCATTACATCTTATGATGATATCGGCGGAGGATCTGTGTTCGCTAACACCGACAACACAACTAAACAAAAGGCCAAGGATACGACCTGAGACTGTCTGCTATGTACTGGCAGGCGTATCAAAGGAAGCGTCCAATTTTCTCAGGCTGAAGTACGCCAACGATGACAGCCAGATACTTTACGTGGCTCACGAATTGGCTAACCGATCACGCAAAAGAGCGAGCGATAATGTTGATGACGACATGCTGTTCGGCATGGCTTTGATTGCTATACAGGAATCTCTGTCAGATTCCATGTGCGGTACGTGTAATGGGAAGGCTTGGGTAAGCACGGGAGAGAAGATGATTGTGTGCTTCAAGTGCAGGGGATCAGGCAGGCGTAGCAGGAGTAGCAAGGAGATCGCAGAAGAGATGGGCGTATCCATGAAGTTCTACAAGGACGAGTGCAAGCACGTGATAGAGCGATACATGCTAGGCGTCCTGTCCAATTACGAGGGGGAACTACATAACGCACTCAGGGAGCGGCTTTACTAATGCATGAACAGAGCAAGGCAACCAAGCGCAGGTTCAACGACGGCGCCTTTCACAGCAGGTATCTTGTGGGGGATGGGATTGATGTAGGGGGAGGACCAGATCCGATAAGTCAGTACGTCAGGGTGTTTCCCTTGATGACCTCGGCTAGGGTGTGGGACTTGGATCGTGGGGATGGGGATGCACAGTTCATGGAGGGGGTTGAGGATAATACCTACGACTTCCTAGTATCGAGCCATTGCCTTGAGCATATCAATGATCCGAGGGAGGCCCTGCTTAACTGGATCAGGATAGTCAAGGAAGGCGGGTACTTGGTCATCACTGTGCCAGACGAGGACATGTACGAGGGAGGGGTGTTCCCTAGCAGGTGGAACGCAGACCACAAGCACACGTTCACGATCCACAAGGCCAAGAGTTGGTCGCCAGTATCCATAAATATAATTGATCTATTGATAAGGGTATCCAATGTGGTAAGCATAGAGAGGATCACATTGGTCAAGGATTTCTACAGGAACCCAGAGGTTTTCAAGCACTTCCAACCAGAGTTTGACCAGACCATGACGCCAACCGCTGAGTGCGCCATTGAGGTGGTGATCCAGAAGAAAAAAATGGCAGAGAATGGGGGGTGGTCCAAGCACTTGGAGGGGCCAGACAAGGTAGGATAAATATGCTGTGAGAGCGCCTGTAAGGCTGGTGGTGAGGCGTTAGAGGTAGGGGTGGTACGGGGGTACTGGGTAGGGTAGGTTACCCGTCACCGG
>Ga0208162_1000409_pt1 | contig 25054 bp, 26 predicted proteins | sample CB_VirMetaG_4_FD_184539 | JGI IMG/M metagenome (GOLD analysis project Ga0208162, IMG submission 184539) | Freshwater to marine saline gradient viral communities from Chesapeake Bay - CB_1508_1M Viral MetaG (SPAdes) (version 4) | ecosystem: Environmental > Aquatic > Marine > Coastal | place: USA... | reverse complement strand
TTTGCGAAACTCATTCACCAAGACCTGAAGACATGGCAAAAATGCAAGCAATGGGTGGATTTGAATACAATTCAATTTCAGGATATTATTCAACTATAAATTCTACAAATGCTGTAATAAATTTCTCACTTGGTTTAAGTAGGGTTGAAAGTGTATTTATGAATTTTATTCAATCTTCATATCTGAATAATTTAGCACAGAATTCTCTTCAGACAATTATTCCTATTACAAAAACTGGTGCTATTGCTGATTTATCACAGGTTGTATTTACAAAGGGTGGATCTAGATATCCTCTTGATTACAATATAGATACTCAGTATAAAAAGGATAATACTAATCCAAATGTAGATCCTCAGGTTATCAGAAATTTCATAAATTCTGTAATTCCATTTAATCAACTAACCCATACCAGCATTTCTCCAGTCAATACAAATAAAAGATACAGCACAAATGATAATGGTGTCCTAGAAGGTGGATCTCTATATGGTGTAGGTGTTGCCTATGATATTCTTGGATCTACTGCTGGTGGCAACTTCTCTGAAGACGCATGGGGTGTACAAATGGATCTAGGACTTACAGACGATAATCCTACTTCGGCATTTATCTTTGTCCATTCTAAGAATACCATTTTATTTAAAGACGGCCAAATTCAAGTTATTCAGTAATTTAAAAATCGGAAAAATTAAATAGATATTATTAATTTCTATAATTAAGTATAAAAAGTATTTAAAAGAATGAGTGTCAATAATATTAATATAAATATGAACAATCAAAATTATCTGCCTCAAGATATTATGTCATTAATTCTAAACATGAGAACTGAATCTAATAAAAATGATTTAGAAAAAAAAATTGAAATATGGAAAGAAGAAAGTGAGGATCAATATATATATCTAACAAATGAAATAGATCAATATTTTATAGCAGAACTTCCTAATTATGATAGATATGGCGATATGATAGGAGAAATAAAATATTTAAGTCCTTATGAAGTTTTAAAAATGCTAAGAGAAGAGAAAGAAATGAGAAAAAACTATATATCAGATAATTTCAATGATAATTACTGGATATAAATGCAAATTTTAGAAAAATAATTTTATCTATACTTAATTTTTTTACTTTTTTTTTAATAATTTTTATATTTCTTTAAATATAAAATGAGTATGTCTATCCCTTCTATGCTTCAACCTGGAATGATTGGATCTAATCCTGAACAGCGTATTGATACTGATATCCTTGAACCTGTTATTTTTTCGGAAACTTTTATCCGTTATGAATTACAGAATAAGGGTCTTTTAAATCCTGCCTCTCGTCTTACTTTTTCTCTTAAGGGGCATGGTGATCACAATTCCTTCTTTCCTCTTGGAATTGGTGTAAATTCTATTGTTGAACGAGCAACCCTAAAAATTGGTGGAAAAACTATCTGTGAAGTCCAAGACTGGAATCACTATCAAGCATACAAATCTATGTTTATTGACCAGTCTGTAATTAAAGAACGAGAACAATTTACCTCTGCTCGTTGTATGTCAAATGCCGTTGTGTACAACAAAGAAACTGAAACTTCTGAGAAAATTTCTGTAGATAATGGCAAAGAGTTTGAGATAAAGGCAGCAGATACTGATAGTGAATTAAAAGTCCACTCATTTCAGAAATTAACAAATCAACCTGTTTTCTCTATTAAACTTGACGACCTTTTCCCAGCAATTGCTAACATACAATTGCCGCTATTTCTCTTAAGATCTGATCAGGCAGTCCAAGTTGAATTAACCCTAGCAGATTCTGTAGGCAAGAGAGCATGTCTAGCACAAGGTGTTGCCAATGGATCGGCAACTCACCCATTCACCCTAGATCAGACGGAATGCCGTATGATTGCAGATTATACATTCCTTGACGGAGACGAAATGAATGCCTTTGCCTCTGCTAATCGTGATTTCTCCTTCATGTTTCTTGAACCTAGACTCACAAAAACGACCCTTGAAGATCAGGCCGCAGCACAGAATGTGATTAGAAATGTTGGTGGTGCTGGTCGTCTAGTATCTAAAATGTTTGTAGGTGTTTCCTCGGCAAAAATGAGTGTAGATACTGCCTCAGGAGTTGGTAATGTCAAGACTCTATTAAATGATTATCGTGCTATTGCTCCTCATAGTAGTGGTGCTGGAACATATGGAAAATTAGTGGCAAATGTTAAGAAAAACGACGAATTTTTATATCCACTAGACAGATCTAATTCTGCCCTCCATTTCCATGGTGTTTCCGATACTGAAGGATCACCTCCTCATGTTGTCCGTACTGCTTATGCTCGTCAGGGACATGCTATGGTAAACAGGAAGTTTGAAGGATATTCTATGGCAGGTGATAATGAAATTCCAGGTCAATTCTTCTTTAATGCCTACAGAATGAATGACGGACAACGAGTTGATTCTCGTGGTCTTGAATTACACCACAAATATGAGGATCTAAATGCTGCTGAAGCACCATATACCTCTCGTTGCTGGATTGAGATTCAGAAGGTCATGAGGATTACAGACGGAGTTGTTGATTGCTATTACGCATAAAGGGAGTGTCCCCAAAGTCCTCAATGTCCTCAAAAATTTATAAAATATTTATGATTTTTAAAAATTAACCTTTCTATTTTTCCATATTTCATTTATTAAAAAAATGAAATTATTCTGAATATTTTTGCGGACTTTGCGGACATTGAGTACTTTTTTTTAATTTAGTTTAAATATAAATCTTTTTTTATATATATAATATAAATGACAACTAAAGAAAATCTTGCGGAAACAATAAAGAAATCAAGACCCAATGCTAAAGATTCAACGATAAAAATGTATGTATCCAATCTAATGAAACTCATGAAAATGTTTGATAAAGAAGATTTAAAATTCTTAAATAAACCAAAAGATATTTCTGATAAATTAAGTGAATTGCATTATACAACTCAGAGAAATTATTATAACGCAATTATTGTATATTTAATGGCACTTAAAGAAGACGAAGAAACACTCAAAGAATATAATGATTTAAGAGACGATCTAAATAAAAAATATGAAGACGAACAGGCAACAGGTACAATATCAGATAAACAAAAAGACAACTTTGTTGATATATCTGAAGTGAATAAAATGATTGAAAAAATGGGTCAAGAAATAAAAGAAAAAAATATTAAAAAAAAAGAAGATTTAACGGCAAAAGATAAAGCACTTCTTCAAGTATACATTATATATAATATTTATACTAGGATTCCTCTTCGTAATGATATTTCAGGAATGGAGGTTATAAATAAAAGAGCATATAATAAATTATCAGAATCAGATAAAAAGGAAAAAAATTATTTAGTTATCAATAAAAATTCCATGTTTTTCGTAATTAATAAATTTAAAACACAATCCAAATATCAGGAATTAAAAATAGATATTCCAAAGGATCTTGAGAAATTATTAAGATTATATATTAGAATCAATGGCATGGGTGTTTTATTTAAGTCAAGCACAGGGAAACCATTATCAAGAAATGCTCTAAGTCAATTATTGATAAAAACAAGTAAAAAGTACATGGGAAAATCAATCTCAACAACTATGTTGAGAAAGATATATTTATCAAGTAAATATTCAAAGGTAAAAGAAGAAATGGAAAAGGACGCAAAGGTTATGGGACATAGCGTTGAAATGCAGCAATCTGTATATGTTAAGAAGAATCAAGATTCGGAATCTGATAAAGAAGAAGAATAATTTCAGCGTTTAATTATCAGAAAAAAAAAATCTTAAGTTATTATATAAAATGTGGAATCTTTTGGAAGATTTAAAATTCGGAAAAATTCGTGAAAAAATTGTTGTTTATTTCTTGAATAAAAATATTTATATTGAAGATCCTTTAAGATTATATTCTAATGAAAAAAAACAAGTTGATTATAGAAATAATGAAATGATAGGTGAATTAAAAAGTAGGACATGTAGACATGATACATATAGTACAACATTTTTCGGATATAATAAAATTAAATATTTAAAAGAATTAAATGATAAAAGAGTATGGAAATTTTATTTTTTATTTACAGACGGATTGTATGTGTGGACTTATAATAAAGATCAATATGAGGTGAGAGATTTTGATCATAGAGAAAGAGGAGTAATTCCTCAAGTATATGTAGATATTAAATATCTTGAAAAATTAACTTCTTTAATTACAAGCAATTCTCAATTACCTTCTGATTGGGAAGATTATGTTAATTAAATTCAATTATAAAATTTCCTTCTTTTCTAATTAATCCATAATATGTTTTGACTTTTTTATTCTTTTTCTTTTCTAATTGTTTTTTCATTTTATTTGAAATAACAGGTACAATTTTTTCTTTAAGATTAGGATCTTCATTTAATAATTTTATTGCTCTTCTTACAGAAGGAATATCTCCATGAATAGAAATATCAGTCATGGGAATATGAATTTCTTCATAAGAATTAAATATAGAATAATCTAAATTAAATCCATTATTACAATAAACAATAACTTCTTTTGTGAATCTCATTATTTTTTGTTTTTGTTTGACAGATAATATTTTATCAGGATTAGGCTTCTGTAAATATTCCTTCAATTCAGATAAATTCTTTATCATATAAATTTCATTATCTTCAGGTATTTTTTCTAGATTATTTAATTCACTCCACAATGTAATGGATAATCTTAATTTGTCCATGTGATTGGCATTGGGTATATCAATCCCAAAAGTTGAAATTATTTCAAGTAAATCTCCCTTTGAAAAAGTTTTGTTAATCATTATATTATAATAAAATATTTTAATATAATATAAATAACCCATGCTATCAGTCAAGGAATTAAAGACATTAATCAAAGCACACAACAAGTTGAGTCAGATAAAAATCCCACCTAAAGCAAAGGCAGAAGATCTAGTGAAACTTATAGAAGATAATGGGTACAAAGTAGATCATGAAAAGAAAGAATTAAAACCTGTTGTAAAAAGAGGAAAGAAAATAACTATGAAGAAAGCAGAAGAGTTAGTTCCTAAGAAAAAAGAAAAAACAGAAGAAGATAAAAAAAAATCAAAAGATAAAAAAAGAGAATCTGTTATTAAATATATATTAGAAAACAAAGATATTTTAAAACACCCTGAAATAAAAAAGTTATTGTAATTTTTTTTGAAAACACATATATCCATTTAATTCGTCATTCTCAATAATTCTTAATCTTAGTAAAGCAGATAAACAATTCAAGAAATATATATGATCAGATCTTCTGATTGGTAAATTCTTTTTCTTTCTACTATAGATCTGATTGCAAAATAATGTGTACATTTTAATTTGAGTTAATATTGGAATCCCTTTACTATTTAATATTAATTCTTCACCTTGATTTAAATATGCTTGACATGTTTTCTTTTTTGTTAGAGGATAACTACTAATTAATAATCCTTTATAATAAAAACATATTGATCCATTAGATCCATTATAAATTGTCATTTCTATATTTAATAATATATATTAAATAATCCTTTAAATATAGATAAATCTAAGATTATTCAATAAATATACCCTAAAATATGGTTTTAAACTTAAATTATACCTAAAATATCACTTAAAGAAACATAAATTGATCAATTTATGTCTTTAAATAGAGTAAAATAGGCATTTTTTGAGATTTAAAGGGTATTTTATCCATATTTTGATATATTAATAATCATAATTTAAGATTAAGCAAGGGAAACAAACCCATTCATGCTTGGATTAATCTGAAATTGTTCTTCAACTAAATCTCCTGTACTACATTCACTTTCAGTATCACTATCTTCAACTATTTCATAATCAGGATCAATATGTTTTTCATATTCGTCTTCAAGATATCTAACAACCTTTAATAATTCCAATTCTCCTCTTTGTGCTAGAAATGTTTTTATTTCTTCAATATCATATCCCATTTTATATTATTATAAAATATTTTATTTTTTTTAAATTTAACTCATTTTTTTTTCTTCATAGTCTCTTCCATTATTTGTTGAGAAATATCTGTTCTATTTGTAATATTTCTACTGATCTTATATATTACAGCAGAATCATTATTGACACTAGAGAATTGTTGATTAGGATCATGAATACTAGTTGTGATACTTGTTATTGTTTTCTTCTTAGTTATTGTGAATACATAATCTGATTCACTACTAAATATGAAATCAGTTGAAGAATATTGTTTATCACACACGGCCACAACTGGAAGTAATGCTTCATTATCTTCACCTCCCAAATAATGAGGTTTATCTATTATATCACTTCTGATACAATAATATGGTTTCAACATTTTTCTAGGAAGGAATGGTGCGAATAATCCAACTGATACTGCTCCTTGAGTTATGGCAGGTGCGAATTGTTGTCTCCCTTCACTAGATTGACTAATATATGTACCACCCACTAATGAAGGAGTTGGAATTTGGGTTGTGAAATACAAAGCACCATATTGATTAATTATATAATCTCTATAATCTGAAGAAACTATATCTGCATTTGTTGTAGGTATACTTAATTTATTTCTATTAGTATTATCTATCCTTTGAAGTCTATTATTTTCACTTGTTGTTGGTGCTTGTACTGAATCGTAAGTCCAACCTAGAATTCCCCATAATCCATTTGGAAATTGATCTTCTGTATATCCAAAATCATTTATAAATATTCCACATGGTGAATCTATTATAGACCATGGAGCAATATTTCTATTTCTTATAGATATTTCTCTCTCATAAACAGAAGCATTATGTTCATTAAAATTAGGAGAAGGATAGGCATATTTTGCCGTAAATTTAGAATCATAAGGTCTTAAATCAGGAGAATATGTATATTTATTGACTCTCTTATTTATCTTATAAACTTTCGCTCGTCCGTCTGTTGTATTATCAGCAGGGGTTTCAACATGATCTATTGTTCCAGTATCTCCTGCTCCATAAGCAACTTGTCCTGTCAATTCAGGTGTATGTAGATCTTGAAAATAAAATCTACTTTCTGTTCCGTCATATCTTAATTTTGGATTATTAGATCCTACATAATTTAATCTTAGATCTTGTCCTGTAGCAAGTCCAAGATCACTTGCCTTGTCTGCCTGTGCGATTCTGTTATCACTACCCACTCCCCACATTTGAGTGTTTCCATAATCAACCTCTAGTCTTCCATTGTACCCTATCATGTATGCTGATCCGTATGCTCCAAAACTCCAATCATATCCAATTCTTCTAGTATTTGCTCCTATATCTTGATTATTAAAATTAAATAATCCTATCTGTAAACCTCCTATTTTTTTTGTCGTAAAAATAATAGTTTCAGTTCCGTCAAAATGTTTGTGTTTTTTTGCGAATCCATAACATAAATTATCTTCTTCTCCGTCTGTTAATTTATCTTCATTATTTTTATCAAAATAAATAAAAACTGGTAATGATTGTCTACTAGCAGGTGGACCAGGTTCAAGAGAAGCGTCTCCGTCAGATCCTAATAATGCTGTCCCATAATTAGCATTTGCCATGTGTAAATATCTCATGTCTTCTACAGAATGTGTAATGTACTGATCAACCTCGTCTTCTGCTGCGGTTGGTGGTTGCATTTTTTGGGCATTATGATTACTGAATAATTCAGGATATATTTTTTGTGCTTTAAACAAATCTCTTAAATTATTTAAATTATTTTCAGTCCATGGAATTTTAGTTATTAATTCTGCTGTTAATCTATCTTGTTTTAAAACCATATAATGTAATTGATATCCTGTTCCAGCGTTATTTACCTTTTCACCTGCTTCTCTTATTTCAGGTCTCTTACAATAAATATTGAAAAAATTGCTTTTATAATCCCAAAAATCTTGATCGTCTTCAGGTTCTTCATTTGATCTTCTTTTGGCAAATGCTGTCCATGCTGCCTTACTAAGAGTTCTACTAGATCCACATAAAAATGGTTTATATGTAGGGGTTTCAGTAAAAACACTCAATTCATGCGTTTTATTTGAAATTGGCAAAATATCCTCATAAACTTTAGGTGAATCTGCTTTTTTTAAAATTGCTGAAATTTCTTGTGCTATATTATCAGGTGAATTGAATCCTTGGTCAACCTTTATATCTACCTTTTGTCTAAAAATTCTGTACTTATAGTGAGATCCCTCTTCTCCTGAAGGCAATGGAAAAGATAATTCTTCTCCGTCAGGTTTTGTAATTCGTTTCCTTAAATAAAAACTATTTTCAACTGCTCTCATTAATGTATATCTTGATCCGTCTTGTTTTAATCTATAAAATCCAGTGCTTTCTTCTTTAGTTGTTGAAGTGTCAATATATAAATAATCGTCGCTTACAAATTGACCTGGATATGCCAAAGCACCAGTAGTTTCAACAATAGGTTCAAAATATGTTCTTCCCAATTGTTTGATATCATTTTTTGTCCAATTATCTGATAAATCTTTGACTAATTTGTCGTCGTCTTGATCAGCACTTGCATTATCCCATGCCCACCTTCTAGGAAGAAATACATAAGATCCGTCTCCTCCTGCTGTCTTATAAAATTCACATGTTATTTTAGTTTCATTATCTTTTGGAATAAATGTGTCTGTAGTCTCTTTACTCCTTAAAAGTTGTTTATCTGTAATAAGAGAAATTCCTGTTTGACCCATAGATACTGGATAATTATCAGGGGCATTTGGAAGAAGATCTTCTTCAATATATTTTATGGTTTTTGTAGTGTCCATAGATCTCCCATTCAATTCTATTGTGTCTGCCCCTGCTCCTATTTCTGAAATATATGCTCCTTGTACCGCAACTCTATCTCCTACATTCAATGTAATACCCTTACCTAATTCATTTGTAAATAATGCTGGATTTGTATCGTTTCCTGATATTGCTTGGACTGAATGTCTGCGATTACAATCTATGATTTGTAAATCAACATATTCATTGACTTGTGGTTGTTCCATTATATTTATATTAATATTTAATATAATTATTTTATACTTAATATTTGCTTTAAAATAGGGACTTCTTGACCACGATAAATTTGTTCAACTCCTTCAAAATTAAACTGCTCCTTGTCTATAGTATTTCCACTATGAGCAACGCATATCATACATAATGCAATATCAGTTAATCCTACATTTAAGTTTTGTTTTTGAATCATGTCTACACCTTCACCTTGTGAATTCTTACGGAATCCTCCCATAGATCTGAAATATTTTTTAGTATAACACATAGTTGCCTCATGAATCTGATATTTATGTTGACATTGAATACTAGTTAATTTAAATTCTTTTTCAGGAAAACAAAAAATCATGGCATTTGACCCAACTATTCCACATTTATTTTCTTTTAAAAACATGTACGAATATTCAATATAGGCCGGATTATAAATATCGTCGTCGTCCATATTTATCAAAAATTTACTAGTTGATAATTTTACTAAATTATTTCTTTTTTCACCAATTGTTCTTTTTTTTTTGTTTCTATGATATATTAATTTAATTGGACTTAATGTTTTCCTTAATTCTTCTACATTATCGCAGAATGGAGCAGTTCCGTCGTCGTCAATCACAACCTCAATCTTCTTGTGTGGATAGGTTTGTTTTTTTAAATTAAAGATAAATAAAGGGAGAAACTTACTTCTATTGTAAGTTGGAGTTAAAACTGAAATCTGAGGTAATTCCATTATATATTATAAAATATATTTTATTCTAAAAATAAACTATATATAAGATCTTCAGGGATTCTATATCTATCTAATCTATCTGTACCACTACCAAAATTTATTGATATATCTTTTTTATGTTTTCCTTTTTTTTCTCCTACAGAATGGACTTCTTTTGAGACATTTTTTTTATGTTTTAATCTTAAATCTTTTGTATTACAAATGATTTTTTTTCCCTCAATTAATTCATATCCATTACCCAATACTTTTTTATGTTGTGAATCCTCCATATTTCCACATGATCCACTTTTATCACAAATTAAATTATTCCAATCTTTTTTATTTGTCCATATTCTTGTTTTTTTTTCATATCCCCAATCTGAATACATACAATATGAGCAATCATAATATGGAATGCCTTTCATGATATCTCTATCTTTTAATTGTGCTTTGAATGGATTTTCTAAAAACCAATATTCAGGATTAAAATATTCAATAATTTCAAAACTTTTTTTAATTAAAATATCACTTTCTTTTCTTTTTTCTTCAATCCATTCTTTAGATACTACGACTCCGTCCTTTCTTTTACGACCTATCCAACAATTTTGAAGATTTGAATAAAATGTACATGGTGGACTTGCCCATACTATATCAAAATGATCTTTTGGATATTGTTTATAATCAAAATCCATGATATCACATTCATGATCTGCTGGTAATAATAAATCAACTGATATTTTTTCCCAACCTAATTGATCACAACATTTTCCAACAGATCCTGTGCCTGAAAATAATTCCAAAACTCTGACCATTATATAATAATTAAAATATAAAAAATTCAGATTTTTTACTTATTTTTTTTGTCTAAAATGTAGGACACAAACAGATTTTCCTACAAGATCATTGGCAAGTGTGTTATCGTCATTCACAATAGATATATTGAATGTGCTTGCGACTATTTCATTCGGATTATTAAGATCTACATATACTCTCTCAGGGGATTCAAAAAATAATGCCCCAACTGCTTGTTCTGTACCTGTTGAAAATCTAGGGGCAGCATAAATAATCTTAGAAGAAGTGGATTGCCCTGCATTATATGATTTAACATTAAAATTATCTAATCGGACAAATATATTAGTTGTAGATTTAAGTGCTGGTACATTTTCAGATACAAATGAAACTATAGAAGAGGCATTTATACTTGTTTTCTCTACTACACTCTGATTATTATATCCTAAAAATACATTTGCCTTTGCCCTTTGACTTGGTTTATACAAGTCTTTGTCTTCCTTGACAACTAGAATATATTCATAATCTTCAAATGTTCCACTAGCATTAATCCCCTTGTAATCATGATTGTCTCCTATATTACTTGCCGAAAATTCATTAAATTTTCTAGTGTCTACATTTGCTCCCAATGTCTTTTGGGCATTGATAGAATGTAAATATGCCCACCAGTCATTTTTCGGATTATTATATGTAAAATTAGATATTACTCTTCCACCCCATTTGTCAATAGTTGCCGTTGGTTGAGGATTAGATCCCTTACCTTGAATAAATACAAATGGATAGAGATTTCTACATGTATCAGCAACTGGTTTGAATCTCTTACCTTTAGCACCTGCCGTGTCTACAAGTACATGCCATGAAGTAGTTGAGGCAGAATATAACTCACATTTTACAAGTTCATTATTTACAGAATATTTGAGTTTTGTAAATTGTAATTGTGTGTTATTCTGAGACCAATCATAAAAATCCTTGAATGATCCATTATTTGTATAATCTATAGATCTCATTGATAATGGTTCGTCAGGATCATATGCGTCGTCTTTATTTTTAACTAAATGATATGCCAAAATATGTCTATTACTACCTGTATTGAAATCTTGGAATCCACCTACTAAGAAATCACATTCTATTTCAGGATAATATAATCTTCCTGTCCTAGCAGTTTCGTCTGTATTTCCTTGAGGATTATATAAACTATTCACATGATTTGCCTTAGTTTGACACCTTGTAAGACCAATACCCCATGAAGTAATATTTCCTGCTGCTCCTAAATTAGATATATCTACAATAAATTCACCTCCATTTAGACAAAGAGGAGTATCACCTGCAATTGCTTGATTAAATGGTGAAGTGGCAGCAGTTTTTCCAGTTGGTGTAAGAATATTACTGGCAGAATTAAAAGATAAACCTCCTTGACTTCCATTTGTATTGAATTTATTTGTCCAACCTGTAGGTTTATTATCAAGTGCTGATCCATTAGATCTCTGTTGAAATTGAAGTTCCCAACCTTCAAAATCATTTCCTGCTATATCTCTCTTTGCTCTTGCTGTTGGTAATCCAAAAGTTTCAGGATTTGGCACACCACGACTTAAAGCAGGTTGGATAAATTTCTGAGCAGTGTCGTCTACACTTGCCACTTCATTTGAATCTATATCTAGATCTACATAATGGACAGCAGAAGTCGTTAAATCTTTATTAGCGTCGTCTAATTTAACTCCAAAATACTGATACCATATAGTAGCAGGATTTAAAGTAAGTGTTCCTGTTTTATTTATTTTTAAACTTTGTACTGCGACTTCAGAATTGGGTGGAATTCTCAAGGGTTGATCTAAATGATTCTGAAAAGAAAATGGGGCTTGAAATTCACTTGAGCGGACATTAGATCCTGCGATTTCATTTGAGCATATAACCAATGACATTTTATTTATAATTATTAAAATATATTTTTTTTATTTAATATAAATATAAATAAACAATGCCAGGAAAAGATTTAGAGTATTTCAAGGAAATGCACAAAAAACTTGTTGCCGAAGGTATACGACCTGCTGAAGATCCTGAGGATCATGATATTGTGGAAGAAGTTAAAGAAGTGATTGAAGAAGTTAAAGAAGTTAAAGAAGTTGAAGAAAAATCTTCAGAATAAGAATTTTATATTTATATTAAATATAAAATGCCAAAAAAAAATAAGTCTAAACCGAAAAATTTATCGGAAAAAATGGAGGACGATATACTTAAAAATAAAGAAGATCGGAAAAAAATAAAAGAAAAAATATTTGAAAAACCTAATAAAAAAAAACCTAAAAAGAAGTCAAAATATTAATCGTCCGTAATTGCACAATCTCCAAGTGCTTCAACCTTGACTTCGTCAATCTGAATATTGACCCAACATGCTTCTCTTTTGCCTGTTGATTCAATAGTTCTCTTACCTTTAATAGCACCCTTGGGTGTTAAATAATTCTTGTACTTTTGAGCAGATAAACTAATCTGTGCTTTTCTTAATAAATGATTGATTTGTGATACACTCACAAAATCTTTCTTTTCTTCGTCCCAATTCTTATCACCTGGGAATCTGAATAAAGATAAGAATTTATCTTCTTCTTTTTCTTCTTCCTTAAAGTCATTCATTTCTTCCTTCATACATTCAGGCACTTCAACCCTTTGGCCATAATGACTGAATAAAATATCAATAAATGCGTCTAGTACCTTTGGATTTTTACACCATGATTTAATATCGTCGTCTTTCTGATAAAAATTACAGACATTTTCCATAACCTTTTCTCCATTTGAATCTAATACATATTCAAACTCGTCATTTTCTTTCATAACAATTTTTGGTCTTAGTAGTGGTTTTCCAAGTCTTTCGTCGTCTTTATTAAGAAACTTAGAAGGATATCTGAAACAATATGAAGTTTCTTTAGTATCTGCTGGTTCAATTGGTGGAAGATCATTACAAAACATACAAACTCGTGCTTGAATCTTGAAATTTATCTCGTCTTTATGGTTTACCCTTGCTTCAATTTTATCTCCACCACTAGATAATTTTTTTAGTACATTTCCATTTATTTTATATTTTCCTTGTGAATCCCTTGTAATTTCATTAGTTAATAATAATCTCTTAAATTCAAATGGCACTAACCATGAAAGAGATTTAGCAGAATCTGTACCATTATTTTTATATAAGAAATTTTCTGAATTAGTTGCCCTACAATATTCACCAAAACAAGATTCAAGTAATCCAACAAGTACACCTTTTCCACAATCTCTCTCACCAATACCTACACCCCAATTCTTATCTTCTACATGTCCAGCAACTCCTCTTGCTATATAATTTAACCAACAATTCATAAGATCTTTATTATTATTGAAGATTGGATTTAGGATTTTTTCATAAACTTGCTCAATATATTCAGGTTCTGCTTTATTAAAATCACGATTAATTTTAATTGTTGTATGTGTATCAATATCATAATCTTTGAGTTTTCCCTCAAGAAAATCATAATATCCATTTCTAAAGCATAATTTTTGAAGGTTGCTTGTCCATAATTTTTCAATAAAATCTTCGTCTTCAGTCGGCTCAACATACTGAATCATATTATTGCAGGATTTTGCCATGGTTGAATATGGTTTAATTTCACCATTATCACCAGCAAAGAAAATATTCATATTACCAATTGCTTTGATTAATCCTCTTTTGATTACCTTTTCATTTGAAGTCCAAACATTATTGATTCTCATGAAAATTCTTTCTTGAGAAATAACATAGTCATTTTTAAGTTTATCTGTGATATAATCACCACCCTCTTTATCTGATTTAATAACAATAATATTTTCTAATTCTTCAATAGTACCAAATGGTTTAATCTTAAGATTAATAGAAAATCCAGTTTTTTCTTTTAATTCTGTCTTAATTTCTTCAATTAATTTTGTAAAATCTTCCTCTTCTCCTTCTTTTAAATTCTGATTTTTTTCAAGGTGAAGTCCGTCATGAATTAATGCTCCAACTACACGACCTTTGGATTTAAGATATTCGTACATGACAAGTAGACATTTTCTCTCAATTGTCTGAAGGAAATAAGACATAGCAGTTCCGTCTATGTTATGGTAATCTTCACCCTTGGATTTTATTGCTTCAAGACGATATTTTAAAAGTTCATTAGTTGCTAATATTTTTTCTGTATTTTCTTTTAATTCTTTCTCTAATTTATGGATAATAGTAGATCTTACAATTTCTTCAGGAATATTCTTTTCTTTACACCAAGCACCAATAGATCCTCCATAGAAAATCCTCATAATAAGAATTTTGCAGGAATCTCTATCAATACCATTTTTTTTCATTTGTTTGAAAAAAATTTCTCTTGATTTATTATACCGGCTCAAATAATTAGTCTCATATCCTAATTCTTTGAATGTTTGTTCTAGAAGTACTGGGTGGCAATTTACCATGTCTAGATCAACATAGTGTTTCTTACATAGTGCTGCTTTTGCTTCACGCCACATTAATGCTTGATTCGTACAGGTCTCGTCTTTCTTAAGACCCTTTACTTTAATATTTAATCTTCCAATATCCTTGATTGTATATTCAACTTCTACTTTTCCACCCTTTCCATGCTTTAGATATTTCCTAAGACTCCCCTTATATTCGTCGTCTACAATATCGGAATGAAGGAGTTTTTGAGCATTTGAAATATCATATCGCTCTTTGAGGGTAAAGGTTGTCATATTGTTTAATTTAGATAATTTTTCACAAATCTTATTTTCACTCATTTTACTTTATACTTATATATTAGATTTTATTTTTTAAATACTTTACGCATAGAAATTAATTTATAATTATTTCAAAATATATTTTTTATTTTATGACTTAAAGAGACCATGAAATAAATTAAAAAAAAATAAAAGTTAAAAAAATAATAAAAATTTAATTTTCTAGATTTTTAAATAATCAGATTTCTTGACTTTAATAATTCAATTTTATTCGGATATTTTTCCTTAAATTTTTCTAAATTATCATTTTTTTTATAATAATAATATTGAGATTTTGCATTTAGAAATTCTTTATCTTGATTATATTTTTCTTTCTTAATCTCCTTATTTTTGTCATAGTGATTTTTGGCTCGTTGGCGATTTTTCATTTTAAAATCTTCTGTATGTTTTATCAATTCGTACCTTTCTTTTTCCTTCAACCTTTTTCTCTCATATTGTTCTAATATTTTTTTAATGCGATCAGAATCAGTAATTTCAGACATGTTTGTTTATATAATTAAATATAGATAATTTTTTTAAATAATTTAACTTAGATTAAATCCTCTGAAATATCCTGATTCTTCTTCTTCGTCTGTGTCATAATAATCATAATAATTAGTAATTGCGATTTCTTTCTTTTTTTTTTGATCTTCTAAATATTTTTTATCTGATTTCATAGTATAAGTTAAATCAAAATTATTATTATCTAATCCGTCTATGTGTACATTATATGAAATCAATAATCTACATTTACATTTCAGACATTCTTCTTTAAAATCTTCATGATTAAATATTTTATGTAAATTACCTTTTTTTCCATATACATTAGATTTAATATCATAAGGAGGATCAAGATATAAAAATATATGTCCGTCTCCTGTCATTAATTCTTTATAATCAAGATTTGTTATTTTCCAATTTTGAATTAATTTTGAATAAAAACTTAAATTTTTAATTATACTTTCTTTAAAATTACTTTCTGAAGCACCTTTACTAAATGCTGAATTTTCTGTTAATCCTGAGAAACTACATTTATTCACAATGTAAAAAGCAACTGCCCTTTCTATATCATGATATTTTTTATCATGAAGAATTTCTTTACTATGTAAAAAAAGAATCTTTGCTAAATCAGGTGTGTTATTATATTTTTTTTTAATCAATAACATATTAATCAGAGTATTGCTATCGTCTCTTAATTGTACCCAAAAATTATAAAGTGGTTCATATATATCATTTACCCATATCCTTTTATCAGGATATAATTGACTTAAATATATTGGATATGATCCTCCACCTAAAAATGCGTCCCTTATTTCAATAATATTTTCCATGTTTTTTGGATTATAAATTTCCAATTTTTTCAATGCTCTAGATTTTCCACCAATCCACCTCAAAGGAGTTTTTAATTTCTTATTAATTTCCATTTTATACTTAATACTTAGAAATTATTTTTTAAATAAAAACAAACTAGACTTTTTATATTTATTAAAATAAATGCCATTAGACAAAGACGGAAAACCTATACTTTATAAACCATGGAAAAATACAACTAAATCAAAAAATAAATATTGGGTATATGTAAAATCTAATACTAAAAAGGGATTCAAAAAAATTGGTTTTGGATTGAAAGGAATGGGTCAATTCAAAGATAAGGGTGGTCATTATAAATCACTTGATCATGGAGATCAAAAGAGAAGAGAAAGATATCTCAAGAGAGCAAAGGGTATTAAGAATAAAAAAGGTGAGTTAACATGGAAAGATAAGAATACTGCAAATTATTGGTCGGTTCATTATTTATGGTAAATTTTTTTATTTTATAGATTATAATATGTTCAAGTGTTTCTGTTGTTGGGGATTTGGTTGGTGTACAAGATCATGTAATGATTAAACTAATCTATCTATTTCAGGTTCAGGTTCAGGTTCAAGTTCTCTTGATTTCTTAGGCACTAGTCTTGGAGTTTTTTGATCTTCTACTTCGTCTAATATTTCTTCCTCTTTTTTTAATATTTTATCTTCTTTTTTATTCATTTTTTTTGCTTGATCTTTTAATGATTTCATTTCTTCTTCATTTGGTGGTCTTCTTTCACACTGGAAAATATAACATAGATTCACTTTACAATGACACTTAGATTGCCATATTACAAGAAGCAATGATCCTATAGCACCTAATATCAATACTACAGCACCAGCAAACTGGTCAACAGACATTTTATCTATTTCAATCATTGCGTCTGATTCAGTTTCTGACATTATTTATTTTTAGTAAAGATAAAATTTTATTTTTTTATATTCATAAATTATAAATGGATATCAACACAGAGAAACCTAGACCCATTGAGCAAGTCCTTGAATCTATCAAGGATCTCACAGACCAAATAACAAATGATTTTTCTGATATTAAAGAAGATATTGCATTTATCAAGGAGAAACTTAAAGAGAAAGAAAATGAAAAATATACCATGGATCAAGCAGAAAAAGATAAGTACATGATATTGGATAATAATCGTGAGGAGAATCCTAAAGGTTGGTTTTGGTAATTATATTTTAGATTTTTTAACATTGTTTTTATAGAAATTTATGTAAATTTTTTAAAAATTACATAAAATAATTTAATATATTTTATTAAAATATAAATGGATTTATTGCCTAAAGTTGAAACTGATTTTATTGAAGAAGCACCCCCACCACTTAAAGAGGAAGAAGACGACCCTGAAGATAATGTAGAGATTGAAATTAAAGACGATATTGTACCTGAAGTAGAAAAGAAACAAGCAATTCCTGAGGAAGATATATTTGTTGAGAAGAAAGTCAAAAAAGAATTATCAGTTGAGCCTGTTAAGAAACCTGCTAAGAAAAAGAGACAAATGACAGAGGAGCAACTAGAAAGATTAAGAATAGGTCGTGAAAAGGGTCTTGCTAAAAGAAGGGCAGCAGCAGCAGAAAAGAAAGAAATGAAAGAATTACAAAAGAAGAAAAAACAATTAGAAATGGATAAATTAAGAGAAGAAGCAGGGGTCAAACCTAAATCAGATCCTAAACCTACACCAGCACCAGCACCAGCACCAGCACCTAGAGAATTTAGATTTGAAGATATTCCAAAAGACATGTTGATAGAATTACAACAAAAGGCAATAGAAGGATATGACACAAAAAGAAAGGCACGAAAAGCAAAGAAAAAGGAGGAAGAAAGTAAACAATCTGAAATGAATCATTTTCAGAGCATGGTACAGAATGCAGTAAAACCAAAACAACCTGCTAGATATGGCGAACCTGGATTCTTCAATCATTTATGGTAATTTTTGAAGTGTCCCCAAAAATATCAAGTGTCCCCAAAAAAGAGGACATGTCCCTAAAATATCAATAAATAAAAGCAAAATGATTTTTATAGAAAATGGGATATTCACTTTTTCTAATTTTTGGAAATGGTTTCAAATATTTTTGAGGACTTTGAGGACACTTAATATTTTATAGTCTTATAATTATTCTTCTTTCTTATACTTTATGACGAGTTATGGTCATAAAAGGTAGGTGTCCCCTAAATTTGAGGGTCAATTATTTTTGAGGACAGCGTCCCCTTTTTTGAGGACACCTATAATTTTTGAGGACACTTAGTTTAATTTAAAAAAAATAAAAATCTTAGATAATATATAAATGAGTATTCCTAAGATAATTCACCAGTTATGGATTGGAGACGCACCCATGCCTATTAACGCTATGAATAGTGTAAAGAATATGAATCCTGATTTCAAGTACATGTTTTGGTGTGAAAAAACAATTGAAGAAAAATTAGAAATTAAACCTAGATATCAAAGAAAGATAGACGAGCATTCAGCAATATGGGGTAAAGCGGATTTGTATAGATATCAGATTCTTCATAAATATGGTGGGATATTTGTGGACGCAGATATGGTATGTATAGAACCCTTTGACGATTTTTTATTAAATAAAGCATTTTTCTGTTGGGAGAATGAAATTGCTAGACCTAATCTTTGTGCCACTAGTATTCAAGGATATCCACCGAATCATATTATACCAGCAACTGCCATTGATTATGTTTTAAATAATAATGTTAGTGATCAAAAAATTCCGAGTTGGCAACAGGTAGGTCCAGGATTATTAACTAGGACATATTGGGAATTAATACCTGATAAATCGGTTGTACAAGTTATGCCTAGTTATCTTGCATTGCCTGATCACCATTCAGGATCTAAATATAAAGGACATGGAAAAGTATACATGACTCATGAATGGGGATCTACAAAAAATAATTATAATGAAATAAATAGTATGAAAATTCCAACTCACCATTCTCACCCAAAGGATTCAATTGAAATAAAAATTCCTGAGAATATTAATAAAAAAAAAGTGAAAGAAATCATGAATGGGATCAAAAATATTGAAGGTCATTTTAATATTTTAATTGACACAAAACATAATATTGAAAAATATTTAAATTCCACTAGATTCATTTATAATAAAAATCCTAATAATCATTTGACATTAACTGATATCATGAATGAAGAGGGAAGTGATAAAGGACAAAATCGCCATGATTACACTAAAAAATATGAAGAATTATTTGACCCAATAAAAGACGAAATAACAACATTTTGTGAAATTGGCTTAGGTACAAATAATCCAACTATTAAATCTAATATGGGAATCAATGGTATTCCCCTTGCTTCAGTGAGAGGGTGGAAAAGATATTTTACTAATGCTACTATTTATGGAGCAGATATAGATATGAATATATTAAGAAATGAAATGGGATTATTCACATATCATATAGATATGACAGATCCTGAAAGTGTGGATAATTTTTGGAAAAATTTCACATTTAAAATGGACATAATTTTGGACGACGGATTACATGAATATGAAGCAAATGTCAATCTATTTGAGAATAGTTATGATAAATTTAATAGATATTATATTATAGAAGATATAGGTGAAAATTATTTGGGACAATGGAGACAAAAACTTCAAGTATGGAAACAGAATTATCCGAATCTTCAGTTTGAATTATTTGTCAATCCAATTGAAAAAAATGTTTATGATAATAATCTAATTATAATTAAAAAATTATATTAAATATAAATGACATATAAATCAGAATTTAATAAAAAATATAAATTTAAAAAAGACGAAGATCATTCTTTAAAGGAAATATCTGATATTACAGGATATCAATTAAAAGGTATTCAAACCATATATAATAAAGGTATTGGAGCATATAAAACCAATCCAGGATCAGTAAGGAAGAATGTAAAATCAAAAGAGCAATGGGCATTTGCTAGGGTATACGCAGCACTGAATCCTAAATCAAAAGCACACAAGATAGATAAAATTCATTTGGTTAAAAAGAAAAAAAAATAATATATTATTAATATATAATGAGTAAAAAACTTAAGATTTTGAAAGTTGTAGATCCTCCTAATCAGAAGATAAAACCATTACACCCAAATCTTCCTCAACCCAATTCTCTTGTCCTCATGGTAATGCCGACCAAAACTGGTAAGAGTACTATAATTTCAAATATGCTTTTAAATAAAGATTTCTATGGTCAGGATTATTTTGATTATGTAAAGATTATTTCAAACACAATCAATAATGATCAAACTTCAAGGTTTTTAAAACAAGCATTTGATTGTGAGGATCACTATGAAGATTCAATGATTCATGATCTTGTTAAATCCCAGGCACAATATGATAGGGAAGATATGCCCTCTGTTTGTCTCGTAGCAGACGATTGCCTCGGAGATTTGAAGAATAATGGTGCTTTATCAAACATATCTTCTCGCTATCGCCACAGCAACATTCAGTTGTTAATTATTTCAACGCAATTATTCAGAAAAGTCCCCACTACTATTAGAGCAAATGCAAACTGGATTTTAGTAGGTAGATTAACTAATGAATCTGAATTAGAAAAACTGAGTGAAGAATATTCAGGAATGTTTGGTGGAGATAAAAATTTCAGAGACATGTACAAAAAAGCAACTAAAAAAAAATATGATTTTATGACTTTAAAGTTAACTGAGAATCCTGCTGAGATATGGATAAATTTTAATGAAAAAATATATCCTACTGAAAATGTGGAAGTAGAAGAGGAGGAAGAATAATTTCATTTATTTATTTATAATAAATAAAAAAAATAATTTAATAATTATAAAATATGGAATTTGTATCTGCCGATAGATCAAGGGACGCTGAATTTACAAGAGGACTTCAACAATACAACCGACAAGTATTTGAAAACAATAAAGATATTGCAGCACAAATAGACAAAACTAAAGACGATTTAGACGAGGCACTTGATAATGCCCAAGAAGTTGCTGATATGTCCCAAATGAAAGTTTCAGGAGCAATTGCTGGTCTCATTGCTGGTGGAGGTGAAAAAGGAGTAAGAGCAGTACAAGCAGGACAAAAACTTGGTGAAATCAGAAGTGCTGCTAAATTACTCGCAGGTAGAGGGGGCGGTGTTGAAGTCCCAGCGTCTGCTGAAGAATTACTAGCAGGTCCAGGTGGAAGATTTGGTCCAGGGGAACAATTGCTAGGAGATCCTAGGGCAGAAAGTGCTGCTTTAGAATCATTTCAACAAGAACAAGAATCAATAAGACAAGTATATCGTGGGGGAGCAAGACCTGTATCTCCTACAAGGGCAAGACCTCAACCTGAATTTTCAGAACAAGAACAAAGGGAATTTAGAACTGCCATTGAAGAAAGAGGGGCAAGAGAAGCAGGTGAAGAAAGTGTTGAGGTTGGGGCAAAAGCAGGGGCAAAGGCAGGGGCAAAGGCAGCAGAAGAAACGGCATTGTCTACAGGAAAAGTCTTAGGAAAAGTGGCAGGTGGAGTTGCTCGTGGTGCTGGTGTTGCTGGTGCTGCTATAACTGCTGGATCTGCTATTGAAGGTCTCATGGAAGGTGATAAGTTTGAATGGAAAAAACAAGGTGCTGAAATAGGAGGAGCATTACTTGATATAGTAGGTACTGGTGCTGAATTTCTCGGCCCAATTGGTGCTGTAGTAGGTGTGGGTCTTCAAATAGCAGGAACTGCTTTATCTACTGCTGGTGCTATTGAAGAAGGAGTTGATATAGAACCTAAACAACAACAAGAAGAACAGGAAGCAAAAGATCTACAGGCAAAAACTCAAAAAGATTTAGAATCACAAAGACAAATGGCATTATCAAGAGTTTCTCAAGCAGCAGCAGGTGGAGCAGCAGTAGGTCGTGAACAACAATAATTTTTTAATTTTTTTTTTTTCATAATTTTTCTTTAAAATTTTTATATTTTATTAAATATAAAATGAGCAAATCTTTTTGGAGAGCAGAGTCTACAATCCCTATTGTACAAACTTCAAAGGCAATCACTGCCTTAAATGGTCTTAGTTTTGAACCAGGTCAAGAATTAAGAATTAAAGTACCACCTACTACTAAATTTTTTCAACCTCAAGAATGTTATCTTCAGGCAGATATTAAGTTAAAGGGTGGAACGGAAACTGGTGAGGCAACCAAACTTCAATTAGACGCAGCACTAGGAGGTCAGGTTTTAATCAAGGATATTAGGATCTATACTTCAGCAGAAAAGGGATCTGTATTACTTGAAGAAATTCAGGGGTACAATTCCATGGTTTCTGTCATGCGTGATTTTGATACTAATGATTCTGAAAAGAAGAAGAGAGCATTGACTGAAGGTGCTACAATTTGGTTGCCCAATACTCGTGGCACTCAAGGCACAACTAGATCTGATACGGCAAATATTCTAGATAATCCATATTTCTCAAGAGATCCTGAAACTACTGGAAATAAAAGAACACCATTCACAAATGATCAATTCAATACTGCTAAATTATGTTTACCACTAGAAACTGGTATATTCAGATCTGAGCGTGTATATCCTAATCTCCTTACAGGTCTTGAAATTGTTATTACCCTTGAAGAAGCAGGTCGTTGCATTACTCAACTTGATTCTGTCATGAGAAACAAACGCCTTGCCTTAAATCCAGTATTCCTTTCTCGTAATGGATCTACTGCTGGTGCTTCTGCTGTAATTGCCAATGGTGATACTATTGATAAAATTCACCTTGCCAAAGGAGAAAATTCTCAAGTTTCTGCTCAGCAATGTCCATTTTGTGTAGGTGAACGAGTTGCTATTGTTTCTTCTAATAATGCCTCTCTATTGACCACAGATAAAGATCTTGTTATTGCTCAGATAAATACAAATGCCTCAGGCACTGAAATTACATTTAATCCAGCAGACGCAGTATCAACTAGTGCCGATACATTTGGTGCTAATGCTGGTCATTATGTAGTTTCTATGGCAGCAACAACTAGGGAAGGTGTTGTAAATGCTGATTATAAACCCACCTATACATTAAGTAATGTTGAATTAGTTGTACAAGAAGTAGACATGGGAAGTGGATTTGAGAGTGATATGTTATCGGCAATGAAAGAAAAAGGTGTGATTGTCCAAGATATTTTAAGTTGCCAAAATTACAGATATTCTTCTCAAGCAGGTGAGGTTGCTTTAAATATCAGGCTTCCTTTAAATAATGCCAGGGGTAAGGCAATTATTTCTCAACCTACTGATTCAACCCCATATACAGATTCTGCTCGTGTATCATGTACTGGAACTTACAATGTGGGTGGTGATAATGCTGATAAGACCATGAATCAGTCGTGTGCTGGTATTCGTGGTATGTCAGATAATATCACAAATTATCAATTCTTATATGACGGCAGACTTCAACCCAGTCGTCCAGTCCGTTGCTCTAAGACTTCTTCCAAGGTATCTATTGATCAGCAACCATTGATAGAGACAACCAAAGCACTCGTCCAATCGGATATTTCTGCTAAGTCTCTTCATGCCTTCAATTCAAACTGGTTAGTTTCTAGGGCATTGGCACTAAATTCAGGTGTATATGATACTCGTAATAAGGATTTTAATATTCAGGTAAATTATGAAGGAACTACTCCAACAAAGAATAAATTATGGAATAATTTTGTATTCCATTTAAGGAGAATTAATATTCGTGGAGATTCTGTCATGGTTGAATATTAAGTAAAAATAATTTGTTTATTTAGTTTTTTTTTTGAAATTTTTATAATATTATAATTATTATAAAATATGAGTAATCGCTACCTATCCATTAAACCAAGTAATTCAAATGCTTCTCAATCTTATAGAGACGGACGACCAGTCATTAGTTTTACTATTGCAGAATCTGAATCTGTATTGATCCCTTCTTCAGTTAGATTTTGTGGTCGTCTCCATGTGTACAAGGATTCTGCTAGATCTGCTGTTGGATCAGGAGATCCACTTGCCATGGATTCAAGAACAGGAATGTGGTCAGTATTAGATCAGGTTGTTTTAAGTAGTGCCACTAGCAAACAGACGATAGAACATATTAGACATGCGAATCGTTTCTATTCTTCATACCTTGGAGTTTCTTCAAGTGAGCAATCACTCATAGGTCATTTTGGTGAAACAGGACTCACTTTACCTAGCACGGCAGGTCAGAAATTATCTGTTGTAGACGAAGGCACAGGAACAAATAGCAACGAGTTTGCCATTCATATCCCCACAGGAATGCTCTCAGGCACGAGTGCGATTCCTCTTTCTAGGACTTCAGGAATTGGTGGTTTGACCATAGATCTTCACCTCGCACCTGATTCAATGGTACTATTCAATACAAATGGAAGTGCCACTCAATTCCCTGATTGTTTCTATGAACTCACTGATTGCCAGTTAGTTTGCGAAACTCATTCACCAAGACCTGAAGACATGGCAAAAATGCAAGCAATGGGTGGATTTGAATACAATTCAATTTCAGGATATTATTCAACTATAAATTCTACAAATGCTGTAATAAATTTCTC
>Ga0208162_1000408_pt1 | contig 25122 bp, 42 predicted proteins | sample CB_VirMetaG_4_FD_184539 | JGI IMG/M metagenome (GOLD analysis project Ga0208162, IMG submission 184539) | Freshwater to marine saline gradient viral communities from Chesapeake Bay - CB_1508_1M Viral MetaG (SPAdes) (version 4) | ecosystem: Environmental > Aquatic > Marine > Coastal | place: USA... | reverse complement strand
TTTCTGTCAACACGACTTTTGTAATGCCTGTCTGTACGGTTGCCTTTGTTTGTTCTAATTTTAACTCGCTCTCCGTGCCTGCTCCGTTTTTGACCGTTGTCACTAAGCCTTGTTTAAACTCAGCGAAGAGAGCAGTTGTACGGCTGTCTTTTACCCATTCTTCTAAGCCGTTATCCCACATAATACTTTGACCCCCCAAAGGGTTGTCTACGTTAACATCGTCTAAGTCGCCAAGCGTTTCCGCGCCGCCCGTGTTTAGCGTAACAGAATTGTCGCCGTTATCAGTCAACGTGCCATTCGTGACCTTTAGATACCGCACGTATGAAACGTCAGTGCCTAAATCTAATGTGCTGACTCTTAACTTTTGACTTACGCTTGGAACAAGTCCTTGGTCGTCGCTAGGCACGTACGTAGTAGATGTGCCGTCATCGTTGTAAGTGTTGTATTGACTTGTGGCAAAAATCGGATTGCCAGAAACAAATCCAGCAACCGTAGCTAAAACTTCGGTTTGACCTGTCTCTACAAACTTGACAATGTACTGACCTTCAGGATACGTAGTAGCTGTAAACGCAAATTTACTAGCGCGTAGGGTACTAGAAACTGGTGTAAGAGTAGTAGTAAACTCCTCTTCGGTCATTTGAAAGGTAAAAGTGACATCTACAGACGTCACAATTTTACCCAGCATTACATAGAACTCGCGTTCCTCAAAATTGGCTAGTTGAATCATCCCTTATTTATATAAGTCTTTCTGCAAAGGCACGTTAAAAGCAATCTTTCCATCAATTACTACACCGACGCCCAGCGCAGGTTTTTTGTAGTTTTTTGCATACGCCATAGCATAGGATGTTTCATCAATTCCACATCCCGTCTGCATACCAAAAATACGGTCTTTTCCTGTCAAATGCACGACTTCCATCTCAGTGTGTCGGTGACCCTGTACCGTGCTTTGCATATCGTTTTTTGCTCGTGTTTTGGCTGTTGCTCCCTCACCGTGAATAAACTGTACACCGTCGTATTCGATGCGATGTGTCCAGTTCCAATTTGTGCCTAGCACCTCGTTAAAACTTTTTATCCAAACTTTCGGTATGGCACTGCTAAACGCTTTGCGTAAAACTATCCTGTCGTGATTACCTATGACTACATCAGCCACAGGAAAAGCTGCATTCCACCTTTTAAGGCTGTCTATTGCCATATCTAACTCCGTCCTAGGGCTAACCCCGTCTGGGTCGGTTTCATGGCGGCTAGAAGCATGAGAATCGATTAGGTCGCCAATAAAAATAACTTGGTTACACGCGTAGTTTTCATACGTCTCTACGCAGTGGTCAAAATACTTAGGATGCTCAAATGGACAATGCAAGTCGCCAATGACTAAAATGCGCCTGTGATTTTGACGCAAATGTTTTAACGCCTTCTTGTATTTAGGTTGCAGTCGTGGACGGTAACTCATACTTACTAAAATAAAAAAGGGGACAGCGTAAACCGTCCCCTTTCCTTTATTGCATATTAATCTTAGTCAATGTCAATTGTGACACCAGTGACCATCGTATTCGCGTTGTCAAACGGGAAGGCAGTGGCCGTAGGGTCAGACGGCTCTGGCAAAAACCATACAGGATACAATTCGCGTCCACTAAAATCTAGTTGGAAACCGTTCATATCACCGAAACTCGTACCTGTCGTCAAGTTACCACCGCTAATATCCAAACCGTTTTCTGCACCCAAAACGTAAACTTGGTCGTTGTTGTCGAGAACGTACGCGTTCAATCGACCTTTTGCCAGTTCTACAATTTTGTTGCTGTCAACAGCCTTCAATTTGTGGAACATCAAACTTAACGTCTGCTCGTAAAAAACAGTGCCGTTGTTTGTGTCCGCTTGGATATTAATGGTCATGCTCGACAACTCAGGACGCAACTCATATTTATAGACTTGGTACGTGCCAGTTTCAGAACCGTCATCAGCGTGAAGGTCTTCAATCACGCCTGTAGATTCTGTAGCTGTAGCAACAGTAGTCAAGTCCATAAAACTGTCTGCGAAGTACACGGCTTTTAGACCGCCTACTACGTCAGCGCATTCAATGCTGCGTCCTGCTAGTGTTCCGCAGTTCAAAGGCATATTACAGGATAGTTGTCAATGCACCTACAACAACCTCTGTCAAACGACCAGCCTGTGTACCCAAACCAAACTGCATAACAACCTTAATGTTGTCAGAACCGTCGTACTGGTACGCTGGGATGATAGCAGCATTAGTGTAGTCGGTGCGCAGGTTAGAACCTACGTACAAATTAGCCTCCTGTGCCATTACGATACAGTCGTCAGGCATACCGCCAGAAACGTGAATGGGGATACCCATAAATCCGATGCCAACAAAACCTTGAGCAGTTGCTTGATTGTTGATACCTTGTCCAGCCAATGATGCACTTTCTGCACCCAAACCAGCTAATTGCTGACAGTACAAAGCGTATGTCTTTGGTGAGACAAAGAACGCTGTGTCAGGCTTAGTCAAAACGGCTGGAGTAGTTTCAGCCATCTTAGTGTAAACCAAGTTGAACTGTGCAATTGCGTTTGCGTTGGTAATAGCAGCAATAACTTGCTCGGTAGCACCTTGCAATCGTCCGTTTGCCCAACCAGCTGAGTCAAACGCACCGTCGTCAGACAGGAAACCAGTAGTGTTACCACCGACCCAAATGTTATTTTCTACACCTTCAGCAACTTTAGCTGCCACAGTAGCAAAAACAAAGTTTCGGAAGGAGTCGTTAGACCAATCCATAGACTGACGTGCGCCAGTCATGCCCTGCCATGTAGGAAGGATAGAACCACGGCAAAGTGTCTCGTTTACTTTGAGGTCAGTCAAAGTCAAGACACGCTCGTCAACAGTTACGCTGTTACCATCAGCGAAATCACAACCCGCTGCTTGAATAACGTCGTCGGCTACGTATGCGCCAGAAACGACGGCTTTGTTTTGGATGCCGTCCAACTGTGTTACCCAGTTGTTGGCTACTGTGTCAGCACCGTGAATAGCTGGTGCTACGTAAAAATCAGCATCTTCCCCTGCATAAGTAGTGTTTGGGGTTACCGCTGGATTTGCAAACGCTCGGTGGCGTCGCGAAAAACGATTATAACTCATAATTAAATAACGTCTTTAAAGTAATTAAACACCCGACTCTTTGCCGTGCCTCCCGCTTCGATAGCTGGCTGTGCTGCCTTTGCTTCTGGTCGGTTACGCAACGGCTGGGATGCGGGTTGCTGTCCCATCTCTGAAAGTTGCTGACGCAACATTCGGTTCTCACGTGCAAGGCGTCGCATACGACGTTCTTCGCGTGACATTTCTCGGCGACCTTCTGGTCGTCGTTCCTCTGACATCTTACGTCCTCGTCGTCCGTACCCACGCTTACGACGTGCGAATTCAGCGCGACGCTGACGAGATGCTTCTACTTTGGTTTCTTCTGTTGTTTCTTGAGAAGAACCGTTCTCTACAAGTTTCATAGCCATTTCGTGTACTGCTTCTGCTTGTTCAGCCGAAAGCCCCATTTCGACTAAAATATTAATAAACTGTTCGTGTGAATCTGGGGTCGATTCCTCTTGGACTTCTTCTGCGGGAGTTTCCACCGCTTCTTCTTCAAACTTTCGTTTCATATTTATCCAATTGCTGTTACTGCTCGGTCATCTGTACCAAGAACCTTAAATTTTGATGCGCGAATAGGTGTTGTTGTGCCTGCGCCAATTACGTAATCGACTTTACTGCTTGCAAGGTCAGAAGTCTTTACGCGAATTCTTACGTTATAAGTGTAAGTCGTTGTAACCTCGCCAACCGTAATGTCTTCGGACATTGTAATCTGAATGATGTCACCTGCACGGTAATTATCGCCAGCAGTCGTAGCCGTAGCTACAGAAGGTTGAAAAACTACGCTAATGTCATCTGCTGTAAGAGTACGAGTAAACTCGCCTTCGTCTGCAGCAGTAAATGTCAACACATCGCCTACCGCATATCCTGTTCCTGCATTTACAACAACCAAATCAGAAACTGTTTGTGCAGGTGCTGTTCCGCTCACCGCAAATGTTACTTCAAAACCTGAGCCTGAACCGTCTGTTGTAGGCGTGTACGTTTGTACTCCGTCACCCAAAGGAATGCCTGAACCTGCAAAAATTACACCCGATAAACCACCTCCTAAAAATGCACCTAAGTCGCTACCTACGTCAGTCGTAGTTACGGTTATGACTGCTGCGCTTCCGTTTCCTTGAATGGTCGTTGCGTCATACGCTGTAGCTGCTTGCGCGGCCCGAAGTGTAGGCAACTCAATAATTGCATCCAAAACATCTGCGCTCGATGCAAAAGGCTGGTAAATTAAACCGTCACCTTCAGGAGTAAATTCTACAGTAATGTCTGCCGCGTTAGGATTGTGCAAAGCCATTGGAATAGGCAAAGTTTGGTCGCCATCGGTTGCCTGCAATGCTGGGTAATATTTAAATGCCATACTGTGCGTCTAATAATAGTTGTTCAAATACGTTGTAATCCAACCGAGACATATTGCTGGGTTGGTAAAATTGAAAAAGCGTCAATGCGCCTTCATAGTCCATTTCAGCTATTGAAGATTCAATGAGTTCTAGCGTGTACATAAATTTCTCGTCAAGTCCGTAGTCAATACGAAACTCTTCAATCATGTTACGCAGTTCGACGTCTTCGTCGCCAATCCAGATGTCGTACAGTCGTCCAAACATTAGCGTCGCAAGGATGATTGAAAATCAATGTTTACAGACTGTACTTCGCCTGACAAAACATCCCATACAACACTCACAAATGTGCTGTTGGTTTTTTCTTCACCAAGCAAATATTCTAATCCGTCATACGCCATGTCTTCAAAATCTGCTGGCGGAAAACCGTTCGCATCTTTGATTTCAATTTTATATTGATTGCCTCGATTAGAGACATCGCCAAGCTTACAGCCCATGCCTACTTCAAACTCGTAAGCCACTTCTTCTACTGCTTCTTTGTATGTCATCTTTCAATGTTATGCGTAATCTACTAGATACCCTGCACGAGACAGTGCTGATTCTACTTCATCTATAACCTGCATATTGGCATTCGCAAAATAAATCTCAACCTCAGTTCCACCAGCGTCTGCTACCGTAGCTACTTCTACAGGTACTCGCGGGTCAATATGCTGTTCTACAAATTCTAAAATTTCTTTGCTATACGAAGTATAACGACTAAGTGGTCGGTTGAAATAAACAATTAGTGCTAGTTCCATTATGCGTACTGTTCAATATTAAATATAAAGTCTAGCAAAGCGTCAATCCATTCTTTGTCCTCGCTAAACGCTGCTGTGTCATGCGCCTGTGAAAGCGTATCCCTTAAACCGTCAATGTCACCATCGTAGGCTTCTTTTTCAGCAATCTTAAATAACTTGTTGAGGTGACCAGTTTGATTGAGAAAGTCTAAACGAATGTTGCTGATAGCTTCAGAAAGTCCATTGCCGCCACCTCCCCACTGCTCGTACCAGTATTCAATTTCTGCGTACTTATTCATGTCCGAGTCGCTTAAAATTGTCAATACTACCAAACTCTTTTTTGACCATTTCGCGCAAAGCCAAGCGATGTTTAACCACCTCCTTTTTAAATGCTACTTGCCGAGCCATCTCTGTTTTCTCAGCTTCTTCTGCTTGTTCTTCTACCTCTTTTACCTCGCCGTCATACTCCGTCAAAACGCCGCTAAACACTTCTAATTCAACACCGCCTTCGGTAGTGTACTTGCCGTCCTTAATGTCCGTTGGGTTGCCTTCCTCGTCAATCGTCTTTACCTCTACGCCAGCAGCAAATTCTTCTGCCTCGGTAACAATCATCTGACCGTCTTCTAACTTGGCTTCCGCGTACAACTTACGCTTGCCTAAAAGCAGGTTTTTAATTTCAATAAGTGTGTCCATCATTGGATTCGTGCGCTTACTCATGTTTTCTAGTTTGTCTACAAAGTAACCCTCAATGCTAAAACCCTGCACTTCTTGTTCTTTGACAAATTTCCACATATCGTCGTTAGCTACGTGAACGCGAACCATCCACGTACCTTCAGGAACAGACAAACCGTAATGCTTTGACTTGTCCATCTCTGGATTAGTCACAAGCCACGACTCGACTACGTGCACATTGTCTACGTTTTCCTGATGCTCAAACGTGTGGTCGTTTGTGCGGTTCTGCTTCAAAAACATCTCAGCCGCCAACTTGACCGTAGACTTAGAAAAATAAACGTCGTATTCTTCGTCGCTAAACTCGTCGTAGCGCGGGATATGTTTGTCAGGAATTAGCGCTGCACCAATAAGCATACGCTGGTCTTCATCCTCGATGCTAGCCAGCGAAACCATCTCTTTCTTCTTGCCTTGCTTAGAGAAGAAAATGAAGTTACTCTCGATGGCAGGAAACTTCACAAGGCTGATAGCTTCTACCGCTACATCAGCCTCGTCTTCAATAAGTAATTCAATCAGTTTGCGTTCTGCCATATCTCTGTTGTTTAGTAACGGTTCAATGCTCGACGTGCTTCCCCAGCCGCAAGTATAAAATCTTCGCAATTTCTAAAGTCTGCGTTGTCCATATTGGGGGCGTAAATTTCCAAATAGGCATCCATCGCCTGAACCGCCTCACTAATTAGGTGTCGTACTTCTCGTGAATCCATATCTCTGTTGTTTAATTCGTAAAGTCAATGAAAATGTCACGGCTGTCAACCATGACGTGGACATCGTAGTAAGTAGCAAGCGACAAGTAATCTTGAACGCTCTCTTCTAAATCTGCGGCAAACTCATTAATTTCATTATGACCGATTACGCTTTCTTTGTACGTGTAGTCAAAAACACGAAATGACTGTATACGCCCGCGGCTGTCCATTTCTAAATTTCCACTAATTCCGTACAATTGCATTGTGTCTAAGATGATTTCTTCAATCATCCGTAGTTGTTTATCGTTGAACCTCATCTTTAGTACTCTGTGATTTTGTATTCTACACCGTCGCCGTCTACGTACCCAGTAGGAATGGATTCAAAGTCGGGGAACAAATCATCGAGCAAGTAATGCACGTCTCGACCATTGACAATAACGTAGTACGCATCGCCTTCTTCAATCGCAGAAAATACGTCGTATCCGTATGTCTGCAAAGCGTCCACTACGTCTTCTAAACTGTCTTTATATATGTACCCCATATCTCTGTTGTTTAAATGCCTGCTGTAATTGTTGCGTAATCGCGGTCGTGCTGTTTCCAATCAATTAAACGCAAGCCAACTTCTTCTAGCACTTCTGTAAAACCGTCCTCGTCGATTGATGCGCCTCGCATATCCTCAATGTCAGCCACAAAATAGTCACCGTTCGCTCGTATAAGAGTCATCTCTACTCCGTAATAATCTAATTCACGTTGTAAATCAGCGCGTTCTTGTTTTGTGTAATCCATATCTCTGTTGTTTAGTTAAAAATGATTAGCAGGTCATCACCGTCAAAAGACAAGTCGTAATCAATTCCCTCCTTCAAACTATGATAATAATCTAGGTCATCAGTGATTACGTCAATGTCTAACATATTGTAGTCTGACGCATAGTAATCAATTAATGTTACTTCATTGCCCAACACAACCGTGTCGTACCACATTTCTTTTAATAAACCAACAACGTCTTTAGCTACCATATCTCTGTTGTTTAGTCGGTGTATGAAAATCCGTATGGGTTGATTACAACGTCTTTATACGAATCAACTTCTAGCAAAATATTATACACGGCTTCAATGTCGTAAATGGCATTTGTCACTTCTCGAATATCAATGCCTAATTCTTGCGCAAAATTTGCCATACTTGTTAGCCTATAGAAAAAGCCTCTATCATACAACTCAGCAATTTTCTCCACATCAAAGGCTTGTTCAAATCGTCTTACGTAATCCATATCTCTGTTGTTTATCCGATAAATTCAATTTCTGCATCAGGTTCTTCGTACTCAAGGCTTTCTGCAACGTCGATTAAATAGTCCTCCTCGCTCGGGTCGTTAACTTCAATTTCGACAAAAGGTCGCGTATCACCTCTTGCAGCATCTACGTATCCAAGGTCGTTAATGAAAATGTCCATGTCACCTTCGCCTGCATCGTAGCTTTCAAAGAAATCCGTGACCTCGTTATACGTTAATCCTTTAATGCTGATAACCATATCTCTGTTGTTTTGTACAAATATACACAAATTGTACAGAATGACAACAGTGTACCTATTATAAAATATATCCTAGCCTACAGGTGTAACCTTTTTTCTAAACCGCTCTGTAGGTGCATCATGCCTTGCAACTGACTCTGGACTACATACGACTGGTTAACCTGTGGTAATTGTTGCTGTCGTCCGCCTGTGCCTTGTGGGACTAACGCCTGTGTCGCACCACCTCTACCACCACCGCCTTGAACTGCACCTCCCGTACTTGCGCCTGCTTGTTGCAAAATAGAACGTACCTGTGCAAACGAACTTAAAGCAATGCCTACCATTTGAGCAATTAATAATGGCGTTACGACTGGTGCTGCTGGCCCAGTATTTGCTGCCGCTTTTACTGCTGCTGCAATAGCAGATGAGACCGCCTGTGCTTGGCTCAACAATACACTCGTAACCGCAAAGGCTTTTTGTGTGTTTGTGCCGTCCTCACTTAGTCGCTCTAGTTGGGTGCTGATGTTTTCTGCTGCACGGAAACCAGCGTTACGCGCTTGGGCTTCCGCATCAATACCTTCCAGTTTTATTCGCAGTGTTTCCTTTGCCCAATATTCTTCTCTTGCAGCTTCTTCTGCTCTTAAATTGTCGAGCCATTCTGAAAACTCAAGTCGTTCCTGTTTTAAAGCATCGTTTTTTTCGCGCTCTGCACTTAACTCCGCACTTAGTTGTTCACCTAAACGGAACATATCCTGCTCAAATGCTTCTTCATCAGCCTCCTCCATTTGTTCCATCTGGAACTCCCAGTCCTTGCCGTACTTCAATCGTGCGGCTTCAAGCAATCGCAGATGGTCTTGTTTCGCTGCTTGTCGGTCTAATTCGGCAGTGGTTTGCGATTCTATTTCTAACTTTTGGCGTGTTAGTTCATTGTACCGCTCTACCAACTTATTTATTTCCGCATCCTTTTCTGCTTTCTTTTCTGCGAGTACATTTTGACGATGTTGCGCGTTGCCTAAATAATCCAGCACACCGACTGACACTTCATCTTTTTCGTTCCGTATTTCATTGATTTGATTCATCAATTTTTGTTGCTGGCTTTGAATATCCACCAACTGCGTATTACGATGAATCGCTTCGTTGAACCGCTCTAAATCCTTTGCGTTTTGCAAGTCTAAATCTCGCACCTCACGGAGTTGCGTAGCCAATCCTGCCAAAGCCTGCTCCCGAACATTTGTGGCTTCAGAAGTATCGTTGACTGTCCTAATGTATTCTGCGTTTTTCGTGTTGTAATCTTCTACCGCCTTGCTGCCCGCCTTGACTACATCGTTGTAACGCTCCTGTTCCTTTGTGACTCCGCTAATCAAACGCGTAATATCGTCCCATCGGCTGATAAGCGTTTCAAGGGCAATGATGAGCAAACCAATTCCGAGACCAGCAAACGCGCCTTTCAAGAATTTTAGACCCTTGCTCAATCGACCAACTTGACGCACGGTAGACTCAAACTTTCGAATCATCATCTGCACGTTACGTGGCAACAGACCAGAAAACAAATTAGCAAACCCACCCCAGTCTTTGCTTGCAGATTTAGCTGCGCCGCTAGACCTGCGCTTTAGCTTTTCTACTTTTTCACCAAATTCTTCAATGCTGTCACCCGCCTCTTTAGCGTCAACTTTGACTTTAGTGTTAATAGGTATTTCTTTTTCTTTAGCCATTGCGCAGAACTAATTTAATTTTTGACCACGTACTACTGTTTATGTCGTACCTGCCGTACCACTGCAACCACAGTGGGCTACCTTTATATATACGTTCGTTAGATAGCTTAATTGCTGCGCAAACGCCGCGCCCTACGTTGTTAAAGAATGTGTCCATCAAAGGAATTTAAGGGTGCTTAAAGCCGTTATCTTGACTGTTACAAACCATTGCAAATCGTGGTTATTTTGACCGCTTACTTGTAGTCTTAAAATTGCTGGTGTCGGACCGCCGCCAGATGTTGCCCATTGTAAACCGTGTACGTTGGTGTGGTCTTTTTGATGCGAAACCGTATGAAAATTGCCCACTTGTGAAACCCTTCCGTCAACTAATTTTATTGCTGTCGTTTGTTTTAGGTAATCTACGTCACCAATTGTGCCACCGCTGCCGCCGTATTGATACACAACAGCGTCTATATCTACGCCGTACACCATGTTGGGGGCAAGCGGAATATCCGTGCCACCATCAACCATTTGCAGATTAACGTACGTTGTTCCTGTAGTTACAGCCTCCATCGCAAACGCAGTCTGCGAACCCGACACATTAATACCATCAAAACTTACAGACTTGCTGTTTGGAATGGGCAACGCATTGCCTGAGTTTCCACCACTTTTTAGAAACGCAGCCGCATCATCAGGTTCGGATGGATTACCGCCAATCGTCCCGCTTACAGTTTTGTAATGACAGGTGCTAGTTCCTGTATTCCATTTGTATCCAAATTGCTCACAACAACCTCTTTGTGGTGTTGCAGATGCGCCAGTCTGTGCGTTTACAAAAGTTACTGTGCCGTTTGGCAAATACTCATCAGGTCTCAATGTGCAATCCCACTCGCCTTTGTCTAAAATTTTCAGCAAACTGACGTTACACGCATTTTCGCCTGATACCTCATAATTAGAAATATTCAAAACACGCCAATACGACTCATCGATGTACACCTTGTCGTTAAAATTAAGGTCGCGTACATCCTGCGCAGACAAAAATACCTTGCATTCCATCATGCGGGCTTCATCGCTGTAAATCTCGTCGATATACTTTGCCCAATACTTACGAAACATAAAGTAAAACGGCACACCGTCAATAAGCGGGTGTGTGTCGTCATCAGGGTAATCGTAACCCCAATTTAAACACACTGTATCTGCAACTACTGGAACGCGACTGTAAATGCTGAACAACGGATACTGCGTCACGCTGGTGCTGTCCACTAAGAAGTCGTAGCCATTACCAATGTTTTTTAAACCGTTGTAATACGCCAAAATAGGTTTATTAGTAATTTGTTCTGCGCCTTCTTCAGAATTTACCCATTGCCGCGAAACCAATACGTTTGGTATTAGCGTTTCTTCCGTCGTGCTGTCTTTTCGAATGTGCTGCGTACGCAACGGCACAAACGTCCCACCAATTGTTTCTTCGTCAACCGCAAAATCGTTGTCGTTTTCGTAGATATATCGTCCTTTAACCCAACCCCAGTTGCGTTGCCACCAATCGTTTCTGTGGTCTTTGCCTTCTTTGTCTTCAAAAATGAGTCGCTTCGATTGCAACTCAGTCGTAGGCTTTACCACTACGCTTTTCGAATAATCTACTTTTTGCGACCAGTCGTACGTGTCGCCGTTCTTAAAATAGTTTTCCGCAGTATCTGCGTAAATAATTGTGGGTTGGTCTTTGTCGTATTCAAGTACGATGTTCCATTTCTCAACAATAGCCTTCAACCATTTGTCCAACGTCATATCAGGCATATTTGCAGCCATATCGACTACCGCGCCTTGAGGGTTGTCTGTATCGTACAACGGTACACTAAGCGACGTAACGCCCAAACCAGATAGACTTGGTTTGACTACGACGTCAGAGCCGCATTCTGCACTTATAGCAAAATTTACTTGTTGCGATTGCGTACAAGTAAATAGAAATTGCGCTGTGTACAGATAGCCAGCGGTTGCAGATGCTGGAACTAATACTTGGTCGCTGAATGTTTCAGTTGAACTAAAAGCGTTTACAGAAAAATAGTAGTCTGTAGTTGCAACGGTTGTCAAAATAATGTTAGCGACAATGGTAAACGTGCCGTCAAACGGTGCAGTAAAAACGCCTCCTTGAAATAAATTGTCTGGGTCAAAAAACACGCCTGTTTCTACCGTAGGCTGGAATGGATACGAAACATCAAATGTATTTGCTGGAATTGCTATGTTGTCTACCAAACCATTTTTTGCTCCGTACATAGGACGCGCAGCAACGGTTTTTTGTTCCGTGCCTGTGAACATATAAACGGTAGTAAAAGCCTTCGATGTCAGTCCTTCCCGATAATTTATCGTGTACCCAGCGTATTTAAATATTTGCTCAAATAACCAAATTACTCTAACCGAGGGCTTCAAGTGTTCAGGCCGTACTACCCAGTTGTTGTTTAGTCCGCTAAACGGAAAGTCACCAGCCAGATACCAACCAAACGGATACCATCCGTTGTCAACAAGTGGGTAGACAACCGTGCCGTTACCAACAGACCCATTAGTAATGTCATTACCAAGACTCCACGAGTTAATTACGTTCGTGCTAGTAAGGCTGTGGTCAAGGTCTGTACCAATTTGCTCAACGAACAAATCGTTGAAAGACTTGCCCCTAATAGCACGAAACGCGTTAGCTACTGTTCCTAGCACATTAACGCTGTACACCTCATCAGTCACCTGATTTAATTGCAGCGTACCTACCAGCACAATTATGCCGTGGTCATACACCTCGCAAACCGTTTCACTATAAGCTGACCACGTTTCGTTAGTAGCGTTGACGTTGTAGTAGTGCGCAAAGAACTTCTCGTTCGTCTTGGTGCGCGGCAAGCTAAAGCTCAAACTGTGTGGGCTGCTACGCTCACTCAGTTTCGTGTTGTTCTGTATTTCAAAGTTTAACTCAATACGCGGGTCAGACAAATCTAAATTTGTCGTGATGTTGCTGCCTTGTTCTTTTACTAGTAACTCTGTCATATCGTAGGTTTGTATCGCGATTCTTCAATCGTTACTGTATAAACAATGCCTTTGTCGTTTATGCTTGACTTAAAGTCTATTCCCGTGTCGGTCACTACGCATCCACGCCATGCTCCGTCTTTGTACCACAATACTTCAGGGCTGTTCATCAGGCTGTCTAGGACATTGTTAAATGCTTCGTTTTCGCCTTCTGTGTTTAGCGTCCATTCGTTAGTAGTTCGAATGCCGCTAATCTTTAACCCGCCTTCGTACGGTTTCTTTACGTAATCCGTGGTATCGCCGTCCGCGTTGTACTTGTTGCCGCCTACTGACCGATACGTTTTGCGTTCAATTTTTTCGCTGTGCGTGTGCTTGCCGTGAAAGGTGTAATAATCCCAGCCGCCTAATTCGTTCCACCACGCTAATCGAATGGCTTCGTACTTGCATTCTACCTCCTTTGTAATCTTGTACTGTGCGCTCGTTTCGTTGCCGCTTAAAGTAGTTTGGTCGGAAACTTGAATAGTGTAGTGCGTCCAGTTTGCGTTGCCTGCGTCACTTGGTTGCAACGTAGTTACTGATGTCTGCGCTTCTAGGTTTGCAGGAAACAATCCCGCGTACATAAGAAATTGGCTAGGCGTAGTCGATGCTATTTGCGTGACGGTGTTAGTAAGGTAACCGCTATTCAATGCAGTAGTGCCGTTGTAATACGCAATGTGAAAATAAACGGCTGGGCTATTCCACGGTGCTGAAGTTGAACCATTAATAAACGCTAATACGCCTTTGTCCATTTCTTGTGCGCGGATATTTTGTGGCTCATAAACAGACAAAAATTTTGCACGGTCGTCGTTTAGAATGTAGTTATCGTAGTTGGTGCTGTCGTAGTCGTTGTACACTGGCGTAAATGTGCCGTTGACTGCGTACGCCGTCTTTGTCTCCGCAGCGTCAGGATACTCTACAGGGTCGTCATCTGCTGTTGTAGCGTACTCGTAGTAAAAATCTAGCGTGTACTTTTCCATAGCCGTCGTACTCTCAGCGGTCAATACTGTGTCGTGTACGTTATGGTCTTGCGCCGTGTATGCCGACATAATCATAGACAAATCAAACACGCCAGAATCTGTGCTGTTTGGCAATTGTTTCAGTTTAGCTACGACCGTACCGTCTACAGTGACTTTGCAGATATACCGAAACTTTGCTTCTGTTGGGTTGCCGCTGTTTTCGAAAACGACGTAGACAATTTCGTCGGCTGTGCCTAATAGCGTAGGCGTGGGTTCTTGTTGTACAACTAATGCCATTACAAATCAATTTCTATCTCGAATGCTAAGGGAAGTTCTTTCTTGTAGAAGTGCCAGACGTCCGAAGCAAATGCATTGGATATTCGTTTCTGGTGCTTCTTCATTAATATATGCATCGGTTCACGCACAAACGGAGTCGGTTGAATACCGTGCATATAAATGTTGCGACTGATGGCTCGCACTAATTGCTTACGCGGAATGAACCTGCCTTTCTTATCGCGTACCGCCTTGATAGGTTTTACTACTGTCCATTTATCAATCGCTGGCACTAGCTTGCCTTTTGGCCCTGAACCTGTGCCAAATTTGTAAGGGCTGTTCGGTGCTTTCTTATTGCTGACTTTACCCTGTACCCCACTCGCTACGTAATCCCAGTACGGTGCTAAGTCAAAAATCAATTCAAACTGCTTCTTGCCTACTTCAAATCGGTGCGACATGGTTTTGCTCAAATTGCCGCTTGCGTTCTTACCTTCTTCTTGTAGGATTTTGCGCATTTCTTTAATAACCGCATTGCCGTATTTTTTGAACTCGTGTTCAGTACGATACAAGTCTAGTTTATGGGACGACCCTCCCCAGTCAAGCAGGTACTTAATAGAGGGCATCGCACAAATTGCTTGGGCTAGGCAGGTTAATAGTAAAGTTGGCTGACCACCCCGTAAGACTGTTAGTCAATCGCGCCGTAAACGGTTCGCACGTCACAGGCATTTCCAATGACCACGAAGCAGGGGCAAAGTTTGTATCTGAACTTGCAGCTAAATGAAACTCTGCAATGACGTCCTGCATAATGCCCATTGTTTCAGTATAAATCTGCGTGACAAAATCGCGCTGGTTTTCAAACACCACAGTCGCTACAAAAACCTCGTACGTGTATGACGTGTAACTACCTTCAATGCTTGCGTCAGTCACCTGCGCATACAACAGCGGAAAATCGTCGATAGTAATCTTATCGATGTCTACCTCGTCGATGGAATGCGTGTAAAACGATTTTAGTTGCTGGTGCGCATCTGCTATGTTTTTGAAGACGTCATTTACGTCGTTTATTGTCTGCATCTATTTTTACTTTTTGTGACAAGTTGAGGTCTTTTTCATACGCCATGAATGTAAATGCCTCCTCTACTAATATACGTGCGACGTGTTCCATTTTCAGTATGTCTCCGTCAGCTAATTGGTATATGATTGCGTACCATCCCCACTTTTGGGTAATCTTGTCTGACGTGCCGTCGCTGGTAAAGAGAGCGGCAAAGCGTTTGCTAATGCTGTCTCGATACGATAAAAAAAAACCACCGCACCAATTGCTACGTCCATAGGACATTCGCCCATCGCATCTGTCTTTATCTGGCTAGGCTCGTATGACTCAATCTCGTACAGCTTGCTTTTTTCTCTGGTGACGGGTCGATACAATATGGCTAGGACTTCTTGTAGGTTCTCAAACATCCCGCCCTCCATGTACGTTTCTAGGTCTGCAAACTCACCCACGGTCAGGTTTTGCATATTTGGAATAAACCCATACTTCACCCCGTCCATCATGAAGTGCTGTTGCAATTGAAAGTCGGAAAGTTTAGGCTCGGCAAACAACCACGTTAAATCGCGTACAAGCGCATTAAAATCTTCTACATACATACGCTCTATCACATCCTCCGATGTGCCGCACAGCTCCTTTAAAACGCGTTTAACGGCATCTGTGCCGCCGACCTCTGACCGCCAATGTTTCATTATGCGTTTGTACATACTGACGGTAATGTCCGCGTAGCTTTCTGGAATGGTGATTTTGACCTTCACGATACAAAGTATTTTCCTGTTCGACGTAGCAACTTATTTAGGCAAACATAGCGCACAGCATCGACGCAGTGATTCCATTCGTCCCTTGGTTGATTTAGCACACGTCCGTTCTTGTCTGTCATCCATTTGTAGTTGCGGAATTCTTTCTGCGCGTTTAGGCTAGTGTCCTTGACGTACAACTTGTACCTGCGCATAACATCGATTCCGATGCGTACTGAGTCTGCACCCTTCTTTGCTGGCTTGATGTTAAAGTTCATCCTGTGTATCTCCTCGATACTCTTGGGTTCGGCTGAGTCAGCTATGATTTCCTCGTGCCGTGTGATACCCAACTCCTGAAGTTTGTGACCTATGTCGCTATTGGTAAGTCCGCCACTATACATAAACTCTTCAATGTACAGCGCGTGGTCATGTTCGTACACCTTGACCAAGGCAGTCGGGTCATTGGCAAAACCCCAGTCAATACCCCACGCCAAAAACTTAGCGCGTTCTGGTAGTTCGCTGTAAACGTCACTGCGAAAGATAGTCTCTCTGCTTTGTCCGCGCTCACCCAATCCGTAGACCGTCCAGTAGTATTCGTCAGTATCTCGTAAGCGTTCAATCTCGTTAATCGTTTCCTGATTAAGAAACGGGTTGTCAAGATAGGTTGACTTAAAAAATGACGCGTCATCGCGTGGTATGACCTCATCGTAAATCCAGTGGTACTCATCCGACGGGTTGTAGTCCAAGATAACTGACGGTGCGTCAAGGTCGTGCGACGTTCTTAGCGTCAACTGTCGGTACGATTCCAAGTCTAGTTCATTTGCCTCGTTGATAAAACAGAACTGCCGCTTTGCGCCTCTGATTTTAGCGGGCTGGTCAATTGAGAGAAACTCCCACGTATTGCCAAACAGGTTGTAAGTGTTCTCGGTCTTGTTGTGGTTACGCTCGTCATACCAACCTTCACGGTCTAGGATAAACAAAAAGTCACGCATGACCGATGCACGTAACGAAGGAAACGCTTTACGCACTATGGTCAGTACGTACCCTGCGTTCTGGTTGCGATAGCACCATTCGCACAGCACCGTAATTATCGAGAACGTCTTGCCACTACGCGTCCCGCCCTGAAACACAGCTACGCGTGTGTTGCAGTTCTTTAGGTCGTAGTATGTCTTTGGCTGACGCATAAACAAAAATAGGGCTTACGCCCTACTTTCTTACTTTGCTACGTGTAGCGTGACTTTGTACACGTGGCAGTTTTTAACTAGTCCTACATCCAGAAAGAAGATGTTTTCTTCTCCAAAGTTGTGTTGCAGTTGCGACACCAACTCTGCGTGGTCGTCTTCGCTCAATCGCTCCGTAAAGTATGCCTCGAACATTCGTTCGTCTACCAAGTCAGTAGATTGAATAATAATGTTTGGGTGGCGAAGGTCGCAAGCCTGTCGTGCAGTCGTTGCGATGTCCTGTTCAAGCATTGACTTGATGTTGTCGTTGCTTTCGTCTCTTAAAAAGTTTGTAGTGTTTGTGTGTTTCATGACACAAATATATACAACTTGTATTAATCCACCAAATTTGTATCATCTGCTCCCGTCTTTTCTAAAACCTCATCAAACCAACTCGGTGCGCTTGGGGCTTCTTGCACCTTAATTTCCGTCTCTGACTGCTTAGGCATAAAGTATGGCATCATGCTGCTTAGTGCCTTTAGGTATTTCTCGTCGCTGTTCTCGCGTAGGATAGCCAACGAGTTCTGGATGTTTTCCATCTCGCCTTCCATAACCTGCACAAACAACTCACGTGCTTTGCTAGACACTTTGCCTTTAGCACCCTTGGGTTTCCCGTTTGGGTTTCCGCTTTGTCCTTTTTTAAATGGCATCACTCCTCAATTAAAAAAAATCCCCCGTTTGCAAATTGTCTGCTATTCGCAACCTGCAAGCATTTTTTTGGTCGTTTGTATTCACCTACGACGCGCCCTTGGTCGGTAATCGTAAATGTTCCTAATCCATTCTGGAAACATTCGTAACGTGAGTGAAACGCAATTGTACGACTGGTTGCTCGTGGCTGACCACTAAGATAGACTATCTCAAAATTTTGCAAAGCAATTACCGCTTCTTCTATATCTACGTCGATGTAGTTCGCCATTGTATTCTATTGTAAGTTACAGTTCAATCTGACTTTTGAAGTGGCTAATCACCTGCTCGGTCTTCTGCTTGTAGAATGTCTTAAAATCGCCATTAGAGCCTTGTGATTCCCATAACTTATATAAGACGTTACGTAACCTTTGGCTTTGTGTTTTAGGCTGGTCAAAGACGTCTAAATCGATTTTGTCCAATTCCTCGATTTCTGACTGCTCCAGTGTCTCACACGCTTTAAAGAAAAGCATACCGTAGGTATCGACTAATTCGTCTACCTGCATAATTTCTGTGCTGGTTTTCTCTTGGGTAATAAATCGCAGGCTAACTGTTTTGTCCTTTCTGCGTTGATACCCGTCCAGCATTCCTGCTGTTAGGATTCGCACGACGCTTCGTATGCTTTTTGCAGTTTTACCAATCGCTCTTTTAGGCATGACCCGCAGCGCGTAAACCGTGCTTTGTATCCTAATACGTCACGGTACATCTGGTTAGCCAGTTTTTGTGCTTCGCTGGACAATACGCCTTTGTCTGCCTGTGGCTTAATAACTGTCTCGTACTGCGATTTCTGTTCAGCCGTCATTTCAGTAGCGTAAGGGAACAGCTTGTTCAGTTTGTCTTTGCGTTCTTGACAACCGCAGTCATCGGTAATTGCCTCGACTACTTTCTTGATTCCTGTAGCTTCCGTAATTTTCTCGACAGTATCACCCAGCCCCTTTGATTTCGTCTTCGTGCGCTTGGATGAACGCCTTGGTTTTTTTGATACTGCTTTGGATTGTTTTTCTTCCGATTCCTGTTGCATTGGTCAATGTATTAATGCTGTGATTGTGAAGATAGTAAATTCTAAATATCTCAGCGTCAAACCAATAGCAAGATTCCAACAGCTTTTCAATGGCTGCTAGTTGTTCTTTATGGTTTAACTCTTCGTAGCTGTCTGGCATATTGCCCACCGCATTCAGTGGGTAGTCAAACGTCAGACGCTCCTTCCATTTGCGATACTTGTAATAATACCTCGTCGTTTTACTGTAGGCGCAAAGGTACAGCCACCGTTGCACGTAATAAATAAGTTCGCCGCGTTCGCACATCGCCTCGTACTTGTCAGTTTCGCACTGCACTAAATCAAGGCATATATCCTGTAACAAGTCGTCGCCGTTTTGCCCGACGCACCGCACCGCTATTTCCCTGAGTTTGTCGTAGTTCTCATTTATAAACGCCTCTACACAAGTCACAACTCCTTGGTTAGTTTCTTAAAGAATTTGCACAGTTCGCGCAGTTCCAACGTTGTGAACTTTCGCGACGTGTTACTTTCTAATATAAGTCGTTGCGCAGTTCCTTCCCCGTATACCTCGTCTAGCTTAATACCAAACTCGTAATTCCTGCCCCCCATAACCATATTGCAACCTCCGCATTGTGGCTTACAATTTAAGGTCACGGTCTTTCCATCTATTTCTTCGTAGTGCCATCGCGTACTGTACTTCACTCGCGTTTGAAAATGCCCTGCTTGCATACCTTCCTTTTCCCAGTACGTTGTTTTACCACACGTCCAACACGATACATACCCACTTTTGTCGGCGTGGCTTTTGCGAACGTAAATAGAGTACGCTGCGTCTAAGGCGTTAACTGCTTTTGTGCGTTCGCTCATGCTGTAATATAACAACAAAGGGACGCCCTACACGTCCCCCTGCTGTTGAAAACACAAACCATAACTAATGAAGTGCAATGTAACTACAAACTACATTGCTTGCAAAATTTCATCTACTAATTCCTTTATCGGCACAAGCATTCCAATGCTGGTGTTATCGTCGCCGCCTTTCTTGCGCCATGTCTTTTCTGGCGGCAACTTCTTTTCGATGCATTTCATCTGCCATGAACGCAATGCTTTCTTTAGATGGTCTGTTTTTACGACCATGTGAAAATTAGTGTCGACCGTCATAAGTGCATAGTAGTCTGCCCGCGTTTTTGACAAGCCACTGTCATTCCCACGACTTTTGTATTCGATGTAGAAATTACCCGTGCGATGGGCAATCCTGTCGGACTTGCACTCTACCGTGTAGAACTGCTTGCCTTCACGCAACAGTTTGCTGTAATCATTTTCACCCTCTTGCCCGACTTTTAAATCGTATTCCCAGTTGTGATTGCGCTCAATCATCTTTCTTCTCTAGTAAAGATTCATCGTACTCAGCGTAGTTGTCCAAATGCCTGCGCAACCGCGAACCAATGCCGTCAGGCTTCATCTTTACATTGCTGTCGGTCACGAATTGAGCCAACAGTTTTGGGTCAATGTTTTCCATCATGCTGTGCGTGTAGTCCAACCCTTCTTGCTTTACGTCGCGCTCCTTTATGTCGGTGCGAATCTCACCCTCATATCTACGCAAGTAGTCAAGTATTTCTGCCGACTTCAATCGCTCGTACAGTTTGCCAAACTTACCCATGCGAATCATGTCAAAACACACAGCAATTTCTTCTAGCTTCAACGTGGGATGCTCTTGAATAATTGCGCGGCAAGTAAACGTCAGTTCTTCGTCCGTGCTAAGTGTCTTTTTCATATCCATGTCGCGACACAGTTTTCCTACCTGCGCCATAATCCACCCGCGACACATCTCTGGATGATACCTAACTGCCTTTTGAATGTTTGTGCCGTTATGCCACGCCTGTTCTGGCGTAAGGCTCTGGACTTTACCCGTTAGTAATAAAGTCGTTTGCTGATTCAAATGTGAAGTTGTCGCCTTTAAATCCTTCATTTTTCCTTTCGAATTTACTTTGATTCCTAATCCAATTGCGGGCGGCAGCCTGCCAATCCTTTATTCGTTTTTTGCCTTGACCTTGCACCCAGCCGTTTGCCGTGTAGTAATCAAAAAACTGTTCAGCCATTTCCTCAGGGCATCCCTTTTGCGCAAAGTACAAAACACATTCTTCTTGCGTGGGTGTACTATACACTGTTTTCTTAGATTGTTTACTTACACTGTTTAGTATATGTAGACTTTTTGGCGAGTCTGCCTCGCCATATTGTCTAGGCTGCCTAGACAAATTGTCTACCCTGACTGGACAAATAGTCCTCTTTCGTCCGTCAGTTTTAATCGTCACTAAACCGCTTTGCTTTAAGCGGCTTATGCTCCGACTAATCGTTCTTTCACTCACTTGATATTCCTCTGCGATTACGGCATTTGATTTAAAAAAGGTGTGGTCACCCCAGTTAAATGAATCAATGTCGCCCCACAGAATCTTATCGACTGGCTGTAGTTGTGGATGTTCGAGTATCTCGCGTGGTATCCACAGTCCTTTAAACTGCCTCATACAATACTTCGATTTCAAATATGTTCGTTTGCGCAAACTTCTCGGCTTCCATGATGTCTGCTGTCCAGACCCAATTGCCTTCGTCGTCGTAGTATGCGTAAACGTATCTTTCCATCTAATATTTCGTTTCGCCAGTCTTTAAGTTGAGTTCCGCGCGACAACGCAAGAGCATCCGTTCAAGATGCACCCTGCGTTTGCCTACAGCGTCTAACAACATAAAATATAAGAAGTGACGATACCTCCTTAGTTCGCTAATGCTACGTTCAGCAAACCACTCGTGCGTGTAGTTGTGGTCAATCATATATCTCAACTTTGTACAAACCCCACAGAAACGTACGCACCTGTTTTATTTGTTTTTGTTCTGGACGCTTGCGCGGCACATCGCGATACGACTTAAATTTTTCAGCTACGTACTTTTTACCGTTCCACACATAGTTAGGCTTTAACTCGCGATGCCATTGTATTTCCATAGCTTTCTGCGACCTGCCTCGCAACTTAGGTATAGTTTGCCACATGATGCGACCGCGACCGTCGGTAGCTTTGTTTATGCGACTAATCAGTCGTTCGTTTTCTTCCTTTTCCCAAGACTTTCTCATTGTATTTTGCTTAGTTCGTGAATTTCGTTTTCTCTTGCGTCAATCATTCGCACTAATTCGTCGTATGATACGCCTGTATCCTCAACCACTTTTTTTGCCACCAACATAAAATCGTTAGGTTTCTCTCGGTACGCTTTGTTAGCCTTGTTGTGACCCCAACCCGTAGTCAGGTTGAACTGTCGGAAGCTACCGTAGTGGTGTTCAATAAATGTTCTTAGTGTCATTAGAATTGCATAGTTTCGTCTACCTGTGGTGCAGATGCTTCGTTCAACGTATCGCGCAAGTGAAGCATTTGCTTTGCTACGACTTTAATTTCATCCAAGTTAAATTGCTTGGCTTCCGTGGTTGCGTGGACAAGGTATTCCATCGCTGCGTTAATAGCCCATTGACGGCTAATACGTTCGTCTTTCTCAGCCCAATACGCTTGTTTATCATCTGACTGACCCTGCGCCTTCATCTTCTTAATCTTCAACTTTGTACCCCAGTTGTTTGTTTGCTTGTCGTATTCGACTTCTTCGCCAACTTTGTACGGTGGTGCTTCGGGTGAAGTGCTTGACGCCGTGCCTTCCGTACCGTCTTCTAGCTTTACCCAGAAATCGTGGAAAGTTTTACCCTGCCATTGCCAAGGGTTGTTGTCTGTCTTTTCAATTGATGCAATCTTAGAAATCATAGTTCTCGATTTTAAGTGGTTTGTAAATAGTGATGAGTCCCCAAAGGTATTTCTTCACCGTGTAAATTTTGATGGGTGGTTCGGGATACGAATGAATTGCTATGCACTCGCTCCTCACGCGTTGAATAACGTCTTCAGATACTTCAGGCAAGCCGATTTCTCGTCGCCACGATAACCAAGCGTAGATTTCAGAATTTGTCATTTTCTAAGTCAAAAATTAATGTAAAGTAGCACCAGTCGATGTCGTTTAACTTTTTGCGCAATTCGTCCTTGGTCATCTCAGACACGTAACAGCGTGTCATCTGACCAACCGAACCTTTCGTAAACGCTACAGACTTCCAACCCGCAGCAACATAACGCATGGTGTTTTCATACACGTCGTCTTCGTTTACCTCTTGCCAGATGTGACCGTTGTGTACAGTCGTTACGTCTGCACCCCACGCGCCTGTAACTTGCGTTTCTTCGTGACTATACATTGCCATAACCCAAATCTTTTTGCACTGTAAACTGTTCTTTGTGACGCTTATCCCACGTGTTGCCACGTAACGAAGGGTATTCTGTCTGCAACCGTCGGCGCATCCGCGTGATGCTTTCTGATGATGACAGGCGTCCCGTAGCCAGTGACGCTAGAAATTCAAAGGCTCGCATCTCCTTTATCTCGATGCCTTGCTGTTGCAACTCTCTAGCCCAGACGTTTGCAATCAACGCGTTGTCGTCATCGCGCAATGCCATGTGGTCACTAAGCATACGCTTAACCGCATTTCTTGTGTTGTTGATTTTCATGGTCTCTTACTTTTTGCGTGGGTCAATTCCGCGTGTTGGCTCACTGCCCCAAGACAGTTTGTGCCAGTGTCGGTTTTGCTCGTCGTCGTAGTTTTTGTCAATCCACTCGGACTCATCAAATACGTTAAACTTCTGCTCTGTCGTCAACTGGCTAAACTCCTTGTTGTACCAGTCCTGCGCGATGCGCTTCATTTGTGGTGTTACGTTCATAGAAATGATTTAAATGATTTGTGCAAATATACACAAATGTTTCATTCTAACACACCTTGAAGCAATTTTAACAAATACCCCTAGAACCCTTGAATTTGTTGACTTTTTTAATATCTCGCAAAAAAGGTACTAGGTATCCACTAAACACCTAAAGTCGCTATATGGGGCTGTAAATGGCCTTAAAACAGATTTACGGTTTTGGCACAAAAAAACCCCCGTCCACGTTTGGACAGGGGCTTTCGCTAATGAGGAAAAAAGTCAGCCTAGGAAAAAGGCTACACTAATTTACTTCTTATCTCGGTTTTTACCTAGCACTACAGCATTTAAAATGCGACCAAGAATGTTGACGATTTTGTCGTCTTTCTTCGTTTCGGTCAAGGCTGTGATTGTGCCAGCCGTAATGAGCACGGCGTTTAAAATTTCGCTCCAGTTTACTACAAAAAATTCCATCATTCAGTGATTAAAAATTTATACTTCTCTTGCACCTTAAAGCAAGGGCAAGCCTTGTTACTAAAATCGTTGTGACCATACAATTCTATGTGGTCACCGACTACCAACTTTAATGCGTTCCACAGTTCTAGAAACGCCATGTCTTGTTGTGCAGTCATTGTGTCTGTGTGTTCGCGCATAGAACTTACACCACCGATGTAACAGACGCCTATGCTGTCCTTATTGTTGCCTCGGCAGTGCGCACCTACTACGTCTAAGTCGCGACCCTTAGCTATCGTACCGTCAAGGTAAATTACGTAGTGATACCCGATGTCGTTCCACCCTCGCGCCTTATGCCACATCCGTATGGTTTCTACGTCTATGTGTGCGCCTTCAATGGTGTCCGAACAGTGCAGTATGACTTTGTTAATTTGCCTCACTCGATGCCTTTTTTAGCCAGCAAGATTTTGATTTCGTTAATGCCGTTAACCAGCACTTCTAACGTCTCTTGCACCTTGGTTTCTTGTTTTTCCAGTGAATACAAGCGGCTCTTTATTTTTGTGACTTCGTTGGTCATCTTGACCCATGTTGCTATGATGCCGCTTAACGCGCCCACTACCACACCTATCAAATCGTAATCCATCGTCGCATATAGTATATTAGTTTCGCCTCGTTCTTGACCTTATTAGTAGTCTTTGACGCCGATTGCTGACGCAATTGCTTCGAGTTGCTTGCTGCGGAATCTTTCTCTGTCGACATTTAAATTACCAAAATAGTTGTGCTTACTTGGATGCAGGTCTGCGCCTGTGTTCGTGCTGTACTCAGGAAATAAACCTGTATTGTGACACAGGTAATCTACTAAACGACTACGGTAAAACATACCGATTTCCGTAGCCTTGTTTACGACCATCTTGATGTCGTTTAGCGACGCGCTAGTGCCTTGCTCGTTGTCAATTAACGTCACGCTATTATTTGAGAATCGCAGACGCATAACAGGTGCAACTTCAGCAAAAGCCAACTGCACCAAACACGGCTGGATGTACTCTGTAACTAGCGTCTCGTAGTTGCCTGTAAGCGTAGAATCAATAATGTCTTGCTTCAACTTTTCGTCGAGGTCAGTGCCTAAAGCTGGCAGAATCCATCGG
>Ga0208162_1000407_pt1 | contig 25236 bp, 20 predicted proteins | sample CB_VirMetaG_4_FD_184539 | JGI IMG/M metagenome (GOLD analysis project Ga0208162, IMG submission 184539) | Freshwater to marine saline gradient viral communities from Chesapeake Bay - CB_1508_1M Viral MetaG (SPAdes) (version 4) | ecosystem: Environmental > Aquatic > Marine > Coastal | place: USA... | reverse complement strand
CCGGGCCCCAGGACCGGACAGCGAATCCGCAAGTTCCTGCCAGAAAACGACTTAGGGCCCCCACGATCCAGCCCCGCTTGCCAGGGCCCTGCAGAACGCATGTAGGATAGGGTCATGATAGACCCGCCCTGGATCCAACTTGGCCTCGATGGCCCGGACAGCCCTTGCCCGGACCCGCTGGCCATCCTGCCCGGGGTCGAGGGCGGCCCCGGACCCCGTCCAGCCCTGCTCCGGGCCCTCCCGGCCATCCTGTCCGCCGTGGAGGCCGGGGCCTCCCGGGCTGCTGCCAGCCGGGCTGCAGGGCTGGCCCCCGGGGCCCTGACGGATGCCTTGAACGAGGGCAGGGATGGGGTCGAGCCGTGGTCGACGCTGGCCGTCCTCGTGTCTCACGTCGAGGGCAGAGCGCACCGGGCCCTGGTAGCCTCGATCCGGGCGGCCGGGGTCGAGGGCACCTCCCGGCAGGTCGAGGAGGAGCGGGTCGCCCCGGACGGTGCGGTGACGACCTCCCGGAAGGTCGAGCGAACCGGCCCGGATTGGAGGGCTGCAGCGTGGCTCCTGGAGAGGACGAGGCCGGAGGACTACGGCCGCCATGAGGCGCTGCAAGTGTCGCCGGGAGAAGCCCTTAGGCCTCGCATCGTGCTGCGTGGGGTGGGGGAGGACGAGGCCCGGGCCCTGCAGAACGAACCGGATGGAGCGACCGGGGGGGCTACGGTAGATACTCCCCCCACACCCCACACCGAAAACCCCTGAAGGGATAGGAAGTCGCAATGACATTCACAGTGGACCCTAGTGCATCGTTCGGGACGATTCTTCTGACGGGGTACGCGGATCAGGCGTTTGTGGTGCAGCTGTACACGTTGACGGCGGAGGGCACGGTGGCGGGTACGTACGACATCACGGAGGGTGGTCGTGTGTACAGTCCGCTGGACTGTCGTGTGTATGGTGCTTACGACGCGGAGATGAGGCCTCAGTGGGACTCATCGCAGACGGTGGGCTTGACGGTGGCGCGTACGCCTGGGGAGCCGCACAACGAGCTGACGCTGAGCATTAGTGCTGGTGATGCTGCGACGGTGCAGGGTTGGGCGGTGCGTGGTGGTGTGGGTAGCATTCACGGAGTGGACATGACGGGTGGGCGGAACCCGTTGGGTCGTTGGCGTTGGAAGGTCCGTCACCCTAGTGCTGCGAGGACTTGATGGCTGCAGATCCGACGATTGCGAAGGTGTTCCCTGGTCTTGTGATCCAGGGGGAGCCGGGTGCCCAGAAGAACCGTGATCAGCTGTACCGTGCGGTGCAGGCTGTGGAGTTTGACGCGGGTGGTGGTGAGTACGTGATCCCCATGTCAGGGACGCTCAGCTCTGCGGCTAACTTCCCGGTGGAGATTGTGTTCCCGATGCGTGTGCCTGAGAGCGGCGAGGGGCAGGGTCACTGGTTCGTGGATGGTCAGAAACTTGAGGTCGAGTTCGACATTGAGCTGGTGGCGAACCCGACGGTGGAGGCGGCTGCGCTGTACGTTGGTCCTGTGTGGAATGACTTGGTGGACGTTGGGACGACGACTGTGACGGACGCGCTGACGACGATGCGCGTGGACGCTGGTCACCAGCCCTACATCAACTTCGGGCTTGGTCTGTCGCAGAACGTCCCCCAGCAGTTCCGTGGCAGTTTTTCCATGACTGCGCTTGGCCCGCAGACTCAGTGGCTGCGGTTTGATGACTTTGAGCGGTACGACGGCGTTGACGAGCCGACGGTGGGCCCTACCACTAAGTACCCCAGCTTGGCTGAGTACACGCGGGACTTCTCTGGCACCACGGCTCGTAGTCTGTACCTGATGTGTACTCTGACTTCGGGTACGGGTGCGGCGTTGAGCACAGACGTGCGCCTGCGGCGCGTGAGCGCGTTCATCACGGGTATCCCGGGTAAGAACGAATGACCGATGAGCAGCGCGACAGCTGGGCTCTGGTGAGCCGTATGGGGCTGGAGGAGGTGGCGAAGGTCGCGCAGGAGCTGATCGATGCACACCATACGGGTGACCGGACTGAGACTCTGGTGCGAATGGGACAGTTGAAGTTTGCGCTGCAGGAGGCGCGTAAGGCATGAGGGCTTTGAGCTGCGTTGTGTTGGCGTGTGTGCTGTCTGGCTGCCCGACCCTGCCCCCTGGGGTGGTGGACGAGGAGCGGTGCGCAGAGGCCGTTGAGAAGGCCTACCGGGGGGAGATGACTCCGGCAGAGGCCCGGCGCTACATGCGCCAGCCGAACGAGTCCCAGTTTCCCTGGGAGGAGATCCTGATCCTTGGCGGCGCGGCCCTTGGCCTGCCGACGGCGGGGGTCGGGGCTGCGCGGTACGCCAAGCGTCGCCGCCAGCAGCAGGCCCAGGAAGGCAGCTGACATGGCTACCCCGTACTGGGTGACCGGGGACCCACTTGGTGCGAGTGCGCCGGTTCCGCTCAAGTACGGGCCACACCCTGATCACGACATCTTCGTCTGGGACCCTAACCCAGACGTGATCCCCAGCGGCGGATACGCCTGCATCGTGCAGATGCACGGCGGTGGCAACCAGGGTGGGTCCGGGTGGACGAGCAATACTGCAGTGCCCTTCGGGTTCCTGGAGGCTACCTACGGCGACTACTCCCTGGAGCGCAACAACGAGGTCGCTCCGGTCATGGTCTGCCCCATCTCCTACCCGATGGGCATGACCATCTTCTCCGGGGCGGCCCCGGGCGGCACAACGGGGGCTCGCCCGCTCAACTGGCACCCTGAGCCTGCAGACACGGTGAAGGCGGCCAAGCTCGCCATCGCCTGGGTCAAGTCCAAGGCCGCAGCCAACGAGGCCCCGTTCGCCAACGTGAACCCTGACCTCGTGTTCGCTGGCGGCATCTCGGCAGGATCGACCTGGATGTTGTCGGCTGCGTTCACCCCGCCGGTTCCTGCCACGCTGTACGGCGAGGACAGCCGCCCTGCGGGCCTGATCCTGGGTCACTGCGTGCCGGACATCAACGAGCACGACCCCTCTACGTCCAACACGGACTGGATGCTCAACGGCTACCAGCGGTGGTTCGGCCAGGGCATCTCCAAGGCCGACGAGATCGTGGCTGCGGAGCGGGATCTCACCGTCTCCAGCGACGATCCGGCTGGCGTGAAGGGCTACCACCCCTCCGGGTTCAACGAGCTACGGCGTCGGATGGCAGGCAATGGCGCGTCGATCTACGGATCACTGCCGATCTACACACAGAACCCGACCAACAGCCGGATCGAGACCACCCCGCCGTGGTCTGACGATCACTCTGCAGCCCAAGCACGGGTGCTGCACGAGTACCTGGAAGAGACCACAGCGTACACCGCGTCGCACTACCACGCCGCGCTGCCCAACGGCAGCGAAGGTCTGGCCTCCGACGCAGTGCCCTCTGCTAGCTGGGCCTACACCTGGAGCAACCAGCAGAACTACGAGCTGATGACGCAGACGCTCATCGACGTTGGCTACGACATCACGACGACGCCCGCGCCCTAACCCCCAACACCGACATGACTGAAAAGATGAAGTGGAAGGGCCACATCTGCGCGGTCCTCATCAACCCTGACGGCTCTCGCGAGACGGTCGAAACCCACAACCTGATCACCACCAAGGGGCTGGAGATCATCGCGCAGGTGATGAACCTGCACTTCGGCACCGGCACACCGACGCCCAACACCTTCTCTCAGGTGGCCCTGGGCACTGGGTCCGGCGCTGTGGCAGTTGGTGACACGCTTGACGACGTGGGGGTCGCAGCGTCCGCAGGCCTCGCCAGCGCCGACAGTGGATACCCCAAGCTCAACGACAACGACGGAGACAACTCTGGCGCTGGAGCCAACGTCCTGACCTGGAGAGCGCAGTGGGGCGTGGGCGTGTACACCAACACGATCACCAACGTCGCCATCACCACCTCGACTGCCGCGCACCCGACAAGCGCCGAGGACATCCTGAACCACTCGCAGTTCTCCTCGTCCATCGTCAAGGGCGCTGGTCAGGCACTCAAGGTGTTCGTCAACGTCGAGATCACCTGATAGGTCGTGTCCAACACGTTCAAGCGGGTCATCTCGACCACAGCGCCAACCAGTACCGGCACGGTTGACTACACCGTTGCCGGTCTAGGCGCATCTACGCACATCAAAGGCGTAGAGGTCGAGGTGGCCCGTGCGGTCACGTTGGGCACTGACACGGATGGGCGCTCAGGCTGCAGGGGGTTCAGCGACGGAACGACTGAGGCAGTCCTCAGCTGGTCTAGCGAGCACGGCGTCACCACTACAGACACATACACCTACTCCGCGCAGGACAAGGTTGTAGCGTTGATGGACCCGGCGGACGGGTCACTAGAGGCGGTGGCGACGTTTGACTCGTTCATCACCGATGGCGTCCGACTCAACTGGACAACAGCTCCTAGCTCAGCGTATCGCGTCGCAGTCGTCATTACCGCAGGGCCTGACGTAGAGTGCGACGTTCAGATCGTAGACCCAGCAGACGCTCTTTCAGGCACGGTTACCGTCACGCCTGGATACACAGCAGAGACCAACCTTGTGCTGGCCCTTGCTGGCACTATCAGCACTGCGTTTGACGGCACGCTAGAAAGCTCTAGCAGCGTGTCTTGGGGCGCATGCTCCAACGACGGCACGACCGTGACGCAAAACGCTGAGGCTTGGTCCTACCAGGATGCAGTCTCGACTACGCTCGACAGCGGCATTCTGCACCTGAATCGCCTCGCGTCCCACGTCAGCGCAACGGCTCTCGGTGTCTCCTACGCGGCTAGCGGCTTCAACGCCTCTACTGGTGCGTTCACGCTGACAACGGCTGGGGCTTCAGCTACATCTGCTGAGCGTATAGCCGTGATGATGTTCCACATGCCGTCGAACATCGCGGTCAAAGTCTACTCGCACTCGTTCACCAGCACGGTAGGCACCCAGTCGTTCACCGACCCGGGCTTCCAGCCGCAGTACATCTGGTACGGGCTGTCGCTGTTCAACGCGACAAACACCGTGCGGACCAATGCTCAGGCAGGGTCCTACGGAAGCGGGCACGCAGATGAGGCGGGCGTTGAGTGGTGCGGCTCGTACGCTGACAGAGACAACCGCACAACCAGCGACACTCAGTCATTGGTTGACGAGGTCGCCATCGAGCTGCCCCTGCACGCTGGTGGCGCAGGGTACACCGGCACCGTAGACAGCTGGGACGCCACTGGCTACACGATCAACTTCACGAGTGTCGTCGGCACCTCTCGCTTTCATATCGGGTACGCCATCGAGCAGGAAGACTCCCTGTACGATCAGGTCGATGACAGCAGTACGGCTAGCGATGCCGTGCTAGGCAGCATCTTTGCTGTCGTTGCCGACGAGGGCGCAACTGCGGACGACGCGGTCTTGGGCGGCATCTTCGCTGTCGTGGTGGACGAGAGCAGCTCTGCAGGCGACGTAGTGCAGGGCGCACTGATACACATCGCCAGCGTCAGCGAAACAGAGACAGCTGTCGATGTCGTCAGCGGCGTCATCCTTAGCGGTGCCGTCGTTGACCTCATCAGTGAGTACGGCAGCGCATCTGATGCTGCAGCGCACCTGCTGTTCATTCCTGTCATCCGCGAGTCGGCAGCTCCGCAGGCTACTACTGGCGACAAGTACGTTTGGCTGACGGTGGGAGAGCGCAAGTTTGCGGTGGGCTACAGGCCTACTGCACCGTGGATCACAGATCAGCCTGGGTTTGCCCAGGCGGTAGCAAGCTTTGCTCAGGGGCCTCTGGTGCAAAACCGATTCGCTGTGTCTAAGGACACGGCATCGGTTGCTGACACTAACGACTGGCTACTGACCTAAGGAGAACCCATGAGCCAACGAATCGGATCGGCAGAGATTGACGAGCACGAGCATGTCACGCTGATGGACCGCGTCGTGCTGAACGACGGCGCGTACATGACGCAGGCCGATGTCACCAGCATCACTGTTAGCGTTGTAGGCCGAGAGGGCATCGAGCATGAGAACACGCTCGACAAGACTGCAGTGGTGTTCGACACGCTGCAGACCGACGGCTACTGGAACGCTGACCGCCTGGGCTACAACCTGCGATACACGCTCGACACTGAGAACATCATGGCCGGGGGCCGTCAGTACATGGTGATCATCGCCATTGAGACCACCTTCGGCCCTAAGTACTCGAAGTACCAAGTCAAGGTGCGAGACCTCCCGACAGTAGACTCATGGTAGCCAAAGGTGAGTACGAGCCGCGTGGCGCGGCCCTGAAGCTGTTTCTGTCTGATGCGCCTGAGATTCTCATGGAAGGTCCGGCGGGCACCGGCAAGACCCGCGCCGTCCTCGAAAAGGTCAACTACTGGTGCATGCAGGTGCCAGGACTGCGTGCGTTCATTGCGCGAGCGACGCGGGTCTCGATGACTGAATCGGTCCTGGTCGAGTTCGAGGACTCGGTCATCGACCCGACTATCGGCGTCAAGTTCATCGGGGGCAACCGCCCTAACCGGACGGCTTACGTCTACCCCAACGGCAGCTACATCACGGTCGCGGGGCTCGACAACTCTGACCGGATCATGTCGTCGCAGTACGACCTGTGCGCTGTGTTCGAGGCCACAGAGATCAACGAGTCCGACTGGGACAAGATCCAGTCCCGCCTGCGCCATAACCGGCTGCGCTACCAGCAGGCCATCGCTGACTGCAACCCGTCGTTCAGCTCACATTGGCTCAACCGCCGGGCCATGCGCATCAGCAAGAACGGGCAGCCAATGATGACCCGGCTGCTGTCGCGGCACGAAGACAACCCCACTGTTACGCAGGAGTACCTGCAGCGCCTCGATAACCTTAGTGGGGCCCGCTACGAGCGCCTGCGCCTGGGCCTGTGGGTGGACGAGTCAGGCGTCATCCTGCCTGAGTTCGACAGCGAGACGCACGTCGTTGCGCCCAGCACGTCGCTGTGGACGGATGGCCGCAGCCAGATCCTGTACTACGTCGGAGGCATCGACTGGGGCTACCAGAACCCGGGCTGCTTCCAGGTCTGGGGCGTCACGGAGGACGAGCGCATGTACCGGGTGGAGGAGGTCTACTACCGGCACCAGCGCCTGGACTGGTGGGCAGACGTGGTCGAGCAGGCAGACCGCATGTACGACCTGCAGCAGGTCATCTGCGACCCAGCGCAGCCTGAGCACATCGCCATGCTCAATGCACGGCTGGGCCGCCGTGGCGGGCGCAGGACCGGGGCTATTTGCTTCGGCGCTAACAACTCCTGGGCCCCAGGTAGGGACCTAGTTGCAGAATTGCTTAGGCCTAACGACGGCTCTGAGCCCCGCATGTTCTTCTGCAAAAATGCGCACCAGATGCGGGGGCTAGATCCGTCCCTGCTGGAGGAACATTTGCCTGCAACTGCGGAGGATGAGATCCCCGGCATGACCTGGGATGAACCCAAAGAGGGCAGGCCAATTAAGGAGCGCCCGAAGCCCGGTGTTCCTGACCACGCTTTTGACGTGACCCGGTACGTTGCGATGTACTTGTGGGGCAAGGGTGCCCCAGAAAAGCCTTTCCTTAAGGCTCTGCGTCAGGGTAGCGTTGGTGATATCCTGGGCTGGGAGACCGACCTAGCATGATCAAGACCACTCCGGCAAACCTCTGGGACGAGATCCAGGCCGGGCGGAAGTACGTCGATAGCCGTCTGTGCAAGCGACGTGAACTGATCGAGCAGTATCACGGTCGTCACTGGGGCAAGGCTTCTGATTCTCAGCCGAGTATTGAGAACCACCCGTTCGAGTACATCAGTCTCATCCTGCCGCAGATTGTCTACAACAATCCGCGCTTCACGGTGCAGACGATGCGCACTACCCCGATTCACCAGATGGTGTCCGGGGCTTTGCAGCAGGCTCTGAACAAGTGGACAGAAGACTGCGCACTGGCAGATCTGCTGAGGCAGCTGTGCTTCGATTACCTCACAGGGTGGGGCGTGGTGATGGTCACCATGGAGGAGTACGTTGACTTCAAGCTGCCGTACGACGTGAGCAAGGCTCGCGGCTACGACACGCCCATGTGGCCTGTCGTGACGCGCCTGTCGCCTGACGACTTCTTCTTCGACCCGCAGGCTATTGACTGGCACAGCTGCCGGTGGGCTGGTCACCGCCGTCTGTACGACCTGGAAGACCTTCTGTCAGAGGCAGAGGACAACCCGGATGACGGCTGGGACGCAGAGGCAATCCGCGAGCTACGGGCTGACGACCGCCGTGAGCACGCAGACGATGCGCCTGAGCGTCACCAGATCTGGGTGTACGAGGTCTGGTTGCCGGAAGACCGAGAGGACAACGGCAAGGACGAGCACGGCAAGATCTACACGCTTGTCGAGGCCGACCTCACGACTGACCCCGACCGGCAGCGGTTTATCCGCGAGCCCCGCAACTACTACGGCCCGCCGTCTGGCCCGTACGCCATGTTCGGCGCGTACCCGGTCAGCGATGAGCCCGGCTTCGTCAGCCCGCTGCTGGCGACGCTGGAGTCTCAGAGAGAGGCCGACGAGTTTGCCCAGGCGTTCAGCAACGAGGCCAAGAACTACAAGCGTCAGTTCCTGACCAACGACAAGAAGATGGCGGAGATCATGCAGGGCGCTCCGCATGGACATGTGTTCCATGTGGATACGTCGCTGCACGGTACTCACGGCCCGTCGTTTGCCGAGATCCAGTTTGGTGGCGCAACGCGAGAGCAGGCTGAAGGTGTCGCGCAGGCGCGTGACAGGCTGGAGCGCATGACCGGCATGTCCGACGCAATGCGCGGGCAGACAGGTAGCGGCACCACAGCCACTGAAGAACAGATCGCCTTCCAAGGCGGCAACATCCGCGTAGACGACCTGCGCCAGCGGTTCACCCGCCGGTTGGTTCAGATGGCAAAGGCTGTCGCGTGGTACATGTTCACGGACGAGGAGTTCGTGATCCCCATCGGTGGACCGGAGTTCGGCGGCCAGGACGTGTGGTTCGAAGGCGGGGCCAACAGTGGCCTCGTGCAGCTTGAAGGTTTGTCCTTCCACGACTTGGAGCTGGTCGTCGAACCCTACTCCATGGAGCGGATCACCGACTCGGCCCGGATGATGCGGCTTGGTCAGGCTGCAGAGCGTGCAATCGCCATCGGGCAGGTCATGCCCCAGATGCCGTGGCTGAACTGGAAAGAGATCGTCCACGACATCGGCAACGCCTACAACCTGCCGGACTTCTCCAGCCGCTTTAACTGGGAAGCCCTTACAGCTGTCTGGTCACAGGGTGGCATGCCCATGCAGCAGGGCAGCGGAGCAATTGGTCAAGCAAGGCTCCAGTCGCACACTCCGCCGGGTACGCAGACGGCCAAAGTTTTGAGCCCTCTGCAGACCCAGGAGCGCCCTAACGGGCGCAGCTCAGGCCAGTACGCGAAGAACGGAGCGCCGCAACAATGATCTACGAGTTCGAGGATGTTGAGACCGGCGAGTACGTCGAGCTAGACATTCACCCGCTTGAGGTGGCCCCCCTAGGCGCTGTCATGCGCCATGGCGACCGCACACTTTGCCGCGTGCCTAGCATCCCCATGGGTGCCATGGTGCGCAGAGACGTGGCTCATGTGAGCCACCAGCTGTCACGCATCTGGCGTGGCGATGGTCCTGACCCCGCCCCCCGCAGGGACTCTAAGGGCAGGCCTGTGTTCCACAACCGCCGGGAGACCGCAGAGTTTGCGGCTAAGACCGGCATGCATTACGACGAACTATGAGCGACGACACACAAGCTGCAGACACCGCAGTTGATGACTACCTCGGTGGCATCCCGAATCACGTCTCCGGTGGCGCAGAGGCGACCGACGTAGACGACAGCGAGCACTCCGGCGCAAAGTCGGAGTCGGAGATGGACGCCATTCTGGACTCCATCCTCTCACCAGACCCTGAAGAGCAAGAGGAAGCTTCAGATGAAGTACGGCAAGTCGATGAGCAAGAAGAAGGCGTCGTCCAAGATGACGCCGAAGATGAAGATGAAGAAGAAGATGTCGTCCAAAATGACGCCGAAGCGTACGCGGAAGCGTTCTTAGCTCTTAAAGAGCAGGGCTGGGAACAGCCTGACATCCTACAGCTGAGTCGCGCTGACGCGATTCAGATCAGTCGTCGCCTTAGTGCGGCGTCAGCTCCGGAAGGGAAAGTCACCCAAGACGGCGTGCAAACACCTGCTGCTCCTGCGTACGACGCAGTGCAGTTGCGCAGAGTGCTCTCCGACGAACTTGGCGACGACGCAGGCGCGGCAGTGGCCGACGCCCTGGACAAGATTGCTGCGACCGCTGGTGCGGACCCCCGCATCGACAGCCTCACTGAGGCGACCAACGGGCTGCGGCAGATGTTCTTGACCATGGCGACGACTGATGCACGGCGTCAGCTGCAGGACCGCTTTCCTGACTTGAGCAGCGACGGAGCGTTCACTCGCGTGCGCGAGCGAATGGGCGTGCTTGCCAGCTCTGGCGAGTACGAAGACGTTGTCACCCTAATGCAGCATGCCTGCATGATTGAGCTTCCCGAAGGGTCTGCTGGGCCTGCCAAAACGCGGCAGTCGAAGCGGAACGGCCAGCCCTCTCGTCCTGGCCGCAAGGGGTCGTCAGGCCCCATGCCTAAGGAGCATGCTGAAGACGAGGTACTTCGACGGATCCTTGACCCTCAGAGAACCATGACGCCGGAGCAGATCCGGTCTGAGGTCTACGGGTCCTAACACAGGTGACAAACTACCATGACCAGTCTGTCTGATTTCAGCGACTTCATGACCGCAACTGACCAGACGGTGCTTTCGGGCCCCGGCGATCTGGTTAACGAGGCCGTGGAGCGCAGCTATCTGTTCCGTGAACTGATGAAGGGCAAGCCCAACACTGAGGTGTTGCAGGGCGGCAAGACCATCACGGACCAGATCATGTTTGACGAGGAGAACACCTACAATCAGGTGTCTCCCAACGAGGTGTTCGTTTGGCAGAACCCGCAAGTGCTCGACTCCTGGTCGATCAACTGGCGCTTCGGCCTCGACCACATGTCTTTCACTGACCAGGAGATCGAGCTTCAGGTCCCTGCAGGTCTGACTAGGCAAGCGCGTGGCCGGATCTACAAGGAGATCAAGGCTGTCAAGGAGCGCCGTCTGGTGACCTCCATGATCAACGGTCTGGAGGCTGAGCTGTTTGCGGCTCCCAACAACGCTCAGATGGAAGCCGCGTCCGGCAAGAAGCCGTACTCGATTCCGTTCATGATCAACGAGGAGACTAGCGGCCTGACGACCGGCGTCACGACCAAGCAAGGTCTTGACCCGACCACTTACACCAAGTGGGTGCCGCAACAAGAGGGTTGGGCGTACGGCAGTGCTCTGACTGATACCCCCAACAACCCGATCATCACTGCGTTCGACAACATGTACCTCGACCACTCTTTCGACACCCTTCCCGGGTACGAGAGCCAGTCGGAGCCGCGCTCGAACGCCACCATGATCGTCTGCTCGAAGCTGGGCCTCAACTACTACAAAGAGGCCCTGCGCTACGGCAACGACACCTGGGTTTCCGCTGGTCGCCAAGACCCGCACTACGGCAAGCCCATGTATGCGGACATTCCCCTTGTCTACGCTTCGCAGCTGGACACGGCGACCTACATCGACAACAGCGGCACCTTTGTGGATGAGTCCACCGCTGCTGGCCCGGACGGCCCCCGTTACTTCTGGATCAACCGGAAGTACTGGAAGCCCGTCTTCCACACCCGCCGGTACATGTACAAGCACCCGGTGCGTGTCCACCCGAACCAGCCCTCGACGCACGTCCAGGTCGTTGACTGCTGGCACAACTACGTCACCACGTCGCTTCAGCGGCATGGCATCGTCTTCCCCAACACCTGATCTAGGAGGCTACTAGAATGGGATTCCCCCTTATCGCACCCGTGGGCGGCCCGGGCATGGGCCTTCACTTTGGTGACTGCGGCGACCTTCGTTTCTTCTTCCGTGATGTCAGCGGCCCTGGGGCTGTTGCTGTTGGCGACATCCTGGTTGTCGATCCTGGCGATACTTCGTACGACGCTGCCCCTGGCGGCGACAACTCGCGGTACGCCCAGGCAAAGACCCCGACTGCTGCCAACATTGACAGTGGGCTGTTCGGTGTCGTGACCGATGCTGGCGACGGAACCGACGGAACCATCGTGACCATGAAGTTCTGGGGACGCCTGACCGTCAACACTGACGGCGGCGTTGCTGCGAACGACAAACTGGTCGCAACGGCTGGAGCTTCTGGGCAGGTGGCCGACACGGCTAGCGGCTCAGGCCTTCAGAAGATCATCGGCATTGCCGAAAGCGCTGACAGTGGAACCTCCGTTGTCTGCCTTTTCGACGGCATTCATGGCTTCGGCCCTGACGCCACCTGATCAAGCGGGCGGGGTCTTCGGGCCCCGCCCCTACCCCATACAACCATGACCGATTATCCCAGAGGACTTACGGCGCAGCAGGCGATTGACCATGCGCGTTTCACGACCGTCGGCAACGGCGGGGCGTTTCCGACTCACGTCGATCCGCTGGGTCTAGTCAACGAGGCAGGCGAATGGCTGGTCTCCTCGTACGAATGGGCATGGTGTACCAGCCGCATTGTCAAGCTGAGCACGACAGAGGGGCAGGACTATGTGTCCCTGCCGTCTGACTACGGTGGCAACCTTGCTCAGGAGCACACCAGCAGCTTGACGAGCCACCTTGAGCTAGTGTCGCTGAGGGACTTGCTGGCGTACCGCACGTCGTCGCCCGCCATCAGCACGCTGCACTTTTTCGGCGCAGTCAACTACGCGACGCCGCCGGAGGGCGGTGAGCCGCAGCCGCGCCTGCTGCTGTACCCGACGCCTACGTCTACGCAGGCAGATGTGTTTACGGTGATCTACACCGCTCGCTGGCAGTATGTGGGCGAGGCGTCGGACTTCCTGGTTGTGCCGGGCTACTGCGTGACGCTGTACCTGGAGGTGCTGCAGCACATTGCGCGGGGCCGCATGGAGGAAGACGCAGGCAGCGTGTCGGCGCGGCTGCAGGGGCTGCGCAACAGTGACCTGTTCCTGTCAGCCAAGAACATGGACGCTCGCACGCAGAGCGACTACGGGCCTATGACGAACACCCACACTACACGCAACTGGGTGAACAACTACTGGCCTGATGACTTCGGCTATGTAGAGGGTCCGAGCTAATGGGGCGCATCGAGTTTCCCAAGAAGGGTCTGTCCGACGACACAGCGTTTAGCGACCAGCCTCCGATGACTACGTCGGAGGCGCTGAACGTGCGTACTATCGACCCGTCTACGGGTCGCAGTCGTGGCGGCCAGCGTTCGGGGACCACTCGATTCGTCAGCAGTCAGCTGGATACGGGGCCGGTGCAAGCCATGGCGCAGACCATGAAGCCGCAGACGCCCTTCACGTTTAGCAGCCTTGGATCTGCGCCTGCTACTCAGTCGTCGGCCACTGGCTCTATCGAGCTGACAGGCAACGTCACGGCTCGCGTGTCAGACGAATCTGGGTTCAACGTCGGAGACCAGTTGACCATTTCGGATGGCACTACGTCGTACACGTTTGAGGCAACGGTTATCCCCCCGGACAACCAAGTGCCCCCGCCCACGTCGGACCCTAGCTACATCGGATTTCAGGCAGACCAGAACGACACGGCGATCACTATCGCGGGCCTGCAGGTGGCTGTGTCCGGGGCGGACTTCTTCATTGGCGCAGTTGTCGATGAGAACAATGACAGCCTGCTGCAGCTTCAGAACACCAACACCGACGCTGGCGCGGCTGGAAACGTAGCGATCACGGTCAACGAGGTCAGCGGCAGCGACTTCGTTGTGACAGGCATGTCCGGTGGCGCGACGACCACGGCGACTAACCTGACAACTGAGTGGGAGCGTGCGCCGGGCACGTCTACTCAGACCAACTACATCGCCACTGACTCAGACAAGAACGTCTGGGCGGTGACCGACGCCAACCAAGCTGTGCTGTACAACCCCGATGGCGCAAAGGTTGACAGCGTGTCTCCGCCAGTTCCGCTTGGTCACACAATGGTGCCGCGCATCGGCCTCGGTGACGACGAGTCAGTGTATCTGGCGTCGAAGGCGGATGACGGCACGACCAGCCGCGTGTGGCGCTACGTCAGGTTCCTGGACCGCTACGAAGAGAAGTGGACTCTCGACGTTGATGGGTCTGTTCAGGAGCTACACGAGAACGCTGGCCTGCTGTACGTCGTCACCGACATGCTGGAGGTTGAGGACGCCACTGTCATGGGGTATCTGACGGGGTATGCAGGCCTAACGCTGGGGTCGCCCTTCGTTGCGTTTCAGTCGGAGTGCCCGACTCCCACCTACTCGATGCAGATCAGCCCGACATCCGGGCAGCTGCTGCTGTCGCACCCTAAGAACGAGTTTCGCGGGCGTGCGGAGGTAAACAAGAACTACTCAGGGCAATCGGCTTACCCTGACCTTTGGACGCCGTGGGACCTCGATGACTACCAGAGTCGTCTGTACTTCTGGGTGAGGGCTGAGGACGCAGAGGCGGACGATGAGGGTACTCCGTGCGTTAACCGCGACAGGGTACAGGTTATCCCTGACCACCGCCTTAGTCCGCCCGACGGATACGCAGCGGTGTTTGATACTACTGAGCGCACGCTGATTGCCGATCCGGCTGGTTCTAGGCGAGAACCGCCGGACTACCGCGACGATCTCGGTCTGCCGCAAATCAGGTTTTTCGGACAGAGCGGCGCCTCCGCTACTGGCGTAACTGGGCGTGTTTTGACCAGCAACGGCACCAACTCTTCAGGCGTTGGCTGGAAGTCGTCGCTTGAAGACACCATTGCAGACCAGACGCCTATCCCGAACTACGAGAAGAGTCGGTTTGCCGTCGTAATGGCGATCAAGCTGGCTGACATTGAGCCGGATATTGCCGACGCAGACCTGCTGTCTCGCGTGATCTGGTCAATGGCGACTGATGTCTCTGGCACTGCAGGGGCTCAGCAGGGGTGCCCTCTGGGGTTCGTGTACAACACGTCCGGTGGCAAGTACAACGTCGGCGGGTTCACGACAAAGCGAGCTTCTCTATGGCTGGACGTAGGGCCGTATGACCCTACTGCGGGCGTTGGCCCGGTCGGCAGTTTCCTAAATGGCGAAGTCGCTAGCGGTGACTGGCCTTCCCCCAGCGCCACTACTCAGCCGTCACTGGTGAACTACAACGAGCAGGTGTCCGTGACATCTGGCAAGTTTGCCATCGTGACCATCGTCAAGAACAACAGCGGCGAGCACTACAACGGCGGGTCGCCCGTTGCTAGCGACGGTCGGGCAACCTCTGTCATTCGGATCAATGGCCGTCAGGTAGACAGCTTCGAGTTCCTGCTCGACAAGTTTGGCTCTGGCAACAAGTTTGTCATGGGCTGCCGCAGGGCCTCTCTGTCTCAGGACGCTGCCAACGAGGTGTACAACGACCTGTTTGGTGGGTACAGCAGCTTCTCTGGCGCGTTCTTCGAGATGATCACGGTGCTGGGCCCTAGCTCCGGCACCACCTCTGGCAGCATCAACGACCTCGACATCTCCTGCCCGTACGGCAACGAGGGCGCAGGTGGCACAGTGGAGGAGGGCTATGCAGTCAGCGGCAGCGTGGCTTCCCACACAGCACGAGCTGACGCTGGCTATGCGACGGAGATCGAGCGCATCGAGGGCTACCTTGCCCACAAGTACGGGATGGCGCACGCCTTTCCTCGCGACACTACAGGGTCCACCAACGGCCCGACCAAAGACAGTAACGGCTACTACCAGTCGCACCCGTTCGGGGGGCCTGGATTCATGCCGCTTGGGCCTAACCGCACCAACGACCAAAAGTCCTTTCTGTACAACTTCACTGCCTGCAACACGCTGTGGACTGCCGGTGGTGAGCTGCTGGACATTGCGCGTGGTGGCGGCACGGGCGTGGCGTCAGGGTGGGGCCCTGAGGGTGATGCGTTTACTGCGGGAGACCGTGACGAGCACATCTATGACACCCTGGCTGTTGAGCGCGACATCGCGTACCGACGTATTGAGATCGTTGGCAACCGCTTCAACCATGGTCGCTGTGCTCGCGCATACGTCACGATTGAGGCTACCCCGCCTAACGGGGAGACCATCACGCTTGATGACGGCCTGACGACGGTGGTGTTTGAGTTCACTAACGGAGCTGCATCTGGCGGTAACACCAAGGTGGACACGAACGTCACAGGCACTGACTACAGCAGCGTGTCCAAGTTGATTGCCGACAACTTCGTGGACGCGGTCAATGCGTCTGCTTTGTTGATCAATGCGTTCCACGCGGACTGCCGCAGTGACCCGCACCGGGTTGAGCTGCTGCAGGCGGTTCTGGGCTCCGCAAAGAACACCACGATTACCTACTCGACAGCTGGCAAGCTGGCCGGAGATGCAGCCTTCTCCGGTGGGGCGAACGACGGCGACGGGTGGAAGGCGCGGAACGTCGATCAGTTCGACAACATGAACCCTGGCTACGGCTCAGGGGTAGAGATCAAGTCGGACGACGACGGCAACCTGTATCACCCTGAGCGCACCTACAAGTGGTCTAACACTATCGTGCGCCGCAGGGCCACGACCGGCACAGTGCAGTGGCGCTACCTGTTTGCTGGTGACGAGGTGGGGACTGGCGTGATCCCGCTGGGCAACCCGCTGTCGTACGGCAACAATGCCACGGTAGACGGCCCTGAGTTCGTGTATGCGTCGCACGAGACCAACGCAGATGACGACCTGAGTCTACAGAAGCTGCGCGTGCTAGAGATCACTGAGGATCTCACGGCCTTGGCCTCGCGTGAGGCCGTGTACCTGGGCGTAAGCAGCGGCTCGCTCTACAAGTTCAACCGCAATGGCAGCGTCACGGCGGTCACGGGCGGCTCGTCGCTGTTCAGTGCAGACACTCCGTACATTCAAAGCGCAGTGCTGGGCCGCAAGGTCTTCATGACTGATGGCTTGACGGCGCACTACTACGACGTAGACGACGACGAGGTCAAGGCGTTTACGTCAGACACCCGTTCAGTGCCCCCCAAGCGGTTCCGCCTTATTGCGTCATGGCGCAACCGCCTCGTTGTGGCGAGGATTCCTGGCGACGACACCAACTGGTACATGAGCCGGTCGGGTGACCCGTTTGACTGGGACGAGACCCCGTCGGTTGTGGACGCTCAGCAGCCGGTGTCCGGCAACATCAGCAAGGGCCGCGTGGGCGAAGCCCCTGACGTGATCAACTGCCTGATCCCCTGGTCTGATGACCTGCTGATCATTGGCGGCGACCGCTCGATCCTGCGCATGACCGGCGATCCCATGCAGGGTGCGCAGCTAGACCTCGTGTCTGACTCCACCGGCATCGCGTTCCTCAGCCCTTACTGCAAGGACCCCGACGGCACGGTGTTCTTCTTCGGCAGTCGGGGCGGAGTGTGGGCCATGCCCCCCGGCGGGCTGCCTACGCGCATCACCATCTCCAGTATTGAGCGCCGGATGCAGGCGCTGGCGCTAGACGAGTACCGCATCGAGATGGTGTGGAACTACTACGACGAGGGCCTGCACGTCATCCCGGTGCCCTATGACTTGGCGTCTGACTCGCTCCCGAAGTCGTGGTTCTTCGACGCCAAGCACGGCAGCTGGTGGGAAGACTCGTGGCAGGACAGTGCTACTGGGATTCGCTCCGTGCTGCTTGCCGACGGTGATCAGCCTGATGACCGGCGCGTACTGCTGGGCTGTCGCGATGGCCGCGTGCGTTACGTTGACCCTAATTCAGAGACTGACGACGGCGTGTCCATCGACAGTCAGGTGCTGATTGGCCCCCTTGCGCCTGAAGCCGCAGAGGTTGAGGCCCGGTTCCACCAGCTGACATCTGTCCTGGGCACAGAGCTGGGCGGCGTGACGTGGGAGATCCTGACTGGCGAAGACGCTGAGTCTGCTCAGGTGGTGGGCTCCGGGCGGTGGGTGCCGGGGCGCAACCCGATTAGCTCTGAGCGGTGGGTGGGCCCTGCGTGCTGGATCCGCTTGCGCTCAGGTTCTAACAACGCATGGGCGCTAGAGTCGCTCAGCGTTACCGTTACCCCTACCAGCAGAAAGCGAGTCCGATGACTGGCCGTGCCCTATCAGGCAGCGTGAGCAGCACCCTCGGCGCTGCAGACCCGCGCAATCGTCGCAACCATCAGGCTGAGCTGGCTGAGTCGGACGTGCGCATTGATGCGTCGCTAGAGCTAGACGACCGTCAGCGCCTGCGGATCAAGGGGGCGGCGGACCCCGGCTCTCCGCCGACTGACACTGTGGCGAATCTGGCGGACTACGTCACGTCGCTGGTCAATGAGCTTCGCAACGCCGGTTTGATTAGGAGTGAGTGATGGGTTGGTTTAGTGATGTGCTAGACGATATCACTGGAAAGAGCGATGTCGAGAAAGCCAACAGAATTGCGAAAGAGCAGCTGGCAAAGGGTCTAGCGGAGCTGGGTGGTCCCGGGGAGGGCACCACGTTCTTCGACTTGATGCAGCAGATGCTAGGCCGCTCAGAGTCAGCCTTGCGCACTGGCACAGAGCGCGGCGCTGGTCTTCTGGAGACAGGCTACGGCCAAGCTCGCGGCGCTCGTCGCAGGGCGTATGAAGGCGCGATGGCCTCTCTTGCAACTGGGCAGTCGCAGGCAGAGCAGCGCATTGGGGCTGGGGCAGCGGGCGCGGTAGAGGCAAGCCTGAAGGCGCAGCAGCAAGCCCTTGCGGCCATGGGTCAGCAGGCAGTGTCTAGCGGACTAGGCGGTGCGACCCGCGCAGCGCAGGCAGGCAACATCGCCGCGCAGACAGCGGAGGGCATGTCAGGCGCGTTTGCGCAGCAGAGCGGGCAGCTGGGCCAGATCGCCCAGATGGCAGCTAGCGAGCGAGCGCAGACCCAAACGCAGTACGGGCAGGACATAGGCAGCATGTTTGCCCAGCAGGGGCAGCAGCTAGCTGGCCTAGAGACGAATCTTGGGTCAACGCTTGCGCAGCTGTACGCCAACCAAAGTCAAATGTACAGCCAGTACGGACAAGCTCGCGCTGGCTTGATGCAGGGTCTGACGCACATCATCCCGCTGTCGCCGCTAGAGAACATTCAACAGGTGGCAGACATCGGCGCGACAATCGCAGGTGCGGGCAAGGACGCATAGGGGCTTACTGATGGTTGAAATTATTTTTGCTGGCGGTCGTCAAGGGGCTCAGGGCAGTTCGAGTCTTTATCAAAAGATGATGGCCTACAAAAGCCTGCGGCAGCGGCAACGCGAGTTTGAAGCCAGCCAGAAGCAGCAGAAGTTTTCCAATGAGATGGCGCGGGAGGCGATGGACCTGCAGAAGCGCGAGCTTGGCCTAAAGGAGCAGCAGTATGAGGCGGAGCAGGCGCAAGCAGCTGCGGAGGAGGAGGCCGCTCGCCAGCTGTATGAGATGGAGGCGATGAAGGCGCTGCCGCAGGGCGCTGGCGTGCTTGCCGCTAATCAGTTTGACGTGATGAGGCAGCTGGGCGTCTCTTCTGGGCCGCAAGGTTCGGTCACCGACATTCGGGCGGGCGTTCACTACGACGACCCGTTCGATGACCCCAGGGTCATGCAGCTGTACAGCCAGATGTCCCCAGATGATCAGAAGGGATTCTTGGCTAGCGTCAAGCTGCAGCAAGAAGAGGCTCGTGGCTCTGCAATGCGGGAGCGCCTGGGCGGTCTGCTGATGAGCGGGCAGCAGAAAGGCATGTTCACTGACATGGAGGCACAGCAGATCGCTGCGCTAGGCGCTCAGGACCCAGCGGCTGCGCTGAAGGCTGTAGAGGAGAAGCACGCTGTAGTGGCGGAAGAGCAGCACCGGGTCCAGGGTATCGAGAAGTCGATAGGCAAGATGAACGGTCTGGCTATCGCGCTTCAGGAGGCAGGCCAGTGGACTCCGGCCATGCAGACAGCCCTCATCAACGCGCAGAGTGCTCTCAGTCCGTACGACACACGGAATTCACAAGAGGTCATGGATGCTTTCATGAGGTCCATGAACCCTTTGAACGAGCAGATGGCCCGGGGCGAGGTGGACGTAATACCGTTGCCGATGGCCCCGAAGGCTAGGCCTGAAGGGGTAGATCCCGGCACTGTCAAGCCCGGCACTAGCGGGATCGAGCAGGCTGCTGGCGTTGAGGACGCGCCCCCATCCCTGCAGCAGCTTATCGCAGCCGGGCAAGGGTTAAACGCTGCCGGGCAGGGGGTGGACCGTAGGCAGCCCCAGCCTGAAGGGCGGACGGCTCTTCCGGCTGCCTCTCATCCGTACTCCTCGCCAGTAGAAAGCGAGCCGCAGCCTGCTGCTGCTGCTGCCGCCGCTGCTGTGCAAGAGCCGGTCCCTGAGCCTCCGCCCATGGGCTCCCCTGTCGCTCCGCTAATCGAGGAAGAGCCTGCGCCTGCAAGGCCCCCGGCCCCTTCGCAGCAGGTTAGCGAGCAGGAAGAGGTTGAGGCGGCTCGTATGCGGGCGTCGGGCGCACCTAAGAAAAACCCTGAGATCCTTGAGCACGAGAACAAGAATCGTGGCCACCGCACGCTCATCAAGAAGGCTCAGCGTAAGCTGGAAGACGCCCAGGAGATCGTGCAGCAGTTTCAGGACTACATGGCTAGCAACCCTGACAAGGGCGATATGAACTACAGCCGCCTGAAGAGCAAGGCTGAGGCTGCTCAGAAGGTGATTGACGCGGAGCAGAAAGAGATCCGCAAGCTGGAGAACAGGATCAAGGTTGCGGACAAGCGCATTGCCGAGATCATGAAGCGAGAGGCCCGCAACGCCCGCAAAAAGTGACTACCGCCCCGCAATCTGACAACGTCTGGTCTCAGGAGAAGTTCCAAGAGACCTACTGGCTGGCACGCAAGGGCAACAACGGTCTGCCGCTGCCGGAGGAGCACATGCGCTACCTCCTGGGCAAACGCGGCCTGCCGTATCTGCCGAACTTCCAGCAGTACATGGACGAAGGTCTGTTCGAGGAGAAGACTCTGGGGACAGGGTTCTTCGAGAAGGGCTTCTTTGACTATGTCCCGCTAGTAGGTGCGGGCAAGGAGAGCATCGAGCTTGTGGGCTTCATGGACTCTGCCCGCAAGATGCAGGAGGGGACCGCTACGCCTGCAGAGCAAGAGCAGGTGATGCGAGCCCTGATTGATCAGGCGCGTCCTACGACTGCTGGCTACACGTTCACCAGTCTGCTGTCACAGTCACCGACGTTTGCGGCTGAGTTCCTGCTGGGTGGTGTCGCGCTGGAGCGGCTGGGCTTCGAGGCGGCAAAGGAGCTTGCTGAGAAGAAGCTCAAGGACGGCCTGTTCAGGAAGATCTCGACCTTTGGTACTGAGGCTGCCCTGCGTGCGGCCACGGCGGGCCTGCCCCGCATTCCAGGCGAGGCTGCGCAGCGTTCGCTGCAAGCGTCTGGCATCAGGGTCGAGCCCAACGAAGAGCAGCAGATGGTCGTTGCCTTCGACTCTGAGCTGCCGACTGTAGTGGACATGCTGCCTGAGGCGTTTGTGTCTCAGTTCATGGAGCAGGCGTCGGAGATGTCTGGTGGTGCCATCGCAAGCACCACCGTCGGCAAGCTCATGGGCAAGTACGACCCGCTGGCGTTGCTGGCCCGCAAGGTCCAGGAGCGTGCGTTCGGCAGGGCGTCGGCCAAGTACGGCGAGGAGGCAGCCAAGCGCATGCTGGCTAAGACGGGCTTCCAGAGCGGCGGCCTGTCGGAGATGGCAGAGGAAGTGGTGGGCGACCTGGGTCGCTGGGCCTCGGACATCATCCCTGGGCTCGACATGCACGAGACCTTCTGGGGTGCGCTGCCGTCGATGGACATGGACACGCTGGCGGAGTACGCCGCATTCGCTGCGTTCGGTCAGGGCATGGAGGCTGGCGTGACAGGCCTGCATGCAACGATGCAGGGGAGGTCAGCGTGGTTCCAGACTGAGCAAGCAGCCCGCACTAATGCGGCCAACCTTCCGGGTGACGTGGCCGTTGAGATGGACCGCCGAGGCAAGTACCGGCTGGTGCGTGACGGCGAGCGCGTCCCGTTTGCAGAAGTGTGGGCGGCTAACGCAAAGCTGAGCGAGCGGCTCCTGGAAGACAAGGAGGCCGAAGGCTTTCAGCCGACGCCTGAAGGCCCGCGAGAGACGATCCGCCCGGAGTACGACGTGCTGCCGGAAGAGGGCGACGAGAACATCGTGGCCCTTGAGGATTTTAAGCGGGAAGGCAAGCTCAGCAGCGACGCGCAGTTTGTTCCTCACGAGGAGGCTAGCCCTCAACTGCGTGAGGCTATCAAGGTAGCCGAGGCCTTTGGCACCAGGGTGTACCTGTACAGGTCAGAGCGTGCTGGCGTGGGTGGGTGGAGCCGCCAGCCGGGCAGCATCTCCATCAACGTGGATGCCAAGAACGCTGCGCAGCACATCATCTACCACGAGCTAGCTCACGATCTGGGGCGCAGCCTTGGTGCTGTGCGGCAGAAGGAGTTTCTCCAGGCGCTCAAGAAGGTTGCTCCTGAGCGCATGGACGAGATGCTGCAGCAGTACATCGAGCAGTCAGGGAAGAACCCCTGGCGCGGATGGGACCCGGCAGACGCAGAGTACGCTCAGCTGGATGAGGCCAGCGCCGAGTACTTTGCGTTCCTGGAGTACCTGCTGCCGCAGTTGATCCAGCCGGACAACCCCGCTGCTCGTGATCTGCGTGCCGACCTGCTTGGTACGTCTGATGGTCGCAGCGTTCTGACTCGCCTGTTCCAGGCTATCGAGCGCGTGATGCGCAGGCTGGTAGGCCTTGCTCCTAAGCAGTACGCCACTGCAGCAGACAGAGTGGCTAAGGCGCTGCAGGCCATCAACGAGCGGGCAGCAGCAGACCGTCAGCGGCGTGGGCTGCCAGAGCAGTCACCGTACACAGAGGCTGACCTCAACGCTGCGTTCCAGTGGGCAGACCAAGCCCAGGCTGTAATCCAGTACCGCAAGGAAGGGCTGCCGGATGTCGATGTGTCTGACCAAGCCTCGTTTGAGGGGCGTGCTCGTCAAGCGCAGCGCCAGCGGGAGCAGCGAGAGGCTGAGCTACAGGAAGAGTGGGATGCTATCCCTGACGTGGGCGTGGCTGAGTTCCCGACGCCCCCTGCTGAGCGCCCTGAAGATGATTCTCTTGAATTCGATTCGAGTGACCGGGGCAACCCAGACAAAGGGCCGTACCATTACGTCGTCCTGAAGCCGGACGGCACGGTCTTCCTCCGCAAGTCTGCTGATCGCAAGTATACGCATGCTGTGGTTTATGGTTACCCGCATGAGAAGGCGAGCTACCACAGCAGCAAAAAGCTGGCTCGCCAAAAAGAATCCAGGTCGAGACCCGGCTCTCGCGTTGTTAGGGTCGCTCTGGTTACCCCGGCAAAGTTCAAGCAGCTCAAGTCCAATGAGGCAGACAAGGTCGCCATACAGGACGCTGGTGTTCTGCCCCTGGAGAGCGATTACCAAACCACGTTTGTGGAAGGGGACGTGAAAGCTGCTCTACAGCCTTTGGTGGAGCGCGGGGTAATTGATGAGCAGCAACGGGATAGTGTTGATCAGACGCTAATTAACATTGAGCTGGATGCCCAAGAGGATACCGGGGGGACGAGAGAAGGGGGCGGCACCGGGTTTCATATTGACAGCTATATCGACGGTACTGAGTGGCTGAGTAGTGTCGAGCCAGAGCTGTCAGGCGATCAGGCGGCAGCGGTCAGTGAAGTTATTTCCGCAATGCCACGCGGCAGGGTGCGCCTTCGAAGGTTTGTCCCTGAGCCCGAACAGCCTGCTGCTGCAGAGCCCCCTGCTCCCGCTGCCGAGCCTGCGCCCGTTGCCGATGAGCCGGTCACGGTAGTCTCAAGGCGTCGGGCACGCGATGAAGACGAGCGGATGGTGACGTACCTCACGCTTTCAAGCGGGCGTGAGGTTGGGGTGGTGCGCAACCCGGACGGTGGCAGCGGCGGGATAGCGGGGTGGTATCTAGCGGAGACTCGCCGCCCCAAAAACTTTGGGGAGACGTTTACGGTAGACCCCTACCTGGGCGACAAGCTTGACGAGGCTGTCGAAAAGGTCATCGAGCTTGAGGGCCAGGGCTTCTTTGCTGAGCAGGAGACTGGGTTTGTAGAACAGCCTGCAGCTCCAGAGGCCCCGCGCCCGGCGGAGGCTGCCCAGCCTGACCTGGAGACTACGCAGGTTGACGACGTTCTGTACCACGGCGCGTCCACTGAGGTGTACGGCGAGCTGCTTGCTGACTACCCCCGTCGCAGCAAGGACAAGGGGTACTTCGGCATAGCTGTCTACTTCTCGTCAAGCAGGCAGGTAGCCCAGTTCTACGCTGAAATGAACGACGACCGGGTGTATGAGGCCCCGGTCAGGCTGAACAACGCTATCGTCATTGGCCGCGACAAGAAGGCAGGGGCTGAGCGCGTTGCTGAAGCACTTGGCGTTCAGGCTAAGCCAGATTGGGACGGCGATCAGCAGACCAACGAGGAGTGGTCCCGCGAGTTCACTGACCGGGCACGCGCTGCTGGCTACGATGGCGCGGTGTGGGAGTCCGAGGACGGCACACGGGAGGTCGCTTCGTACAAAGACGTGTCGCTCGGCACCGAGGACTACACGACAGACGAGATCACGGAGCTGCTAGACGTAGGGGTGAGTGTGGCGCGTAACAAGATGAGCGCCATGCTGAAGCAGAAGATGGATCCAGAGGATCTGTCCAGCCCAGCGGTGATGGAGCTTCTGAGTCAGCCGCGCCTGCCGATGGCCGAGGCCAAGAAGCTACTGGCGACCATCGTCAACAACCGCATCAGGGACGCTGCCAAGTTCTATGGGGCAGAGAAACGGCAGGCCACACGCGAGCAGACCATCAGCGTGCCGGAGGGTGAGAGCACCTTCGACATCGAGGACGTGGACATGGATGCTCCTGAGGCGCGGATGCAGCAGGAGGAGACACGTGCCCAGTTGATGTCTGTGCTCAGCGACCTCAAGGAAGATGAGCAGCAGGCCCTGCTGGAGAGGGCCAAGGGCGAGAGCTTTGCCAGCATCGGCAAGAAGCTGGGCATTAGTGCCGAGGCCGCACGGAAGAAGCACGACCGCGCAATGGCAAAGGTGCAGGGTCAGCAGAATGAGCGGGCAAAGCAGGCTGCTGAGCGCCCGCTGCCGCCGCAGGCTGAGCCGCCGCGTACGCCTGACGTGACGGCCTCCAGGCCCGCGAGAGCGCCGACGCCGCCGCCTGCGGCTCAGGTGCCGGAC
>Ga0208162_1000406_pt1 | contig 25255 bp, 33 predicted proteins | sample CB_VirMetaG_4_FD_184539 | JGI IMG/M metagenome (GOLD analysis project Ga0208162, IMG submission 184539) | Freshwater to marine saline gradient viral communities from Chesapeake Bay - CB_1508_1M Viral MetaG (SPAdes) (version 4) | ecosystem: Environmental > Aquatic > Marine > Coastal | place: USA... | reverse complement strand
GTTGAGCGCTGATGTTGACTTCAGAGATGGCAGAGCCACCATCAGCAATCAAACTTTCACACTGCGCGCAGACACCACCACCAGGCCCCTGCTCTATCGGCTCAGACATGGGGTGGTGGCGCGCTTGATCGCTGCCATGACAGCCAGCCAGCCCACCATTGATGTAGACACATCAGGGCTTGATGGCGCTGTATACTTGGAGCGAGAATGTTTGATCGTCGATGGCGCCAGCCAGTCAAGCATTGCAGGGGGCTTCAGGTATGATGTCACCAGGGCAGCGCTAGGCACATCTGCACAGGCCCATGGCGCAGACACCACTGACGATGTGGAGATCTTCAGCACATGCAACACCCTGGCTGGGCGCCTGATCCAGCTGCTGAGGGTGCCACTAGACAGCACAGATGCGCCAGCTGATGAAGTGGTCATGTGGTCTGGGGTGATCAGAGATATCAACACCAGCGACACAGGGCTAAGCTTGACCATCAGCGCTGATGGCTTGCTGGCCTTGGTGGATGCTCAGCAGATCTTCGCTGAGCGCTGCCAGGGCAGGATGATCAATGCTATCCTTGATGGGCAGAGACCTCGCCTTGACAGGCTGAGCGCCACCATGCTGACACAAGAAGCGCCAGCTGGTGGCTCAGGGGTGGTAAGCGACCCCAGGCAGGCGCTCTTCATGCTGGGTGATGATGCCGCCATCAAGGGCACTTACACCTTCTTCGATCAGGGCGCCACATTCTATCTGCACATGCTGGCAGACTCAGAGACCTTTGCAGGGCGCCCCCTGCCAGAAGACATGAGTGTGTACAAAGACACACCCACCAGGGAGGTCTTCAGCACTCGCGCAGACTCACCAAGCAATGTGGACAGTGGATCGATTGGTGACAACACACTGCCCCTGTCCAGCCACCCTGGCAAGCTGATTTTGCAGCTGCTGACGACCACCAGAAACGACAACACAGCAGGCCCCAATGGAGCCTATGACACAGGCATCAATGCGCTGGCTGGCTCTATCCCTGTGGGCCTGGTGGATGTAGAGGGGATCTTGCTGTGGGGTGATGAGATAGGCATCACCCTTGATGATGTCTTCTTCTTCGAGGATGGCAGCAAAGCCCTTGGCGATGTGATCAGGGAAATTCTGACACCCCTTCTGAGCGCCCTGATCAGCACACCAGCTGGCAAACTCAGCATCATCAGGCTCAAAGACTCAGCAGACTATGGCAGCACCCTGAGCCTGAGCCAGTCACAAGTGCGCTCAGCTGCCATCATCCACAATCGCAATTTGATAGATGCCATTGACAGGGTGGAGCTTCAATACAGAGTAGAGCCTGGCTTGCCAGCAAGCAGGATCAGCGCGCGAGACACCATCAAATATAGGCGCCAGCCACCAGGCGAGCACAGCAGCCTGAGCTTGACCCTGAGAGGCACCAGGCGCCGTGATCTGGCCACACAGATCATACAGACCATCATTCAACGCTACCATGACCCCATCCCCATGCTCTTTGTGGAATGCTTGCCATCAGCGCAGTTTGAGCTTGGTGATGTGATCAGCGTGACACACAGCCTGATCCCTGATGGTGATGGTGGCAGGGGGCGCACCAATGCACCCATGCTGGTGATCAGCAGAAGGGAAGTCTTCAGTGGCGAGCCAGGCCAGATAGGTGAGCACATCATGGTGTATGGCTTGCTTGATGTGGGGCTGATCCATCCAAGGGCTGGCTTGATTGCGCCATCAGCCACAGTGGCATCATCGCCAGCGCCCACATCCACAGTCTTCACTGTCAATGTCAATGACTTCACTGAAGCCAGTGGCTCAGGCCCCTTTGATGCTGATGTTGAGGGCTTTGCTGTGGGTGATGCCATAGACATCATGGATCAATACGGCACACCTGTGGACACAGGGCTATTCATTCAAAGCATCGCCACCAATCAGATCACCTTGACTGCGCCAGCATCGCCAGCGCCATCAGCTGGCGATATCATCAGGCCAAGTGCCTATGCTCAGTGCGTGACACAGCAGCAAGATGACTGGGTCTTCATCGCTGATGCTGATGAAGAATTGAATACCGATCTGCCAAAGACCTATAGGAGTTGAGCCAATGGCCTTTAAGAAGCTGGACAGCGCAGCCATTGACTTGACCCTGAGCAGGCCCCTTGATGCCTTTGTGTCACAGGGCATGGATGCCAATGGTGTGCAAGCATGGGCAGACAGGGGCAGGGGCGCTGGCATGTCGTATGGCTCAGATGCCAGGCCCACCCTGGCAAGCGCTGGCCTGTCTTGTGTGCCACTGAGCCCATGGCACATCAGCCCCACATGCACTGAGCTGACGCTGAAGATCAGAGGTCTTGCCAGCATTGATGGCGCTGGTGGCACAGCGCTCAATGCTCGCTTGGTGTTGATGGCGCTCAGTGGGGTGGTCTATGACAATGTAAGCATGACCCCTATCCTTGATGATGCCTCAGATCAAGAGGTCGAGTTTACCTTTGATGTCACCAACTTGGCTGGTGATGTGGTGGTGCCATGGCTGGTGTTCCAATCGGCCCTGAACACTGGCAACACTGCCAGTGATGATCGCCATGCCAATGACATCACTGCCAATCGGTACAAAATAGACCTTGGCACCACACTCGCTGCCACCTATGACGACACCAAGCGCTGGCAGATGACTTTCAGTGAAGACAGCACAGGCACAGCGCCGGCTGATGTGTATCAGTATCAAGGGCCTGTGATGATCGTCTATGAGAATGGGCATGATGAAGTCTATGTGCTGCCCCGCTTAGATCGGCGCCTGGTGGCTTATCAGCAGTTCAGAGCCACCATCACTGAGCTTGGGCGCTTCTTGCTGTATGGCTGGAGCTTGACAGAGACTGCCTTCACATCGCCAGCAAGCCAGGCCAATGCACTCAGGCCTGGCATGGCTCCAAGGGCTCGCACATATTCGGAAATCTACAGACGCCAGCGCGCGCTGGCAGCTGAGCGCACCAGGGTGGTCAATGTGGGTGGCTCGCCTGATGTGCGTGACAGTGGGCGCATGTGGGGCATGGCTGAATATTACAAAGAGTCCACATACCTTGATGCATACATGGCTGTGGGTGGCGAGCTTCCGACCTATCGCATCGACACTAGGACAGCCACACTCAACACCAGGCGCAGATATAGGGCGCTGGCCTTGGTGGCTGGCTCAGTCACTGACAGAGAAGCCAGAGGCTTTACAGTGCGCCTGAGAGCCACCCTTGAAGACATTGGTGGTGGTGACGTAGCCACACCAGATGTGCAAGGCGCCACCATTGATCTGACACCCATGGCTGGTGCTGGCTTTGGCACCAATGAGACAGCAGACAGGCTTTATTTTACCTTTGCAGCTGCCAACACTCAGCATCTTGATGGCACATGGGTTTATGCAGATGTGCTCAATGGCACCCATGGCCTCAGGCTGATTGATGCGACCTTTGAAGAGCAAGCTGCCAGCGCCAGCGACACAGCGCGCTTGCTGCGTCTTCAGATCAGGGGTGAAGACATTGAGCCAGCCATCAGCAATGGCACCACTGAAACAAGCATCATTCTTTATTATCCAGCTTGCACAGTGCTGATAGATGAGGGCTTCTGATGGCGATTCAAAACAACACCTTCTTCAGGGTCATTGGCAGCATTGCAGACGAGACAGGCGCCAGCCAGATCAGCGTGGCAGATGGTGTCAACATCATTGGGGGTGGGTCTGTTGATGAGCAACAGATCCTGCTTGAAAACAGCAATCACGTATACAGCACCATCAACAGACGAGCCCTGCTTGATGTCTGGAGTAAGGGGGTCGTCACTGACTCAACCGTCTCATACATCTACAAAGAAGCCACAGCGCCCACAGTCACCTTTGCCATAGCCCTTGAATCGCCAGCCCTGGCTGGTGTGGATCGCTTCAGCGTGACATGGGTGGCGCGCTACCAAGGCCAGATTAAAGTGGACATCAGGCGCACAGACACAGGCGCCAGCCTGAGTGCATACACTGGTGGCGCTGAGATTGCGCCCATCACTGAGACACAAACCCAGACATGGAGCGGGGTGCAAGATGTCTTCATCAGGGTAAGCATGGCGCCTGTGCCAGTGAGCACAGATGCCATCTTGTGGGGCTTCAGGGCGCTTGAAGACCAGACGAGCATCTGAGGGGCTGGCTTGCAGGCTTGCAGGCTGGCATTAAATTAAAGTCAACTCGCTGGCGCCTGGTGCCAGCGCCACACACAGTGGCACTCAATAGGAGTCAAGACACATGAGAGTTATTGCGCACAATGTCCCCTATACCTTTGGGGGCGCTCAGTCAGTGGTGGATGTGCTTCACACAGGCTCAGGTGAAGTGCTGGCAGCTGGTGTCAGGAAGTATCTGCTTGTGCAGAACATTGGGTCAAACAACATCTATTTGACCTTTGATGGTGACACAGCTTCATCCACCACAGGCTTCAAGCTGGTGGCTGGTGGCTCCATTGAGTTTGCCACAGCTGTGCCCAATGGCCAGATCAATGGCATTGCAGACACTGCCACCACCAAGCTGGCCATTCTTCAGGGGTGATATCATGGGCTTCTTTTCATGGGGCATCACACCTTCTGAGGGTGTGAAGGGCCCATATGCTGACTACACCACAGCCCTTGCAGCGCTCAGGGCTGATGCTGGCGCCAGCGATGGTGACATTTATCAGCTTGATGATGGGCGCACCTTTGCAGCCTTGACAGGCGATCTGGGGTGGCTGGTGCCACCAAGGGCATACAATCGCATCAGCGGACTTGTCACCAATGCCACAGGGAGCGCTGAGTTTGCCAAGGCTGATGCATTGGCTGATGTGACTGGCAGAGGCTGGGTGGTCTCAACGACTGGCACAGGCAGTGTCACAAAGAGCGCTGGCGCTGCGCTGATCTGCTCTTCACCAAACCCTGCCACAACAGTTGCCCAGCTTGAATTTACACCCACCACTGCACTTGCAAAGGGTCTGGTGATCTTGAAGATCACAGGCATCACAGGCGCACAGAAAGCCAACAATAATCTGTGGCTTCATACAGGCGCAGCTTTCTTTCGCTTTACGCTTGCCAATGGCTCAGCTGGCAGTGTGGGCATCTTGGAGAGCTTCAGCACAATCGACCCTGATGCCAAGGGTGATCTGACTTCAGTCACCACACCAGTGTGGGTGGCCCTTGAAGTGGACAACACAAGCACTGATACACTTCAGAAGGCATATCTGATTGACGGTGATAACATGCTCGCCATTGAAGAAGGCGACGTAACAAGCTCCACTGTGACGAGCAAAATTGCGCTTTACACTGCCAACACGACACCACAAGATCCAGCCATCATTCAATGTGAAGAAGCGGCTGCTTTCAGGTATAGCTGATGAACATTTATCAACACACATCTAGCGATCTTCCTAAAGCTGACAGGGTGCTTTTCAAGGCGCTGGCTGGATACACCATCACACAGGCAGATGCTGCACAGGCTGAGCATCACAGCGCGCCAGCCACCACCACCATCACAGGCGCTGGCCTGGTGCGCATTGACACTGGCCTGAGCCTGTCAGAAGCCCACACCATGCTGACTGATGGCTTGACCAAGGCTGAGCTTGTGGCGCTTGGCGCTGATCTTGGCCTGAGCCTGTCTGAGACCTCGCTGAAGGCTGAATTGCTTGATGCGATCCAGACACACCTTGAAGGGCTGGCACCATGACAGAACACATTCAAGTGGGCGCCTGGATTGATGGGCCACAGCCAGGCAAAACAGATGAAGCGCTGGCGCAATGGGCGCAAGCCATCACAGCCTGTGGCATCACCAGGCCATGCATTGTCACCAATGTGGGCATCAAGCCACTGCACAGATCCAGATGGGCTGTGAGCCATCTGAGGCGCGCCATTGCAGCGCTGAGGCTTGCAGGCGCTGATGAAGTGGGTGTGATGATCTGGCCTGTGGCGCAAGCTCAGGCAGTGGATGAGACCATTGAAGACATGGGCAGGCTCTATGGCTGGCGAGATCTCGACAAGCCAGCGCGCCAGCTGGTGCCAGACTTCATCAGCATTGATGCTGAGGGTAACAGCAATGCCAGTGGATGGGGCCCAGCTGGCGCCACCCTGGCAGGCGATCTGGCAGAGGGCCTGGCTGAAGCTCAGGCTGGCCATGATGGGTGCTATCTCAGCTGCACTGCTGTGCCTTTCAGGAAAGGTCCAAGGCTTCAAGATGCTGCACTGCTTGCCAGGCCTGAAGTGCGTGTGGGTGAACCACAGGCCTATAGCCAGTATCAGGCAGACAAGGCATGGACACACAGCCCCTTCTTCAGGCCTGGTGTGATTCAAACCAACACGTGGCAGACATGGAGCCCAATGCTTGAAGATGGGCACCTTGATGCACTGGTCTTTGGCATGGCGATCTATGCGCAAGATCACCCCACAGGTGTGACAGGCGTCGATGCGCTGTGGCTCGCTGCACAGACAAGCATTGATCTGGGTGTGCGTCGCTTCAGCTATTGGTCATGGAAGCACATCAAGGGCAGCACCAAAGAGCGCTTGCAGCGTCAAGACTTCCTCAGGGAGCTTGCCAAGGTCAAGTGCCCTGAGCCAGGGCCTGAGCCTGAGCCAGGGCCAGACGCTGAATACACCTTTGCAGATGCGCTTGACAGGCTGATGTGGGGTGATGAATACGCCAGCATGTGGCGCGCTGGCACTACACTGCGCAAAGAAGACACTGAGGCAGACGACTGGCGTCTGACTGAAGCCCATGATTGTGGCTGATGTGGCGCTGGCTGGCCTGGTGGGCATGATAGCCCTGTGCTGTGTCTATCTTGCGCTGATGGCATTGGGGCAGATCTTCAGCGCCCTGTGGCGCTGTGTCTGCCAATGGAGGGCAAAGCCTTGAAACGAGACTGCACAATAATCACACTGTTGGCGCTGGCACTTGTCTTGACTGCCTGTGCTGGCAAACGCCCCTCAGGGGCAGACATTGACTGGTCTGATCTGGCGCGCTCAGCAGCTGTGCCAGAGTTTGGTGAAGACGAGTGTGGCCAGACCCTGGTGTGGTCATACGAGCTGGGGCGCTGGCAGATCGCCAATGGCAAAGAAGTGGTGGCTGAGAATAGGACAGTCATCAGGGTAGACTGCAAGCCAGCCAGCGAGCCTGAGGCGCAATGAAAGCATGGAGGCGCGGCCAGACATGGATGCAACAGAAAAGCCTGAAGAAGGGCCTGAGAAGGCCACTGACAAAGCCCCTGAGGCGACACAAAGCCCCATCGACTTTGACAAGGATGGCAAGGCCAGCTGGCAGGAGACTGCCATAGCCATCACACTGCTTGTGGTGGGTGGTGGCTTGCTGGCCTGGCTGATGTGGCTGGCGAGCCAAGGCCAGATCACTGAAGAGACGATCCAGCCACTGATTGTGGTGCTGGCTTTCCTATCTGGCAAAGAAGGCTTCAAGCGCCTTTCAGGGGGTGGATGATGTCTGCTGAGTCTTTGGCCATCCTGATGGCTGTGGCATCTGGGGTCTTTGGCATCATCACCAGCATCATTGGCTGGGTGGTGTCTCGCCTGGTGGCGCAGCTGGACAGATTGCGAGAGCGCACTGAGCAGCTGGAGCAACGGAACGCTGCCAGCCAAGCCAGCCTGAGCGCCCTGCCAACACTCGATAGCTTCAAAGAGCTTTTGGTGACTCAGCTAGAGCCCATCAATGGGCAGATGAGCGCCATTGCCAAGCAGGTCGGCGAGATTGCCACACAAGTTGTGGATGTGGACAGGCGAGTCATCAGGCTTGAAGAGCGCAGCAAGCATGGAGATGGGTGATGTGGGTCAATGCCAGAGAAGCTGCTGAGCACTTTGGCATAGGCCAAAGCACCCTGAGAAGCAGATGTGAGCGTGGCACAGCTGGCTGTCCCCTCAGGCGCAAAGACCCAGCCCATCCACTGCGCTGGCAGTATTGGACAGGCCAGCACCCACCCACCACTGAAGACTTCCTGAGCGCCACACAGCCACTGTCTGTGGAAGTGAGCAGACCCCAGCCCCTGCCAGATGAGCCCATTGAAGAATGGATCAAGGCCAGGGTACGCGCCAGCAAGCGCAAGCGAGCAAAGCACAATCCAGCGCGCCTGGTGACACTGCCAGCTGAGCCCATGGCCATTGCCATCATAGGCGATCCACACGTCGACAATGATGGCTGTGACTGGTCTGCACTCCATGACCACATCAAGCTGCTGTGTGAGCCAGGGGTGCTGATCACCTGCATTGGTGACATGCAAGATAATTGGATTGGCAGGCTAGGCAAGCTCTATGCAAACTCGTCAAGCCTGGCTTCTGAGGGGTGGAAAGCCAGCGAGTGGCTTCTGAGCCAGGGGCAGTGGCTGGCAGTGGTGGGTGGCAACCATGATGCATGGTCACATGTGCCAGGCCTTGACCCCTTGCAATGGCTTTGTGAGCAGAATGGTGTGAAGTGCTATGACCCAGACGAGTTGCGCTTATACCTGCAATGGCGAGACAGGCCAGACCTTGAAGCCCTGGTGATCAAGCTCAGGCATGACTTCAGGGGGCGCAGCTGGTTTCACCCTACCCACGGCCCACATAAAGAGGCCCTGCTTGATGGTGAAGCCCACATCTTTGCAGCTGGCCACATCCACCAGTGGGGTGAACTGACCAGCGAGCACAGGCGTGGCAGGGTCACAAGTGCAATCAGAGTGAGGGGATACAAGAAGGCTGATGGCTATGCCAAGAGGGGTGGCTTTCCCGAACAGCAGCATGGGGAGTCTGCTTTAGTGGTGGTCCAGCCTGAGATTGAAGGGCCTGGCAGATGTCAGATCTTTTGGGATCTGGCATCTGGCATCAAGTGGCTTAGGCATCTGCGCTCAGGCTGATGATGTGCGCCATGACCTTGCTGGCGCGCTCTTCTTCAGTGCCAGAGCCTGAGATGATGCCAGCGATGTCTTCAAGCGCTGGCGCCTGGCTGAGCTTGAAGCCCATGGCATCCACAGTGCCACAGATGATGGTGGCAGCTTCAAGGGGTGTGGCGTCATAGCTCACACCATCAATCTCATCATGCACCAGGGCCTCCAAGTCACACTTGGCATCATTAAGCCACTGCACAGCCATGGCCTCAATGGCAGGCTCAGCGCTGGCCAGATCCACAGCGCCATGCTCGCCATGCAGCTGGCCATCTTCAAAGACGAGATCAAGCCAGTCACTGCCACCACCAATCTGAAGCAGGTGATCAGCGTCATAGATGAAGGGGCTGGTGTCGCCAGCGTCAAAGCGCTGTGGCATGGCAGCATTCAAGGCCTCAATGGCCTCAATGTTGTTGAGATCCTGGCTGAAGACATAGATGGCAAGGCGCTGGGCTGGGGTCAATTCAAACATGGGTTGAATCCTTTGGTGTGATGTGGGCTCCATTGCCCACATCAATGATTCATGTTTAAGCCCACCTATCCCCATTGTCAACAGAATATTGGAAAATATTCTGACTGGCTTGATGTAAGGTGACTTCAAGGTGTGGCTCTTCACCAGGCGCAGCATGGCACTTGACCACCCTGGCATCCACCACCAGGCGATCATCATGGATCACCCCACCCCTTTGCAGCGCATCAAGGGCGCTCTTTAAGAAGTTATCAGCATCAGGCGCTGTGAGCTTTGGTGTGCGCTCAGCGCAAGCGCGCCAGCTGGCTGAGGTAAAGCCAATGCTTTTGAGGCTCGCTGGCAGGCTCGCTGGCCTTGCACACACAGCCACCACATCAACCCTGAGCGGGTCTGTCAGTGGTGGTGTGGCGCCCCATTGAATGCGCAGCTGCACAGCGCTGGATTGATACCACTGTTCAAGCTTGGCTGGTGTATAGACTGTGGCCTTTCTGCCCCTGGCAGCTGCGCGAGGTCTCATATAGGCCACAGGCTGGCCTTCAATGATCAGTGTGGTGATGCTGTCTTGTGTCATGGATCAGGCCCCTGGCTCTATCAAGCGCAGCCTGCCTGGTGATGAAGATCTCTTCAGACCATGGATCAAGCAAGCGCCATTCTCTTCTTATGCGCCTTGCCACAGTAGCCTGCAAGCCACTGTCTTCATCCTGCCAGCTTTCAGCGCCTTCTACGATTTCCACCAGGCGCCAGCCCCTGATGTGCTTTGGCATCTGCTTTGGCAGGCTGATGTCAGTGTCTGCCTTCATCCATTGCTTGACTTGATCCTGAGTCACACCACACAGCTTGGCCACTTTGGCTGATGGGTAGCCAAGGGCAACAAAGCTCAGCGCCCTGAGCCTGCAACGCTCAGACTCGCCATGCATCTGCTTCAGTGGCTTCAAGCCTTTGAGCCTGATGGCTCTAAGCACACTTGATGGGCTGCGCTTGGAGATCTTCACAATCTCAGGCACACTCAGGCCCTGCTTGCACAGCCTGCCAATGTGGTCAATCTCAGCATCTGACATGGCCTTGACCTTTGGGGCTGGCGAGCCAAGGCCAAGGGCTTGCTTTACTCGATTGACAGCCCTGGTGGATCTGCCAAGGGCTTTGGCAATCTGGCCTGTGGGCTCGCCAGCCAGGGTGCGTGCTTTGATGGTGGCGATCTCTTCAGGGCTCAGTGGCACTTTCAGCATGGGCAGCCCCTCACAGCAAAGGGCGCTTCAGGTGATGCACTTGATCACATCGCTCTTAAGCTGATGATCTGTCCGGTCCCTAGTTGTGACATCAGAGACACTGGCCGATCAAGCGCAAGCACCATCAGCACCAGGCCCCTTGCACAGGCTTGCACTGTGTGGCAGCTGGCCTGCCAAGGGGACAAGCCCACAGGATCATGGTTCCATATTGAATGCCAATCAAGAAAGTGATCAGCAAAGTGTGCGATGCCACTGTGGGCGCTGGCATTGCTTGAAAGCTGATCTGCCAGCCCATCACCCACCAAAGGATAAGAAGCGATGCATCTGCCAGATCAAGGCGCTGCTGAGGCACTGCCCCTCAGAAGGTCTCTTCAGCGCATAGGCTCAGCTGTCGGTGGTGAGCACCACCCCTTTGAGCTTTGAAGGCCAAGGTGGGCTGAGCCATCCACCTTGGCCAGGCGTGTCAGTGTGTCAATGCCTCAGACTCAGGCTGTTGACTCAAGTTAAGCTCAAAGATCATCTGCGCACAGGCCCTGAGCCCATAGGCTGCAAAGCCCTGTCCTGCCCTATCAAGGCCACACAGGCGCCAGAGGCCATCATGCCAGTCAAGCCAGCCAATGCCCTTGATGTAAATGGTGTGCTTGAAGGCTGAAGCGCTCTTCAGCTTGGCTGGCAGCTCTAGCACTTGGAGCCAGTGCGCCACATGCTGGCAGGCCTTCTTCTGCTGTGCGCCATCGTCGCACTCAGCCATCAGCTCAGCGCCCTGCCTCAGGGCAGTGGCAATGTAGTCATAAAGTGGGGCTGTCTTCATTGCGCACCCCCTGGCATGGTCAAGGCCATCTTGATGGGCTTCTGCTTTGTGGGCGCCTGTTTTGTCGATGCCAGCCCCTTTGAGCGCAGCCAGTAAATGCATCTGATTGCTGTGCTGGTGCTGATGTCTGCTTCTTTGGCGAAAGTGGCAGCGCTTGCCACCACTTGAAGATCAGCCCCCTGCCACTTGGCGAGCCTGGCACAGGCGCCAATGATCGCCTTCAAGGCCTCAGGGTCTGCTTCACCAGTCTTGCGCCTGGCCAGTGACTTCAGCGCGCAAGCCAGCCAGTCTGGCCTGGTGATGGCTGTGGGCTTTGTATCAGGCAGGGTCAAGATCCAATGACAGCCATCTGAGGCCCATGGGTTATCATCATTTGCAGGCCTGATCAGGCCAGCGAGCTTCAGCCAGCGATTGATCTTCTGCACCTGTGACTTGCTGCACCCCAGATGCCTTGCCACCTTGACCTTATCTGCCTTGATGACATCACCCACCATGACCCCTTCAGGCTGAGTGGCATAAACCCTGATCACTGATAGGATCGCCTTGGTGGATGGCTCGCCTGGCTTGCGCTTCTGCACTGCCTTTGACCCAGCATCAAGCCAGTCATCAGTGGTGGCGCGCTTGCTGGCAGGCGCTGGCGCGCTGGCAGGCTCAGGCAAGGCGATCTGTGCAAGCCTCAGAAGCGCCTGGTGAGACACACCAGGCGCCAGCGCCACATCAGGCTGTGGCAGTGGATCAGGCTCAGGCGCTGGCGCTGGCGCTGGCTCGCTGGCAGGCTCAGGCGCTGAAGAGCTCTTCAAGGCCTGTTGCCAGGCCAGCTGGCCACCAAGGCTGGCGCTGATGTCTCGCACATCCACCAGGGCATCAATCAGCGTCTGGTGCTCGCTGTGTGGCTGGCATGGAGCCTGCTTCAGTTCTTTGATGGCATCGCTTGCCATCTGATGAATCGTGAGAATGGTGCTGATCTTTAGCATGGTCATTCCTTTGGTGGTGGGCATTGGTGTATGAGTCTCACAAGCAGCGCCCCCTTTGATGCCTGCAAGATGGGCACAATGTGCCCTGTGATGATCTGTCTTGATCTGGGGTGCCAGGCGCGCTGAGTGCCCTTGCCAGCTTCGAGCGCCCACAGTGAAGCGCTCAGCAGCTGGCCCTTGAAGTGGGGGCTGGTGTCCAGCCCCACAGCGCCACACGTGGCACACATCATCTTCAATCCTTGGCAAGCTCAGTGATGACTGCGCTGGCATCTGCGCTGAACTGGCGAATAGCAGACACCACATCCACCTTGCCACGCCTGATGGTGGGCGCCTGATCCAGCGTCTGGCGCCACATGCTGGCCACAGTCTGTGCGCGAGTCTTTGGGGTGAACTCAGGGCTGAGCGCAGCGTAGAGGCTGCGCGCTGCAAACTCCCATGCTGGCGCAAGCTCAGCAGCGCTCAAGTGCCAGCACTTACGATGGGCAGGACAGTTGCAAGCCTTGCCACCCACCACTGAATAGGCCTTCTGCGCATCAGTGCGACTGCGCACAAAGACACCAGGCACACCATCCACTTCATACGCTGGCGCCGCTGCCATCAGGATGGCTTCAGCTTCAAGCTCAGCAGCATCATCTTCAGTGTCTTCAGTGGTCATGGTGTCCGCCCACCACTGCGCAACGATGTCTTCAGTGTCAGGCAGGATGTCATCAGAGATGTTCACCCACTGGCCAGCACAGCGCGCCATCACCAGGCCGTCACTGTAGAGGGTCAAGTCATGGCCAATGTGGAGCTCGGCGCAGCCGCCGATCTCTTCAAAGCGCAGAAAGGTCTGGCCATTGACCTTTGACCACAGGCCATTGAGCGCCTGCAAGCGAGCCTGCTTGACAGTGCCAGTCTTGATGAAGGCTTGCACCATGACGTTGAGAAGGGTGGCTGAGGTCTCAAGCAGTTGTGAAAGTGTGTAGTCCATGATGGCTCCTTTGGTGATGGGCTCCATTGCCCTGCCATGTGAACAATCTAAACCCACCTATCCCCACTGTCAACAGAATAATGGAAAATAATCGAAGTGGGTTGACAGCATGCAAGGCCATTGGCATTTAAGTGGGTGTGCCGATGAATGGAGGGCATTGAGATGAAGACACAGAGGAAGAAGATCAAGGCATGGCTGGCCTTCAATGATCGCTCAGTGGCTCAGCTGGCTCAGGCAGCTGGGTGCGCCACACAGAGCCTTTACGATTATCTGTCAGGACGCACCCCATGGCGCGCTGATGTGGCGCTGGTGGTCTCGCTGATCACTGGCATTGAGCTTGCCAACCTGCTTGACCCTGATGGCAAGTGCGCCAGCGCAGCTGCTGACTTCTGCAAGGATCTGGACAATGATTGATCTGACCACCATCAAAGACCACAGGCCACACAAAGGGCCTGAGAAGCTTGGCAAGTCTGAGAAGGATGAAGCCACCAGACACTATGTGTGGGGGCTGCGCTGGCAGAAGCGCCAGCAATACAGGGCGCCAGTGCGAAAAAGCTATATCAGTGTGAAGTGGGCTGCTGATGGCAGCGCTGAGCTTGTCTGGATTCCAAAATATGCCAAGGGCATGTCTGGCCTGTGGTATCGCCTTGATGACTATAAGTGGTGGGGATACCACAGGCGCTCAGCTTTAAACGCTGGCATTGCAGTCAAATTCAAAGCAGCCACCAGGCTTGCCAGCGATAAGGCAGGTGTGTAGCCTGATACACCAATGGCGCGCCATGTGGGTTGCAGCCCGGCACGCCATTGGTGAAAACTCAAAACTTGGAGATCATTGTGATCAACCCCACAAAGCCAGTCAAGACCTATGACTATCAGCGCATCATCAGAGATGATCAGCGCCTGAGCGCATCACACAAGCTCACCTTGTTTGTGCTCACCACCTATCTGCCAACTGTGCACCCATCAGTCACAGCCATTGCCAAAGGCGCCAGGCTGAATATCAAGACTGTCTCAAAGGCGCTGAGCGCACTTGAAGACCTTGGTTACATCAAGCGCATCAAGCGCCCTGGCAAGCCTTCAAGCTATCAGCTGACCACCCCCAAATCAGACCCCACCACCACCCCTAAATCAGACCCCACCACCACTCCCAAATGGATACCCACCCCAAATGAATACCCACCCCAAATGGATACCCAACACCACCCCCAAATGGATACCCAACACCACCCCCAAATGGATACCCACGAAGAAATAAAGAAGAGACAAAGAAGAGAGCAAGCAAGCGAAGTGGCACACATCGCCAGCAAAGAAGCCAAGGCTGAGCGCCTGGCTGGCTGGCAGGATGTTTGGAGTGAAGTAGTGGGTGTGGGCTCGCTGCCAACGCTGGCTCAGCTCAGGCGAGTCAGGCTTGATGTCACTGAAGACATGCTGAGCCACTGTCTGGGTGAAACTGCGCTGGCTGTTGGCACCAAAGACATTGGCAACGCCAGGGGGCTCTTCTTCGCTGAGCTCCGGAAAGCCAAAGGCGATGAGGCGCCATGGACAAAAGAGCAAGTCAAGCGCGCCTTGTACCCTGCCAGCCTCACCAGGGGCAGGGATATGCGCAGACCTTCAAGCCAGCCAGCGCCAAAGCCACCACCCCCTGAGACTGAAGAAGAGAAGCAGGCCAGGCGCGCGCGCACAGCAGCTGCGCTGGCATCGCTGGATCGCTCAATTCTCTTTGGGGGTGATGCATGAAGATGGCAGACAGCATCAAAAGCCTTGACTCAGAGCGCTGCCTGCTTGGCGCCATGCTCGCTGATCCAGACCAGATTGATCAGCTGGTGGCTGATGGCTTGCAGGCCACTGACTTCTGGGCGCCACTTCACAGGCGAGCATGGCAGGCCCTGGTGGCGCTCAGACTTGGCTCAGAGCCTGTTGATGAAGTGACCCTGTGGCAGGCGCTGCAAGCAAGCGCACCCACCAGAGATGAGCACTTGCGTGATCTGGCGTCATGGTCTGCCATGGGTGGCGCAATCCCTGCCCATGCCAGCAAGCACGCTCAGACGATCATGCAGCTGGCGCGCCTTAGAGATCTGCGCTTTGCAGCCTTGCAGGTGGCTGAGGGCTGTGAAGCGCCTGGTGCTGATCCTGTCAAGCTGGGTGCCAGACTCACACAGCAGCTGGACACCACAGCGCCCCCTTCATCGACGCTGCAAGGCATGGGCAGCATCATGCAAAGTGTCTTTGTCGAGATTGAAGAGCGCAGCAAGCGAGAGGCACCAGCTGGCATCAAAACAGGCTTTGCTGAGCTTGATGGCTTCATTGGCGCGCTTGAAGCCACCAGGCTTTATGTGCTCGCTGCCAGGCCTGGCATGGGCAAGACTGCCATGATGCTTCAGCTGTGCTTGACAGCTGCACTCAAAGGGCCTGTCTACATCGCAAGCCTTGAAATGACAGGCAAGGGGCTTGGCGAGAGGGCGCTGGCGCTTGAAGCCAGGGTGGATGCTGGCCTGATCAGAGAGCCATGGCGCCTGAGCCAGACGCACTGGTCTGCCATCCTGCAAGCGTCTGCCAGGCTCGCCAAGCTGCCACTGCACATCGACGATGCCAGCAATGTGACACCAGCTGAGCTTGCGTCAAGGGTGCGCGCCTTTGCTCGCAAGCATGGCCAGCCAGCCCTGGTGGCTGTGGATTACTTGCAGCGCCTGAGCGCACCAGACACAGGCACAGCCAATCGGGCTGAGCGTGTGGGTGCTGGATCATGGGCTTGCAAGGCGATTGCCAAAGACCATCACTGCCCTGTGTTGCTGCTGAGCCAGCTGAACAGGGAGTGTGAGAACAGGCGAGACAAGCACCCAAAGATGAGCGATCTGAAAGAGTCAGGCGACATTGAGCAAGATGCTGATGTGGTGCTGGCGCTCTATCGTGAAGGCTATTATGAGGCAGACGCTGATCAGACGCTGGCTGAAGTGCTGGTGCTGAAGAATAGGCATGGCAGCATGGGCACTGCCAATGCTCGCTGGATAGGCGCTCAGACGCGCTTTGCAGATGTGGGGTTTGGATATGAGTAAGAAGCAATGGACACAGCAGCCAGGGAAATTCATCGTCGGCCCTGATGACTCAGGCACATGGAACATGGCAGGCCTTGATGGTGGGTTTGTATCAGCCAGCATTTACAATCAAGACCACCCCAGCGCGCGCATTCTGGTGCATGCTAGCGCTTCAATGACACCAGATCAGGCGCGCCAGCTTGCCAAAGTGCTCAGTGATGCTGCTGACAGGGCTGAGGGGCTGCAATGATTGAAGTCATGACCATCAAAGCCATCAGCCAGGCCAGAAGAGATCTTCAGACAGTGCGCAAGCTCAGCAAGCAAGCCACCACTGAGGATGAAGCCAGGCAAGCTAGGCAGGCCTTCTTTAACCAATGGCGCTGCCATCGTCGTCTGGCTGATCTGACACAGGCCTTGATAGAGGCTCAGCCTGGTGGTGGTGTGCGATGAATTGCGAAAAGATCAGACGCATTGCGAAAATTGGCAATGGGCTCGCCAGCGATGCAAGCGCGCTGGCTGGCTCAGCTGGCAGGGTCTGCCTGTGGACAGGGATTGGTATTGGTGTGGCTGGCCTGGTGGTGGTGCTGATCGCCAAGGGAAACATCAGGATTGAGCAAGCGCGCTGGCGCCAGCGCAGAGGGGGTGAAGCATGAAGATGCCAGTGGTGCTTGGTGACAGGCTTTACACCACAAAGAAGGCTGTGACAGCCGATTGCAGGAAGATTCTGAGCGCAGCCAGGGTGCCAACAAAACTCAAAGGCAGGTCACAGCGCTTTGTGTCTGATGTGCTGGCGCATCACCCCCAGCTGCTTGATAAGGTGGGCGCTGGCCTGGCTGGCATTGTGGTGGCGCCATCACAGCACCCACGCAACACAGCCAGGCTCAATTGCTTCTGGGCGCTCAGGCAAGATGGCAGCTTGATTGATTGGAGCTATATCAAGTGCATCACGCCACCCAGCAAGCGCACTGAAGTGCTTGATGCGCTGCGCGCTGAGATCAGGCCACAGATTGAAGACTTCAGGGCTCAGAGCGCTGCCACAGTGTGTGCCATCTCAGGCGCGCCATTGGCAGGCTCAGCAGTGCATGTGGATCATGCCAGGCCCTTTGTGCTGGTGGCGCTTGACTGGCTGTCAAGCCAGGGCCTGGTGGTGGATGCGCTGGCCATTGTCAAAGGCCAGTGGCAAGCCACGCTGGCTGATAGGGCGCTGGCTGAGTCATGGCAGGCATACCACAAAGCAGCTGCCAAGCTCAGGCTTGTCACAGCCACATCAAATCTCACAAGGCAGCGACCATGGATCAAGGGGGTGAAGCATGACACAGTTTGATATCAAAGCACCTTTCCCATGGTTTGGTGGCAAGTCAAGGGCAGCTGAGGCTGTGTGGTCTGCGCTTGGTGATGTGGATCACTATGTGGAGCCCTTTGCTGGCTCGCTGGCTGTGCTTCTCAGGCGCCCACACAAAGCCAATCGCCCCTATCACAGTGAAACAGTCAATGACGCTGATGGCTTGCTGGTGAATTTCTGGCGCGCTGTGCAGGCTGATCCTGAAGCTGTGGCTGAGCACGCCAGCTGGCCTGTGGCAGAGGCAGATCTTCATGCCAGGCATCTTGGCATCTTGAAGTGGCGCACTGACGAGATGCTGTTGAGGCTGATGGGTGATGCTGCCTTCTATGATGCTCGCATCGCTGGCTGGTGGGTGTGGGGTCTGTGTTGCTGGATAGGCGCTGGCTGGTGTTCAGGCAAGGGTGCATGGATCGCTGATGAAGATGGCAGGCTGGTGAAGCAATCAAAGACAGGCAGGGGTGTGGTGCGTGGAAAGCCCTTTAATGGCCATGATGGCAGGGGTGTGTTGCTTGGCAATATGAGAGAGCCAGGACTTGGCGAGCCACACCCCATGACCATGCCAAAGCTCGTCAAGTGGATGAAGGCGCTGTGTGCTCGCTTGCGCCATGTGCGCATCTTGAATGGCGATTGGTCAAGGATATGCACCAAGGGCAGCACACACACCATTAAGGTGCGTATGGGTGGTGTGTGTGGGGTCTTCTTAGATCCACCGTATGGGGCTGATGGTGTGTCTGATGTCTACAACCATGATTCAAGCACAATCGCTGGCGATGTGGGCAAGTGGGCGCTTGAACATGGCGATGATCCAAGGCTGAGAATTGTGCTTGCTGGCTTTGAGGTAGAGCACCAGGCGCTTGAAGATGCTGGCTGGGTTGTGGTGGATTGGTTTCAAAATGTTGCTGAAAGTTGTTTTAAGGGTGGGTATGGCGCCACCACCCAGATGCACAGAGATCGCCTGTGGCTATCACCCCATTGTATCCAGCAAGCCAGCGCGCAACAGACCCTGTTTGCTTGAAGGGGTGATGATGCGCATATATTGGCCAGACAGGCAGAGGGGCTGAGCGATGCCAAAGGGCAGACCCACAAAGCTAAATGACAAGACCCAGAAGATCATCTGTGATGCTGTGCGCAACTGTTTGCCATATGTGACAGCAGCCACGCTGGCAGGCATCACCCACAGAACCCTTGACACATGGATGTCAAGGGGGCGCTCAGAGCCTGATGGCATCTATCATGACTTTCTTCTAGCCCTGAAAAAGGCTGAGGCTGAGGCTCAGCAGATCCTTGCAGCGCGCATTGCTGAAGAAGATGCTCAGAAGGCCAAAGGCTGGCAGAGATGGGCCTGGCTGTTAGAGCGTCGCTGGCCTGAGACATGGGCGATGCGCCAGCCTGAGGCCAATGCTGATGAGGAGATCATTGTGAATCTGGTGGGTGATGACTGATGGCACAGTTCATCTGCAAGCCCCACAGGATTCAGCGCGCCTTCATGTGCGACCCTTCAAGGGTGCGCCTGTTTGTGGGTGGCATTGGCTCAGGCAAGACATGGGCAGGCGCTGTGGAGCTGTTGCGCCAGCCACCAGGCACAAGGGTCATGGTGGTGGCGCCCACTTATCGAGTCTTGAAAGACGCCACACTGCCAGCCTTCATGGAGTCTGCCAGGCCCTTAGTCAGAAGCCACAGGCGCGCTGATCTCGTCACGCATCTGATCAATGGCACTGAGATATTGTGGCGCACTGCCACTGAGCCAGACAGGCTGCGTGGTCCCAATCTGGGCGCCATCTGGATTGATGAAGCTGCCATGATCAAGACACCTGAGGCCTTTGAAATACTGGTGGGGCGCTTGCGCTTGAAGCCAGGGCGCATATGGATGACGAGCACTCCCAAAGGTTTCAACTGGCTGCACAAGCTCAGCCAGGATGAAGGCACAGCCACACACTTTGCATCGACGAAAGACAACACAGCCCTGCCTGATGACTTCTATGATTTTGTAAGTGGCCGGTACACCACGGAGCTTGCACAGCAGGAGCTTGAAGGCCAATTCATTGACATGGCCGGGGGTCTCTTCAAGCGTGACTGGCTGCCTGTCTTTACTGGCTCACTGCCAGATGCTCACAAGGGCCTGAGGTATCGCTTTTGGGATCTCGCTGTGTCTACCAAGGCCAGCGCAGACTTCACAGCCACTGCCAGGGTCACAGTCACTGATGATGCCAGGGTCTTCATCGATGGGCTGTGGCAGGGTAGAGCCAGCTGGCCTGAAGTGAAGAAGCGCATTATTGACACAGCCAGATCTGAGCCAGACACTGAAGTGGGCATTGAGACCATCGCAGGCTTTGAGATTGCCCATGCTGAGCTTTTGCAGGCGCCTGAGCTTGCCCATGTGGCAATGCGCTCTATAAAGCCTTCAAGGGACAAAGCCACCAGGGCTGCGCCTTTGGCTGCAAGGGCTGAGCGTGGCAAGGTCATGCTGATGGCTGGCGCGTACACAGAAGACTTGATAGGGCAGGCTGTGGCCTTTCCTGATGTCAAGCATGATGACTTGATAGACGCTGCCTCAGGGGCGCTGGCGATGACTGTGGGCTCCATTGGAGCTCGCATCAAAGTTGGCAGGTCTCGCACACAGGCAGGCAAGCGAAAAGTGGAGTGGTGACGATGAAAGCAACTGACACACAGATCGCTGTGAGCCTGGCTGAAGATGGCTCTACAGTGGCCACATACAGAGGGCAGTCACTGACAGTGCGCCCATCAGACTGGCTGCACAGGGCTTCAAGGTCTGGCCTGCCTTTCAGCGCTGGCAGAGAGCGCCTGGAACACACACAGGCCTTCAAGCCAGTGTATGCCAGGGGCAGATCTGGTGATGTGGGCATGTTCTGGCGCCTGAGCACCACTGAGCCCATGGTGCGCGATGCCATCCAAGGCGCTGTGTCTGCCATCGGCGCCGCCCCTTGGCGCATTGAGAAGCCACAGCTGCCAAGCCACTTGAAGGGCAACCCAGCTGCACAGGCAGCGCTTGACAGGCACTATGATTATGCCAGCCTGGTGTGGGCTTCATGGACTGACACAGGCCTTGACAGGGTGTGGTCTGATTGGATCGCTGATATCCTGCAATTCAGCATGATCTGTGGCTTCTACCTTGGCGAGATCACAGCCATTGAACGCCAGCTGGCGCTGCCTCAGGGGCCTGTCAGAACCTACCTTATCCCTGAGATACCCTTAACCATCATGCCAAAGAGCGTCGATGAGTGGGTGTTTCAAGGCAACCCTGATACAGGCATGGTGGCGATTGTCCAAGAGACCTTCGATCAGATTGATACCTTTGGCAATGCAGGCCCTGGCTCCAAGGTGATCCAATGGGAAAAGCTGATTCATGTGCCATTCATGCCAGCTTCAAAGGGCGATCTTGAAGGGCGCTCTATTCTCAGGGCCTGTGCTCGTCTGATTGAGATGAAGCAGAAAGCCTTGCAGCTGTGGGCGCTGGCCACTGAAGTCAATGCCCTTGGCATTATGACAGTGAAGCAAGATCCACAGCGCCCCTTGACCACTGAGGCTGAAGACAAGCTTGATGACGAGCTTGGCAACAGAACTGCTGAGCATGTGTCACACATCATCATGCCACCAGGCGACCATGAATTGCAGATCATCAGCCCTGCCAGCGCCACCCCAGATCTGGGCCCACAGATCGACGCGCTAGACAGGCAGATCGGTCATGCCCTTGGCAATGTCCACAGGCTGATGAGCTTGCAAGGCACAGGCAGCTATTCAGCCAGGCAAGATGCCAGCGCTGAAGCTCGTGATGCCTATGACTACTTAGCTGACTTGCCAGCCAGGGCAGCTGAGCGCCTGCTTCGACGCTTCATCATTCTCAATTTCCCAATGGATGCGCGCCTTGGCATGGTCTTCACCCCCAATGTGGCACATGCTGTGGTTGAAGAGAAAGACAACGCCAAGCGCGCCAGCACCCTTGCAACGCTGAAGAATGCTGGCCTGCTGACACCCACACCTGAGATTCAAGCGCAGCTGGCCAAAGAAAATGACTTGGCCATGGGCATTGTCGATGAAGAAGGCTGAAGCGCCCCTGCTTGACGCAAGCGATCAGCGCCCCTAATTATAAACAGACTGATGAGTCGGTTTTGAGGCATCATGGCACCATTGACAAAAGTCACTAGCAGCAATGTGGATCAGGTTGGCAAGTCTGGCGATGATCTCAGGGTGATCTTTCGCAATGGTGGTGTGTATGACTACAAAGGCGCCGCTGAGAACCTCAGATACATGCTCGCTGCAAGGTCCAAGGGCAAGTATCTGCACTGGCTTGTAAAGCGCTTCTACCCATATGAGAAGGTCACACAGCTGGCGCAGCTTGGTGATGGGCGCACACAGGCGCAGACCCCAGCACCCAAAGAAGACCGCATCAAGGGCAGCAAGCGCAATCCCAGAGGCTCAGCCTCAGGCACCAGGGGTGGCATCAAGATCGACAAGGCCACCGAGAAGGCGCTGAGAGCCAAAGTGGATGCGCTCAAAGGCAATAAGCGCGCTGTGGACATTGGCACCCTGAAAGCTGTCTATCGTCGCGGCGCTGGCGCATTCTCAACAAGTCACAGGCCTGGCATGTCTCGCAATCAGTGGAGCATGGGCAGGGTCAATGCTTTCCTGAAGCTGCTGAAGACTGGCCAGCGTAAGAAGTCTTACACCACTGATCTTGACTTGCTGCCAAAGGATCACCCTCAAAGCACCAGGCAGGCTGAGTCAGTAAAGCCCCCTCAATGGATGCGCAACGCTGCCAAGTGGGCGCTCAAAGCCAGGGCTGAGGCGCCACCCAGCAAGCGCGCTGGCACGCCTGTGGGCATTGCCAGAGCCAGAGATCTTGCTGGTGGCAGGCCACTGAGCAAAGAGACGCTTGAAAGGATGCGTGATTATATCAATCGGGCAGCTGGCACAGCAGACAAAGCGCCAGCCAGAGACGAGCAAGGCCATGTGCCAAAGGCCAAGCAAGCCCTTGGCCTGTGGGGTGGCAGACGTGGCAAGCGAGTGGCCAGATGGGCTGCTCAGCAGCTGCGCAAGATGGAGGCAGACAAGTGAGACAGGGACTTGTGTTGACACTCAATGGCCTGCCACCAAAGCCAAAAGATCCAGCTGACCGCCTGGTGAAGTGGGTGGTGATCGCTCAGGCCCCTGGCTTTGTCTACCAAGGGCGCCAGTTTGATGTGGATGGCAGCTGGATTGAAGACAGGGTGGCTGAGTATCGCAAGCTGGCCAAAGGCGATTACACAGCGCCCATGCTCAGGGAGCATGACAGGGATGGTGAGCGCCATGGTGATGTGCTGGCGCTCAGGCGCCACAGCATTGATGGTGTTGACAGTCTCATCGCTGCTGTGGCCTTTGCAGACCCTGAGGCAGAAGACAAGCTGAAGCGTGGACAGATCAAGTATGTCTCGCCAAGCTTTGGCCCTATCGAAGATGATAGAGGCAATACATATGACTTTGCATTGCGCGAGGTCTCGTTGGTGGCAGCGCCACATCAGAAGCACTTAAAGCCTGGTGACACACATGTGCTAGGCGCAGAAGAGAGGGTTGAGATGCCTGAGCATTATGACAAAGAGAAGGCTGAGCTTGCTGATGAAGCAAAGCCTGAGGAAGATCGACTGAGCCAGCTTGAAGCCGTGGTTGGCAAGCTGGCTGGCCAGATGGCTGAGATGATGGAGCTAAAATCTTTGATGGAAGCTGCCATGATGGAAGCTGGCGAAGATGAAGAGCCTGTGGCTGAGATTGTGCCAGCGCCTGAGATGTCTGAAGAGATCGCCAAGCTGCGCGCTGAGCGTGACCAGCTGCAAGCTGAGCGAGACAAAGCCATCTTCACCCAGATTCAGCCCCAGAGCCTGATCTGGACTGCTGAGCTTGCTGAAGTGGTCTTCAACGTCTGGCGCGCTGATAAAGATCGCGTTGGTGCCATCCTGGCTGAAGCCACCCCAAAGGACACTGCGCCAGCGCAGCGCAAGCTTGAGCCAGCCCCCATGAACCCATGGGCTGTGCGCCTGTCTGAGGCCAGCGCCCCCATCGTCGATGAAGACCCCACACTGAGTGATGCTGATCTCAATGCCAAGGCTGTGCAGATGGCTGAGGGTGATCAGATCAAGGCGAATGCCATTTACAAAGAACTGAAGAAGGCAGCGCTTGCGCGAGCCTGAGGAGATTGAAGATGTCTGAGCAGAAGACGATTCTTGGCAAGGCTGGCGCCAGCGCGCTCACTGCCTACACCATTGTGGTCAACAACGCTGGCGTGCTTGACGAAGCTTCAGTCAGCACTGTGCAGGCCCTTGGCGTGGTTCAGAACGCGCCAGCTGCCAGTGGTGAAGCCCTGGTGGCTGTTGAAGGGTTTACCCTTGTCAACTTTGGTGGGGCTGTTGACCCCTATGCTGACATCACCACCAATGCCAGTGGTGAAGCTGTTGCTGCCAGTGCGATCACTGGCGATCTGATCATTGGCTTCTATGCGCCTGAGCCTGTGGATGGCGCTGTGTCTGCCACTGTCAGTGGTGACCGTGCCCGTGTTTACCTTCACAGCTACAAAGGCAATGTGAAAGCCTGATAGGAGATATGAACCATGGCAACCCCTTCATACGTCGTCACTGATGTCGACATCAATCGAGTCAGCGAATCTTTTGTTCAGAGCAATCTGGAAAAGTTCGCCATCAGCACCCTGCCTAAAGCCCTGTGCTTGGACAAAGAGACAGGGCGCTCCAACACCACCAGCTATGATCTGGCTGCGCTGTCCAATGCCTTGATGGAAGGCACCAATCTGCGCGATTGGTCCCCTGGCATCGACCCACCCAGCGCTGGCACCCTGCTTGAGAGCGCTGTGGAGTTCACTGTGCGTATCCGCTCTACGCTGGACCTTCCACGCCCCTTGCGACGCGGCCAGACCTTCGAGCACCGCTTTGCTGACTTGGAGCGCAACATTGTGCCCATCCAGCTGTCCAAGGTGTACCAGGCCCATGATGCTGACATTGCAGCTGCCATGGTCAACACCAGTCTCTTCAGCAGGCAAAACTTCACCATTGGCACCAGTGGCAATGGCCTGAACACGCCTGAAGACTACCCTGATCAGAACCCGATCAAGGACATTGAAGACAACCTGGTGCTGTTGCGCCCCTACACCAACTTTGCTGGTCTGGAGCTGCGCTGCTACATGTCTGGCAAGGTCGCCAGCGTGCTTGCCACGCACCCTGCCTACACTGGTGGTGGCGCTGGCTCAGCTGTGGCTTCAGGTATGCCGCGCGCTGAGTTCATCAACCGCTTCAGCAGCTTGCATGGTTGTAAGACCTATGTCTTTGACAACTTGATCAACTCGGCTGCCCTTGGCCAGTCTGCCACCATCGTTGAGACCTTCAACCAGGCGAACAGCAGCGCTGTGCTCTTCTTTGGCCTGTTTGACACTCGCGCTGGCGCCTTTGATCTGCGCAGCGAAGCCACCAGTGATGCGCCTGATGGGTGCCTGGTGTGGGCCTGCTCGCAAGATCCCAACGTCGCTGAGTACCTTGACGAGCGCAAGATGGT
>Ga0208162_1000405_pt1 | contig 25267 bp, 48 predicted proteins | sample CB_VirMetaG_4_FD_184539 | JGI IMG/M metagenome (GOLD analysis project Ga0208162, IMG submission 184539) | Freshwater to marine saline gradient viral communities from Chesapeake Bay - CB_1508_1M Viral MetaG (SPAdes) (version 4) | ecosystem: Environmental > Aquatic > Marine > Coastal | place: USA... | reverse complement strand
CAATACTAGTATCATCTAATTATATAGATACAGTTATTACTGAATTAAAAGGTAAGGCTGATTTTAAAACCATTCGCCAAATTATAGCTGATGCTAATGTAGATGATTTTGATGAATTATTTAAAGCATTATACGAGAGAGCATCTGAATACCTCCCAGGTAAAGAGGGAACAGTTGCTATCTTAGTAAATGACCATCAATATAAAGCAAATTTCCGAATCGACAAGGAAATAAATACAATGTCGTTAATTTCAAATTTAATAAATAATAAATAATTATGGAACAACCAGTTCAACAACCAAAAATTGATTTAACTAATACCACAGCATTAAAAAATGCTAAAGATGGGGATACGTTTAAACAAGTTTTTATCATTAGAAAAGTTTCTAGATTTGTAACAGGTACAGATGAGGATGCTATGCTTCCTATCCCTGTATTTGTTTGTACAGAATCAGGAAAAATTGTAGGAGAAGGATTACCACCTGAATTAAGAGAAGAATATAAAGATCAACTTCTTTAATGAAAAGTATCTTTGATTGGTTAAAAGCTATCAATTCCACTAAACCACCAGTTGAGTCATTTTCTGATAAAGATTGGGAAGTTTGGAATAGTTATATGATTCATAGGTTTATTAGTATGAATCCTGATTATATAGAGATAGTAAATTATGTTCAAGAATTTCCTCCACAGGAAAAAAGAATGATTTATAACATTTATAAAGAATTTATTCCTAAAAATAATAAATGGAATAAATACATTAAATCTAAAAATAAAGAACCAAACAAAGATTTAGTTACTAATATTAAAAATTATTTTAAATGTTCAGCAAAAGAGGCCAAAGAATATATAGATATCTTGGATACTATAGATGTAGATCGTATATTATCTAGTATAGGGTTAGAAAAAAAAGAAATTAAACAATTATTAAAATGACAAAAGAATTATATAATATGTTAAAAAAATCTGCTGAGGCAGATAAAGCAAAAGCATTATTATCACTTGAACTGTTAGGCAATAAAGCTGTAGGTATTGGTGATCATTCAACTGAAGACTTTTATAAAAATGCTGAAGAAGCACTTATAACTTTAGTTGATGCTGATGATAGATTAGAAACTTTAGAAAAATATTTTCAAATTAAAAACCAAGTCAATGGGTGATACAATATCCAAATGGCACGAAATGCAAGAAGAAATGAGTGATAGAGAAATTATGGATGCTAAAAATCCAGATGCTGCGGCAGTTAGAAAATTTGAAAAGGATTACCCTGAATTATCTAAAGAGTTTAGAGAAATACAAAGTGAAATGTATGAAATGTTTGCTCGTAAACATCTTGATTATGGTTTAAATAATATTGCTCTTGGGGGTGATTTAACTAACAGTGATGATAAAAAATTTTCACTTACTGGTTTAACTATTAGACTTACTGATAAAATTTCTAGATTAAAAAATCTTATAGTACATGGTAGAAACTATGTAAAAGGTGAAGGAATGGAAGACACGTTTATTGACATAGCTAATTATGGAATAATTGGGATGTTAGTAGGACGTGATAAATGGAAAAAATAAATTTTGGCTAGAAAAATACCTAGAATAGTAAGGGAGATTAGAAATAATCCTCCCCAAGAGATTAATTTTGCTTATCAAAAAAATGTCTCTTATTCGCAAATGTCTATATTTCGCGGTTGTCCACATCGTTGGAAACTGCAATATAAAGACAAGATAAAGGTATTTACATCATCTATCCATACTGTATTTGGTACTGCAATACATGAAGTATTACAACATTATTTAGATGTAATGTTTGAAACTAGTGCTGCAAATGCAGATAGAATTGATTTAGAAGAATTATTTCAAGAAAAATTTATTGGTGAATATCAAAATCAATACAAACGAAATAATAACCAACATTTTTCATCAGCTGAGGAAATGAGAGAATTTTTTGAAGATGGGGTTGGAATTTTAAATTGGTTTAAAAAGAAACGAGCTAGGTATTTTTCAAGAAGAGGTTACCATTTAGTTGGTTGTGAATTACCCATAGTTATTTCGCCAAATAAAATGTATAACAACATAAAATATACAGGATTCTTAGATGTTGTACTATACCATGAACCAAGCCAGACATTTAAGATAATCGACATTAAAACTAGTACTAAAGGATGGAATGCTAGAGATAAAAAGAATGAAGATAAACAATATCAGTTACTTTTATATAAACAATTTTTTAGTGAACAATATGGTATTCCTTTAAGTAATATTGATATTGAATTTTTTATTGTTAAAAGAAAAGTAATGGATTGGAATGATGAGAATATTATGTCCCCTCATCAAGCATATAGAGTACAAACATTTACTCCACCTAGTGGAAAAATTAAATTAGGACGAGCTAAAAAAGCTATAAATAGTTTTATAAATGAATGTTTTAATTCAAATGGAGACATTAAGGATATAGAATATCCAAAATCTGTTTCAAAATGGAATTGTATGTTTTGTCCCTTTAAAGAAGATAAAGAAACTTGTGGAGAAGGTATAATTTACTAAACTCCCAATATATGTATATAAAAATAATGTTATTAAAATAAAGATTATGAGTATAAAAAAAGACATGACATTAACAAGTGTCAAAGTTAAAAGTGATCTATTCGAGAATTTTAAGATTGAATGTGTTAAACGTAAGTTTTCTTTCCAAAAACTTGCCGATCGATCTATTTATTTGTATCTTACAAATGAAGAGTTTCGTAAACAAATTACTAATCAAATTAACCTCGATTTAGAAAACTAATGAGTAAAAATTACAAACACATCCCACAGGAAAAAAGAAAAAAAATATTATTAGTTTGTGATGATATTAGAGTCCATTCAGGAGTAGCAACTGTAGCTAAAGAAATAGTATCTCATACAGCGCATGTTTACAATTGGGTAAATATAGCTGGATCTATGAAGCACCCAGATGTAGGTAAAATATTAGATTTAAGTTCAAGCACTAATGATTTAGCAGGTATAGAAGACTCTTATGTCAAGTTATACCCAGTAAATGGGTATGGTAATTCTAAGTTATTAAGAGAAATTATACAACTAGAAAAACCTGACGCCTTAATGTTAATTACAGACCCAAGATATTTTACTTGGATATTCCAAATGGAAGCTGAATTAAGAAAAAAATTACCTATAATTTATCTTAATATTTGGGATGACTACCCAGCTCCTATGTACAATAGAGCATATTATGAATCATGTGATTTACTAATGGGTATATCAAAACAAACAGTTAATATTAATAAATTAGTTTTAGAAGGGCATGAAGGTAATAGAATATTTAAATATGTTCCTCATGGTAAGGATCCTAATAAATTTAAACCTTTAAGTGATGAGGTTTTAAATAGTAAAGGATATAAAGACTTTAAGAAGCAAATATTTGGCAATAAAAATCCTAAATTTGTAGCATTTTTTAACTCTAGGAATATTAGAAGAAAACAAATTCCTGATACTATGTTAGCATTTAGAGAATTTTTATATTCTTTACCTAAAGAAGAAGCTAAAGAATGTTTCATGATATTACACACTGAAGCTGTAACTGATCATGGTACTGATTTATATAAAGTTAAAGAATATTTATTTGGAAAAGACTTTACTGATCAAGTAATATTTTCTCATAATAAATTTGATGAAGAAGGTTTAAATTGGCTTTACAATTTAGCAGACGTCCAAATGTTATTAACTTCAAATGAAGGTTGGGGGTTAACTATTACCGAAGCCATACTATCAGGTACTCCTATTATAGCGAATGTAACAGGTGGGATGCAAGATCAAATGAGATTTGTAGATGATGAAGGAAAATGGTTTACCCCATCTGCTGATATACCTTCTAATCATAGGGGTACATTTAAAGAACATGGCGAATGGGCATTCCCAGTTTATCCTACTTCTAGATCAATTCAAGGTTCTCCTCCAACACCTTACATTTATGATGATAGATGTAGATGGGAAGATGCTTTAGAACGATTAAAAGAAGTTTATAATTTATCCCCTGAAGAACGTAAACAAAGAGGATTAAAAGGTCGGGAATGGGCAGTTTCGTCCGAAGCAGGGTTTACATCTGAACACCAGGGCAAAAGAGTAATTGAAGCTATCAATGAATTATTTGATATTTGGAAACCAAGAGAAAAATATGAAATAGTAAACTCTAATGAGTACAATGGTAAATTTTTAAATCATAAATTAATATATTAAGAATGAATATAATTAATCCAACAAATAAACCAAGATTTGTAATTAGTTGCCCTTTTGATACTTACTCAGGATATGGGGCACGTAGTAGAGATTTAGTAAAAGCTATTATAGAAACAAATAAATATCAAGTAGAGCTATTACCCCAAAAATGGGGGGAAACTTCATGGGGTTTCTGTGATGACCATAAAGAATGGGCATTTTTGAAAAACCACCAAATACTTCAAATGACCCAAAAACCAGATATTTGGATGCAAATAACTATTCCAAATGAGTTTACCCCAGTAGGAAAATATAATATTGGGTGTACAGCGGGGATTGAAGCTGATGGGTGCAAACCTGAATGGGTTGAAGGGCTAAATAGAATGGATATGAATTGGGTTTCTTCAAATTTTGCAAAACAAACATTTGAGAATGTATCTTTTGAGAAAAAATCTAAGGCTAATAATCAAGTTATAGGTGAAATAAAATTAACTAAGCCTATTAAAGTAATATTTGAAGGAGCTAATTTAGACATTTATAAATCAATTTCAACTAAAGAGATAAAAACTATAGATTTAACAGATATAAAAGAAGATTTTTGTTTCTTATTTGTGGGACATTGGATGAATGGAGATTATGGACATGATAGAAAAAATGTTGGGGTAATGGTTAGAACATTTTTTGAATCATTTAAAAATAAAAAAAAGAAACCTGCTTTAATTTTAAAAGCATCAACAGGAATAGCTTCATATATGAGTAGGGATATGATTTTAGATAGGATCCTACAGATTAGACAACAAATTCCAACAAAATTATTACCTAATATTTATGTGTTATCTGGAGAGTTTGATGATAGTGAAATGAATGAATTATATAATCATCCCAAAATTAAAGCTATGATTAGTTTAACTAAAGGAGAAGGATTTGGGAGACCATTATTAGAATTTAGCCTTACAGGTAAACCTATCATAGCATCGGGCTGGTCAGGACATACTGATTTTTTAAATAAAGATTATGTAAGTTTAGTAGGAGGAGTACTAGAAAATGTACACCCATCAGCTGCAAATAATTGGTTAATAAAAGAAGCTAGGTGGTTTAAAGCAGACCCTTCTCATGCCGGAGGATTTTTAAAAGATATCTATAAAAATTACAAAGTATATCATAGTAAAGCTAAAAGACAAAAATATTATGCTAAAGAGAACTTTAGTTGGGATGCAATGAAAAATTTAATTGACAAAGAATTAAACGAAAATATACCTGAGTTTCCTAAACAAGTACCATTAAATTTACCTAATTTAAATTTACCTACAGTATGAAATTTGATGAATTAAAAGAATGTACTAGATGTGGTTCTGATGCTTGTTACACACAAGAAGTAACAAAAGATATAAAAATAGAACTATGTTATGGTTGTGGTTTTCAAAGCAATAGCATAATAAAAAAGGGCAATGAATTTTTTAATGAACAATTTGAAACCCTTCCTGAGTTGTATAAGGAATTAATGGATGAAGAGGAAGAAACAGGTAAAATATGGATGCCTACTATAATAAATTTAAAAGACCAAGGAATGGTTTTTGCTGATGGAACTGGTAGAAGTAATTGGAAATGGGCTGGAGTTAGGGTTACAGAAGTTTCTGAGGATGAAAAAGAAAGATTTAAAGGACAAAAATATAAACCTGATATGTCTACAGTAAAACACTTTGAAGAACGGGATTTTATTGAAGCACTTTCGTATATTGGGGTATTACCTGAATGAAAATGAAAATAAGTTATGCAATTACTGTCTGTAATGAAAAATTAGAAGTTAAGCGTTTAGTTGACTTTTTATTAGCTAATAAACGTCAACAAGATGAAATTGTTGTACTTTATGACCAAAAAAATGGTGATGAAGCTGTTATTAATATGCTTACTAAACTGAATAAGTTACCTAATTTTCAAGTATGGAGAGGATTCTTTGAAGGACATTTTGCTGAGTGGAAGAATAAGTTAACAGAATATTGTTCTGGGGATTATATCTTTCAGATAGATGCAGACGAATATCCCCATAAAACTTTAATTGAAAAGCTTCCTGAAATACTAGAAGGTAACCCCGATAACGATGTTTACTTAGTTCCTAGAGTTAATACTGTAGAAGGTTTAACTGAACAGCATATAAAGAAATGGGGATGGAGAGTGAGCCAATCAGGTCGAGTTAACTGGCCAGACTATCAGTGGCGTATATGGAAGAATAAACCAGAGATAAAATGGGTGAATAAAGTACATGAAAAATTAGAAGGTTTTAAAACATATTCTCCTCTCCCAGATATTGAATTATTAGCTCTTTATCATCCAAAGGATATTAAACGTCAAGAAAAACAAAATGCCTATTACGATACATTATGACTTTAAAATCAATTATTAATAAATCATATTATGGGACTATAGGATATATTTCATCATTAGACGATTTAACCCTTTTAGAAAGATATATTGTACATAATCTACCAATACTTAAAGAATATAAGGGGATTATAGTAGCTACTAATTATAAAGATTTAAAACTAGCAGCTAAAAATGCCCAATTATGGAAAAAATATTTTTCTGAATGTGAAATAATAGATTTAGAAGAAAATAGAGGACACAATTTTGGGACTGCTGATTTAGATAATGCTATTTTTGATTATTGTAAAAGTAATAATATAGAATGGTTATGCAAAGTATCTAATGATATTGTTTTAAAAAAAGAAGTTTTAGATATTAAAATTAATAAAGCTGATTTTTACTATTTAGAGGGCATAGGATATGGGGGATTAGCTAATAATAATTTTGATACTGATAAAATTTTAAATGAATATTTTTTTCCCCAAACTAATTTTTATATTATCAATGTAAATAAAACAGATTATTTAAATAGTAAAAAATATTTAGATGAAACTTATAATGAAATAAAAAACACACCCCCTGAAGTATACCAAAAAATGTTTGGGGGCAAACCAGGTGGAATGTTTCCTGAATGGGCATGTGAGTATTTTTTAGCAGATTGTGTTAAAAGAAATAAATTATCTAAATACCACCTTTTATCAGAAGAAAAATATATTAAATTATTAGAATTAGTTAAACAATGGCAAATACATGATTGCAGTCATAAAAACATAATGATAGAAGGTATATGCCATTATCATTATATTAATCAAGAAATAACACTATTATAAAATGAATGAAATTACAAATTATAAAGAATTAGCACAACATTTAATTCAAAATAAAATTACTATGTTATGGGAAGAATTATTTGATATGCCCCTTAGAAATTTTAAAAAAATATCATCAGTTGAAGGAGATATAGTAGAATGTGGAGTATGGAGAGGAGGAGCTTCAATATTTTTAAGTTTATTATTTAAAGATAAAAAAGTTTGGTGTTGTGATTCATATGAAGGATTTCAACCACTAAATGAAGTTACTTATAAATTTGAAGGAGAAAGACACATCCCAGAATACACACATGGAGCTAATGGTCCTTTAGCTATTAGTTTAGAAGAAGTTAAATATCACTTTTCAAAATATGGGTTAGAAAATGAAGATAGAATCCAATTTTTAAAAGGATTTGTAAATCAAACTCTTCCAACAGCACCCATTGATAAAATTTCAATATTAAGAATAGATGTAGATTCATATTCTGCTACTTTAGATGTATTGGATAATTTATATCCTAAAGTTCAACCTGGAGGGTTTATTATTTTTGATGATGCCAATCTAACAGAATCCTTTCAGGCTATAAAAGACTTTATGATAAGAGAAAATATGCCTTTAGAACTACACAATCCCTACACAGATAAACTGCATAGAATAGATGGTGAAAAAGTTGTAGATTCAGACTCAGGATTTCATTCAAATTCTTATATTATAAAACAATAAAATATGGCAAACGGAATTTATAAAGTTACAGAACAGTTTGAAGAAGAATTAGCTAAATATACTGGGGCTAAATTTGCTGTTACATTAGATAATATGTCTAATGGTTTATTTCTTGCTTTATATTATGAGCATTATGTAAATAAAAGTATTAAAACCGATACAATTACTATTCCATCAAGAACCTATCCATCAGTTCCTTGTGAAATTATCCATGCAGGTTTAAAAGTAAATTGGAAACCAGTAGAAGGGGAAACATTAACTGGAGCTTATTTACTAGAAGGATCCAATGTTTATGATTCAGCATTAAGTTTTACAGCTGATATGTACAAACCAAACACTCATATGTGTGTATCTTTTACTGGCCCATATAAACATTTTAAACTATCTAAAGGTGGAGCTATATTAACTGATAGTTTAAAAGCATATCATTGGTTTAAACGAGCAAGATACTCAGGACGTAGAGAATGTTCTTATCATGATGATAATTTAGATATGCTAGGTTGGAACTTTTACATGATGCCAGAATTAGCAGCTAGGGGATTATTATTAATGAACCAATTTTATAATACAGATGGGTCTAAAAAACATAATAAAGATTTAACTTTACCCTATCCTGACTTATCTAAATTTAAAGTTTATAAACAGTGAAAAAAGCAATATTCGGTTATGGGGGTCATGCTAGAGAAGTAGCAATGCAAATTGGAGGTGATTTAACTTTCTTTGTTGATGATGAATACTCTAATGATATAGCTAGACCTATATCGGAATTTAATGTTCTTGAATATGAAATTTTAGTAGCAGTAGCTAATCCTTGGGAACGAGAAGAGATAGTAAATAAATTGCCATCCCAAACCCAATTTTTTACATTTATACATCCAACAGCTATTGTTAGTCAAGATTTTGATGTTATAATAGGTGAAGGATCATTTATAGGAGCTAATTCTATTATTACAACTAATGTTAGAATAGGAGATCATGCTTTATTAAATAGAGGAAATCATATTGGGCACGATTGTGTTATTGGAAACTATTTAAGTATGATGCCAGGTTCAATAATATCTGGCAATGTAAATATAGGCAATAATGTTTATTTAGGTACCAACTCATCTATTAAAGAAAAATTATTTGTTAATGATGATGTAACTATTGGTTTAAATAGTGGAGTAGTAAAAGACATTACAGAATATGGTGTTTATGGAGGAGTACCTATTAAAAAATTAACTAAATGAAAATAAATATACTATACAGACATTATTATAATAGTGACTTAGAAGTTAATGGTAAAAACCAATATGCAACTGTTTTTAATAATGTAGTAACAGGAGAAAGTTGGTCGGAACCCTTTAGACCTAGTTGGTTTAATTATGAAAGATGTTTTAGAAATCTACTTCATACTATTAAAGGAAAAAATGTAGAATTACATTTAATTATGGATGGAAATATAGATGATGGATTTATGAAAAAGTATAAAGATTATTTTACTTTACATACTATTCAAGCTGGTTCAGATCAAAAATCATTTAATAAAACTTGGGAGATAGCTAATTCTTTAGATACTAAAGATGATGAATTATTCTATTTTTTAGAAAATGATTATGTTCATGTTGATCATTGGGTTGAAAACACTATTGATGTTTTTAAAACTAATCCTGGTTTAATGCACTATGTATCCCTTTATGATCATAATGATAAATACATACATGAGGATTATATGAATTTAGTGTCTAAAGTTTACTGTTTTCCAAAGCAACATTGGAGAAGCACTCCTAGTACTTGTGGAAGTTTTATTATAAGTAAACAATTACTTAAAGCTGATATTGATGTTCATACCTCATTTGATGGAGATCATGAAAAATTTCTCCATTTAGGGGAAAAAAGAGGTAGAGCCATACTTACTCCCCTCCCATCATTATCAACTCACTCAGTAAGAAGTTTAGAAGCTCCAATAATAGATTGGGAAAGTATAATTAGTCAAAGTGATAAAGAACTATGATATCAGTTATAATCCCAACATATAAGTCTCCTGAATATTTAGATTTATGCCTAGAATCTATTTTTAAAACACAAACTTATGATAATCAAATTATTGTAGTTGTTGATGGGTTTTTAGATTTAAACAAATCAGTATTAAATAAATATCCTAAAGTTCAAATTTTAGATTTAGGTGTAAATCGTGGTTTGGCTGTAGCTACTAATTGGGGGGTATACAATTCTAACTTTGAAGATATTTTAATTGTAAATGATGATAATATATTTTGTAGAGACTGGGATGTGAATCTTATTGATAAATCACAACCAGGTTTTGTTTGGGCTGTCAACCAAATTGAACCAAACCCATCAATGTTCCCTCAATTTGATATAAAAGATTTAGGAAAAAATCCTCAAGAGTTTAATTTGGATTTATTTTTAGACTATGCTGATGGTAAAAATATTGATAAAACAGAATTAAGTGGAAGTACTCTTCCTATTTTTATGAAAAAAGAAGATTATTTAAATGTAGGAGGATGGGATATAATGTATCCCTCACCTCATGTTGTTGATTGGGATTTCTTTTTAAAATGTAGCAAACATTATGTAATGTGGAGAAACTATAACGTCCATTTTTATCATTTTGCGGGGGCATCAACTAGAAAAACACCAGAACAAGACGCGGCATCAACAAGAAAAGAAATGGAGGCACATGAATTTGCTAAATTAAAATGGGGTTCGCACATTAAACACAACCCAGAAAATAATATAAAATATATTTAAATGAAAAATTATAAATTAGGTTTTACAGCAGGTAATTTTGATTTATTACATCCAGGTTACATTTATACATTTGAAGAGGCAAAACGTCATTGTGAACGTTTTATTATTTTTCTCCAAAGAGATCCATCTGAACATAGAAAATCTAAATATAAACCTGTTATACCTGAATGGGATAGATATAAAGCGTTAATGTCAATTAAACATATTGATGAAGTATTTATGTATCAAACAGAAGATGAATTATTAGAACTAATTAAATACTGGAAACCCGATCTTAGAATATTAGGAGAAGATTATATTGGAAAATCATTTACTGGTGATGATTTACCTATTCATGTTATTTATACTTCTAGATCACATAATTGGTCAACTACTAAATTAAAAGATTTAATTACTAAACAAACAATAAAACAAAACCCAGGTATTATAGATGAAAAATAATATAAATATTTTTCCTGATAATAGAGGAGCATTTATCCCTTATGACTTAAAAGATTGGGATCAAATGAATATAAGCATAAATGATAAAAAATACACATTTAGAGGATTACATTATCAAACTGATCCACCCCAAACTAAATTAGTTAAAGTAATTCAAGGGAAAGTTTTAGACATTATTTATGATTTAAATACAAAAAAAGTAAAATCTTATGTTTTAGATAAAAATAATGATTTATTTATAGCACCCAATTATGCTCATGGGTTTTTAACTTTAGAAGATAATACTATATTTACTTATTTAGTTAAGGGAACTTATAATCCTAGTAGTGAACATAGCATAGTTTGGGATACTATTCCTGAAGTAAAAGAATCAGTAGAAAACATAGTAAAAGATAATGAAATAATAATTTCAGATAAAGATAAGATAGGAAAATGAGAATAGTAGTTACAGGAGCAATGGGTTTTATTGGTTCACATTTTGTGAAACATGTATTTAATTATGATGAAGATATTAAAATCTTAGTTGTAGATAGTTTAACATATGCTGCTAATAAAAATAATTTAAATGGAGTATCATATGAATTCCTACAGAAAGATATTTGTAATGTAAAAGCATCAGATTTAGGTGAGTATGATTATTTAATTAATTTTGCAGCAGAAAGCCATGTTGATAATTCAATTGAAGATGGAAGACCATTTGTTAGAACAAATGTAGAAGGTACTTTTAATTTATTAGAAGTAGCAAGACAAAATCCTAATTTAAAAAAGTTTATTCAAATATCAACTGATGAGGTTTATGGTGATATGTTAGATTATGGGATGGAAGTAGAAGCAAATGTTGATTTTAATTTAATAGGTTCATCATATTATTCTGCAACTAAAGCGTCTGCTGATTTATTAGTTCAAGCAGCAGGTAGAACATATGGGTTGCCGTATTTAATTACTAGAACATGTAATAACTACGGTAAAAACCAACATCAAGAAAAATTATTACCTACTATAATTAATTGTATTAAAAATGATATTCCAATTCCCGTTTATGGAGATGGGTTAAATATTAGAGAATGGATCCATGCTGATGATAATTCAAAAGCAATATTTGATTTTATGATATCAGATACTATTGGAGTTAAAAACATAGGTTCAGGTGAAAGGTATACAAATTTAGAGATAATAGGAATAATAGAAAAAATACTAAACAAACCAGTTAAGTTTAATTTTGTAGAAGATAGAAAAGGACATGATAGAATTTATGCCTTAGTATCTAACTATGAAGGTAGTTTAGATTATACTTTAAAAAAATATCTTAAAGAATGTTTGGAGTCTTAACAAAACATTCGTATATTCCATCAAATTTTTAAAAGGTTATATATTTATGGCATTGACAATTCAAAAGACAACTCAAGTGGAAATGATTCCTTGCTCACATTGTGGTACACCTATGCCCAAACTAAGACTTACTAAGTTTGGATATGATTTTTGTGTTACATGTTCAGAAGAACACAATTTAGTCGGTAAAAAACGTGCTTTACCCGTGCAAATGGGAGAAGGCGACCACTCATGGACTGAAACAATTATCATGGAAGAAAATGACTATCTTCAGTATGAAATGATGGAAGCTATTAATTCTAAAAATAAAAAGAAAAATAAAGCTGAATTTGTAAATTTCGACAATGATGATAAAAATCTTCAAGGTCCATATCGAATTATTAATAATACAGATAAAGATAGAACTTAGTTATGCCTAAACCTAAACCACTATCTAAAGAAATGATAGTGGCGGCTCAAGCAAATACAAAATCAAACATGGCCGCCGCCAGATATCTTCATGTTTCTTATCAACATTATAAGAGATATGCTAAGATGTATAAGCTATTTGAAAATCATAAAAACCAAAGTGGAAAGGGCATACCTAAATTTTTAAAAGGTCAAGGCAAAGAACCAGCACTTTTAGATATTATTGAAGGTAGAGTATCAGCTGCACATTTTTCTCCTGCTAAAATAAAGTATCGTTTAATAGAAGAGGGATATTTATCAGAGCAATGTTCAATGTGTGGTTTCCAAGAACGTAGGGTATTAGATTATAAAATGCCCTTATTGTTACACTTCAAGGATAATAATAAATCTAATTATAGTAAAGATAATATAGAATTATTATGTTATAACCATTATTTCCTTACAGTAGGAGATATTTTTACAGATAAAGACGTTAAGCAGATCGAATCCCATCAGGAGCACAATAGTACAACTGATAAAGTAGAATGGGAAGTAGATGATTATCATCTTCAACGTTTAAGAGAATTAGGGTTAAGCGATGAAGAGGAAGATGATGTTAACCAATATATTTCAAGAATATGAAAAAAGCTAGACGAGCAAGATCACTAAATAAAAAGCATCATAAAATAACTCAAGATTATGATAAGCAAAAAAGTAAGCATTTAGAAAAATTAACTGATAAAATGCTTAAAAATGATGAAAAAGCCCAACAATTAAAATCTAAAACAATGAAGGGTGATTTTCTAAAAAACTTTTAATTATGAGAACTTTTATATTATTATTTATATTATTTATCCCACCACCTGAAACAACACCAATTATAGAAGAAAAAATTATTGTAGTTGAAGAGGAAGTTGAGGAGATTAAAGGTATGGATGAATTTTTATACGCTATAGGACACCAAGAATCAGGTAATAGATATTTTGTTGTTAATAGATTTGGTTATATGGGCAAATATCAATTTGGTAAATCAACTTTAAGAACATTAAAAATTAAAGTAACTAAAGAAGCATTTTTAAATAGCCCTGATTTGCAAGAATATGCTATGCAACAAAATTTGTTACATAATAAAAAGAAATTACAAAAATATATAGACAGGTTTGATGGGTGTTTGATAGATGGTATATTGATAACGGAATCAGGTATTTTAGCGGCTGCTCATTTAGGTGGACCTGGTAGTGTTAAAAAATATTTTAGATCAGGTAAAGTTGCTAAAGATGGAAATGGTGTAAAAATAACTAATTATATGCAGCGCTTTTCAGGTTATGAATTATATTTATAATCAAAAATTATGGCAAGAATAGTTGTATCAAGTTACAAACCCAACCAAAGAAAAAAACGACCTGGTGTACACGCAAAAACAAAAACTAGTAAACTAAAACAAAGTAAAAATTATGTTAAATCTTATAGAGGCCAAGGAAAGTAAAATGAATGAAATAAGAGTTTCAAGTTTATTTAATCACATGACAGACGCAGATTTTATGGCGTTACATAGTGCAGGAGCATTAAAAGAATTTTGTGATGCCCTATCTTTAGATTTACAACCAAAAAATCATGAAAAAGATTACGCTTACACAGCATGAGTGGTATGATGCTATGAAACTTCCAACACCTCATAGAAATAAAAAGAAATATTATAGAAAACAAAAACATAAAAATTTAAAAATAGATGTTTAGTTTTTTTCTATATATTTATAACCAAATATAATTTGAAAATATAATAACATGTACAAATACGAAGACCCAGGACATTGGTTAAATTGGTTAAAAAGACCAGAGAATGCTAATTTACCCATTGTAGAAGCAAAACAAAAATATTTAAAAGAACAACTTTTATTTGAACAACAATATAATAGCTTTGTTGAAGCTGCTAGAGCTGTTCAAGCTAGTGTTACAGAGGGAGGAACTATTCTTAATGGTGTAGTTAGTACTAACTTTAATCCATCTCCTGTATTTCAATCAATTACAGGTAATACTCAAACTATGGATGTTTATTTTAAAATGCCAGTTGATGTTACAGGTACTCCAACAATCACAGTTACAAATAGTCAAGCAGGTGGTGGTTCAGCCGCAACTTTCACTTATGATTATGCTAGTGGTACTGGAACTGATCAATTAGTATTTGAACATGTTCATCCCGCTTCCCCTAATAATGACGCAGGTGCTGCAGCTAACGTTTTAACAGAAGATAAAGATTTATTTAGTTCTATAACAACTCAACCAACCACAGCAACAGCAGATACTTATGTGGCTGAAACATTAACATGGGCGGCTGGAACAGGTGGAACAGGAGGATCAGATGTAACTGCTACTATTATTGTAGGAGATTTAGAAATAGTTGATTCTGTTATAGTTACTGATAATGCTGGTGGAGTATTTTCACCAGGTAATACACTCACACTTGCTGGTTCAAATTTAGGAGGAACAGGAAATTTAGTTATTACTTTAACAGCTGATAATTTAACTGGAGATGTTATTAGTGTAGCAGGACAATCAATTGCCTTATCTGGAGGCTCTATTTCAACTAAACCAGGAAATACAATTACTACTGATACAATTCGTAGACAAGGTTCTCAACCTGATCTTTTCGTAGTAGGAGGTAATACTAAAACAGTTGTTGCAAGTTAATTATTAAATTATATTTTAAGTAAATGTGGGGAAATTTGGTTTCCCCATTTTTCTTTCGTATATTTACAAGGTAAAATTAAGGTTATGGCCCTCTGGGAATTTAAAAATTTAAATAAACACGGAAATTATAGGACTAGAATAATACACACTAATGGTGCTTTAAGTATACCAGGTAGTGGTTTTGGTCATTCTGTATTTGCACGAAGATTTAAGTATAAGTATGAGCACCCAGTTATGCCTCCTACAATATTTAAAAATAATGGTAAAACATATTTAATGCCGTTATGGAAGGAAGTTATTGAAGGTACTACTGTTGAAGATATTGAGTGGGTTAAACCAAAACCAAAAAGATTAGATCCAATAATTGAAATGAATGCTAGTGGTAGTAATCCAGATATTAAATACAAAACATCATATTACCCTGGCTCAAATAATTACTATTGTAATTGTCCTGGTAAATGGATGGCTAAGGATGGTAAATGTAAACATATAAAAGCATTAGAAGCAAAAATAAATAAATAAAGGTTATGTCATTAAGAATAGAAAATTTTATTGAAGAAATGAGAGCTACAAGTAGTAGCACTGATAAAGTACAAATAATTAAGGAAGCAAGTCCATTTGTACATAAGGCATTAGAATACACTTATAATCCGTTTAAGCAATTCTATGTTACAAGTAAAACTTGTATTAAAAATTCACATTTAAAAGAACGTCACAGTTTAGATTTATTTGAAGTATTAGATAAATTAATGAATAGGGAAGTTACTGGTCATGATGCTATTAAACTAGTAAATGGTTTAGAAGATGAATCTATTTATAAAATTATAGATAAAAACTTAGATATTAGAGCTGGGGATAAGGTAATTAATAAAGCAATCCCAGGTTTAATCCCAACATTTTCAGTTGCATTAGCTAAAGAATATGATGGTAAATGTGATTGGCAAAATGATAATTGGTGGGCATCACGAAAACTAGATGGTGTCAGATGTTTAGCAGTAGTTAATTATGAAGGTGAATGTACACTTTATTCTAGAATGGGTAAAGAATTAACTACATTAAATAAAGTAAAGGAAGCTATTGAAGCAACAGGTATTATTAATACTGTATTTGATGGTGAGATTTGTTTAATTGATGAAAATGGAAATGAAGATTTCCAAGGTGTAATGAAACAATTAAGACGTAAAGATCATCAAATTGAAAATCCTGCTTATATGATTTTTGATATGATTCATAAACCTAATTTTGATAATCAAGAAGGTGGTCCTATATTAAGTGAAAGATTAAGAGCATTAAGAGGATTTTTAACAGGTAGGTTTATTAAAGGTGATACTTTACGCTATACAGATCAGTTTTTAATTACAGATGGTAGACACTTTGATAAATGGGGTCAAATATCGACTGATAATAATTGGGAAGGGTTTATGCTACGTAAAGATGTTAGTTATGAAGGTAAACGTACTAAAAACTTACTTAAAGTAAAAAAATTCTTTGATGCTGAATATGAAGTGATTGATTTTGATATTGATGATCATGAAGTAGTTAGAGATGGTAAATCGGAAACAATTAAAATGTTATCCCAAGTATGGATTGAGCATAAAGGACATAAAGTAAAAGTTGGTAGTGGTTGGACTCAGGATCAACGTTTACAATATATGGATGGTTCAATTGTAGGTAAAATTATTACTGTTCAATACTTTGAAGAAACTAAAAATGATAAAGGTGGAATTAGTTTAAGATTCCCAACTGTAAAAATAGTACATGGTGATAAAAGAGAAGTGTAGAGTAACTTGGTGTAATAATCCAAGAAGACATAAGTCTGTAGTTTGTGAAAAGCATTCACAATATAAACATATTTGTGGTGCCGCTATTAGATTAGATAGACCCCATTTAATGTATAAGGTAGAAAAATGGTTAAAAGGAGAACATCAATGTGAAAGTTGTGGTTTTGATCCTGTAGAAGCTTATCCTACATTACACACTAAAGCACAGTCATCAATGTTAGATGTTGATCATATTAATTCAAATATTAAACGTACATTAGAAGGTGAACAACCAGATAATTATCAATTAAATTGTAAACACTGTCATATAGTTAAATCTCATTTAGAAGGTGATTATGTGGCTAAAAAATATAGAAAATAATGAGTAGAGGTAGACCAAGTGAACAAGTAGAAAAATTAGATCAGTGGGTATTAGATACTGAAGATATGATTTACAAATATGATGTAAATAAAAATCCAAATGGTTGTTATTTAGTAGAAACTAAATTTAAAGCAGGTGAAAAAACAAATCCAGATATTGATCAAAGAATGTATGGTAAAAATCCTGTTGTAATGGTATTTAAAACATCAAATCGTTCAAACGCTAAAACTAAAATTAAAGTATTTAATAAAAATATTGATTATATTATTAGCGCTAAAAAGTTACCTGGTGTACCAGAAAAAGCAGAAATAATTGATTTAGCTGTTGGTAAATCATTCATTAGCAAGTATAAACAAAAATATAACTTAGCTTAATTTTTATATATTTATAATAAACAAAAAAGTATAACCAATAAATTTATTATGTTAAAAATCATAGGTCTTATAGTAGTAGTTTTAGTAATCGGAGCTGCCGTTTATTATTTCGGTTTTTATAGAAAAGGTAAAATCAACGATAGAGATGGAGATTATATTCCTGATGAAATCGAAGATGCAGTTGAAGATGTAAAAGAAGTTGCTAAAGAAGTAAAACGTAGAGCAAAAAACGTCAAGCAAGAACTTAAAGATGTAGCTGATGCTACTAAAGAAGTTTTAAATCAAGCTGGTGACGTAGCTGCCGCTGCAAAAGGCAAACCAAGACGAGGACGCAAACCAAAAAAATAAAAAATGAGCAAATATAACTTATTAGACATTTACGAGCAATACCAAATTGGTTCAGGTTGGACTAAAGACTTTGACTATGATGGAATGCTAAAAGCAGGATTATCTGTTGATGTTGATATGGACATTGAAACTATGAAAAAAATAGTTGAGGACTTTACTGATGTTAATTATCATAGAGAAGCATCACATTTATATGATGCTATTGAAGCACTAGAAGCAGGTAATGTTGCTGAAGCAAATGGTAGAATATCTGATTTTCATATTGAAATTAAACGAACTATGAAAGACCAAGGAATGGATATGTCTGATGATTTAGGTGCTTATATGGCTTCTAAAATGGAAGAAGAGATGGCAGTGTTTTCATCTGAAGAAGATGAAGATAAGTACATCGAAAAAAGGGTTAAAAGAGGTCTTGAAAAAGAAAAAGAAAGAGCTGCTAAAAAGAAAAAAGAAGTTAAAGAAGTAACTTCACGTGAAGGTTCTCGTATGGAAGGTTTAGTAGACCAACGTATGAAAGCTAAATTTTTAGAAATTTTTGCTGATTTATACTTTGATTTAACAGATGAAGACCCATTCCAAGCTGAAGATGTAGTTGATTATTTAGGTATTGAAATGTTAAAACATTTAGATGCTATCCAAGCTGATGGTGATAAAAAAGCTGGTATAAGAGAAAATCTAGACGATCTAAATGATGATGAATATGATGATGGTCCTGATGGAAAATTTGTTGGTGAACTAGATAACACTTTAAACGTTGATAAAGTTGCCTCACCAGATGCTAAAGCACATGATTATGGAGCTGAAATTAAAGGTATATCTGATGAAGATGATACTGAAGAAAAATATGCTCATGGAATGGTATTACCACTAGAAGAAATGTTTGGCCCTGTTAAATTTTTAAAATCTAAAGGCATTGATGATGATGTAATTGCAGATTTTATGAAAGTACATGCTAAAGACATTGTAGGTGCTAGTGAAGACGAAATTATGGATGAATTTGAAAACTTTAGATCAGTAAACTATGATTATATAGATGAAAATCTAAAATCTCATTTTAAACGATTCATCTAAACGCTTGCTCGGGACGGTATGGTAACCCCACATGTGGAGAGTTTATTGCCCTTAGGGTGGACACACCTCTGTGAATCTTGACGCCGTCCCTCATATACAGAAAGGAACCTCACGGTTCCTTTTCTGATTCTAATTTTTAGGACAAATTATTCTTTACGATAAATTTTTATTACTTGATTGTCTTGATAAGCTACAGTTTCAGTACGTTTACCCTTAACATACTTTACTTCTAAGGTAAGATTTCCTTCATTATCAAATTGTTTCCAAACACCTGTATTTCTTAATTTATCACCATCTTTAATAAGATATCCCTCTTGTACAATTTTTTCTCCATCGTACACTGTTACTTTAACTTTATTATCATCTAATTGTTGATAAGTAGTTATTTCTTGAGCCATTAAGCTCATTGATCCTAATAATAAAATTGATAAAAATACTTTTTTCATGTTGAATAATTTAATGTATGGTCATAAATATGGTGCTTTAAGGTCATAGTTGAGTAACATTAAAAACGTCATACTATAATTTACATTTTTACCAATTGTATATATTTATAGGTGTAATTCCCCAATCTTATGGAAATAAAGATTATAGGTTTTAGGTTACCAACAATAACCCCTGACCCATCAAGGCATCCTTCTTGTGGTTGGATAGCTTTGTGTGATGATAAAGAAGTAGGTTGGTGTAATATGACTTTTTTACCTGAGGGGTCAATTAAATTTGAAGACTCATTTGTGCACCCAGATTATAGAGGCAAAGGAATTTACAAAAAATTATGGCAAACCAGAATGGATTACTATAATACCCATTTACAACATTATAAAATAATATCATATTGTAAACCAACTACGTTAGAATTTTTCTTAAAAAATGGATTTATTGAAAAAGAAATTATTACTTTAGTTGAAAAACCTCCGGTTAAAAATGTGGTTACCTGAGATAGGGTTCGTATATTTACCCTGTAAATAAGTAAAATAATAAAGGTTATGTCAAATATTAAAGTTAAAAGAGGTCGTCCAAGAAAATCAATTGGTAGTACTGTTGCTAGAAGATTTAAGCCAACTACTATGAAAATGGATGATTTTAAATTCGATCCCCAGTTGTTTATCCCTATGAAAACAGGTACTAAAATTGATAGTTTACTTTCAAGTGAAGGTGGAATGATGAAAGGTACTAATGTTGCATTTGTTGGAGATCCTGGTGTTGGTAAAACTACGGTTTTATTAGATATGCTTGCTAATATGCATAGTAATGGTCATAAAGTATTGTTTATATCAGGTGAGATGACTCAGATTGATATGGTAGGAATGGTTAAAAGATTTCCTAAATTTGGTCAATTACCAATTTTGTTTATGGGTGATTTTATTGAAAATGATCCATTAGTAATTTTGAAATCAATCCTTCATGAAGGTTGGGATTCAGTTCTTGTAGATTCATTTGCTGAGCTTGCAGTTGCTGTTCAAGATTTTCATGGTGGTACTATGAAAAATGCAGAAACTCAATTATTGAATTTATTTGAGAAGCATAATAAAGCTGGTAATCAAAGTAGTAAAAATACTAACTTTATGATTATTCAGCAGGTTACTAAAGGTGGAGAATTTGCTGGTAGTAACAGGTTTAAACATATGATTACTGCAATGGCTCATATTAAATTCCAACCTGAAGGTGGTAGAGCTATTTGGTTTAGTAAAAACCGAAGAGGTGGTGAAATGAATAAATTACATTTCGATTTAAATGGTAAAAATAATGTTAGTTGGCTAGGCACTACTCCACTAAATTTAGTGGGGTAGGTTTGGTTATCTAAAGAAAAATTCGTATATTCACAGTATAAAATTAAGGTTATGAACGAACAATTTATTAAAGCAATTACAATTGCAATTGACAAAAAAATGATTACAGCAGACCAAGGGTTTGAAATCATTAGAGAGCAAAGTGCGGAGCGTACTAATGTTACTAACGAAACTATAGGTTTTAATCAAAAAAGATAATTATGGCAGTAATAAAAACTACAGAAGATGGTTGGGATTGCGAACCAAGATTAAAACGAGCAGTTGAAGCAATAGAGAAATGTCATCATTTCAAATATGAAATTGAGAACTGTGTACGTGAATCTGAATTAGATTACATGGTTTATGAAATGAGAGATTATTTAAATGAGGCAATTTGCTATTTAGATGAAATAGATACTAATCAAGAATTTATAACAGTAGAAGATGAGTAAAACATTTAGAAATTTAAAATTTAGACCTAAAAAATACGACCCAAAATGTATTGGAGCTAGTATGGAATTAAGACCAGGTGTGTTTATTTCTGTAGTAGCAGGTCCTGGAATGTATAGTTCTCCAGGTGGACTTTCACTTGATAGAGAAAAATGTGATGATTATCCTGATTCAAATGAATTTACCTCATTTGAAGTTGCTATTATAGATGAAAATCTTCCAGATGAAGAGCAACAATGGGATGTTAATGGTTGGCAAACCAGAGAAGATATTAATAAATTAATAGCTGAAAATTATGAAGAATAATACCATGTTTTATACTAAAGATAAGCGATATGCTGTTGAATTAGACATGTATATTACAGCTGATAATGATTACCATGCTAGAATGATAGCTCATAAAATAAAAAAAGCTATTAAAGATGGTTATGATGTTGATATTAAATCAATAACTGATACTCCATTTGCTTCATTCATTACTAGAAAATTAGATGACATTTCGGAACCAGTAAAAAAAGATAAACCATTACCATTTTAGTATGATTAAAGAAGGAGATTGGATTGTGATTGATGGTTATCAACGTAAAAAATGTTTTGGTGTAACAGAAAGGGGCAACTACCTCATCAAAATGTATAATAAATTAATGCAAGTGCCCCCAAATAGAGTAAGGTTATGGCAAAAATAGAAAAACAAAATTTACATTATTGCTTGGATAAGGCAAAGGAATTTATTAAATTAGGGGAACGAGATAAAGCTAGAGACTACTGTGATATGGGAATAGCTTATGTTGCTGGTAAGAAAGAAAATGGAATGAATGGAGAAGACCTCCTTGAAGACGTTAAAATTAATTTGTGGTTAGAACGTTTTTGGATGTTTTTAGAAAATAAGAATTTAATGTTATGAGCAGAATAGAAGAACTAGTTTATAGTGCTTATGATCATGGTAAAAGAGAAGCATTATTTAATGAAGTATCTAAATTAAAACTAGAAAATTTTAGCACAAAATTAGACGAGCTATACGAAGAAGCTTATAAAAACGTAATGAATACATAATGCATAACTCAAAAATTATAGGACTAGGTCATTATGTACCTAATAATGTTGTTACCAATAATGATTTATCTGAATTAATGGATACATCAGATGAATGGATTCAAGAAAGAACTGGAATCAAAGAACGTAGATGGGTAACTAAAGAAAGTGGAGATACAGCTGCAACAATGGGGACTAAAGCAGCTAGAATAGCTATTGAAAAATCGGGTTTAAATAAAGATGATATTGACTTTATTATTTTTGCTACAATGACACCTGATTATTACTTTCCTGGATGTGGGGTTCAAGTGCAAAACGAATTAGGTATTAAAGATATTGGAGCATTAGATGTTAGAAATCAATGTAGTGGTTTTATTTACGCTTTATCTGTAGCTGATAAATTCATTAAATCTGGTACTTATAAAAATATATTAGTAATAGGAGCAGAACTACATTCTGGTGGTTTAGATAAAACAACAAAAGGTAGGGATGTTAGTGTTATCTTTGGAGATGGAGCAGGCGCAGTAGTGTTAACTAGAACTAAACTAAATAAAGGTATTTTATCTACCCATTTACACTCAGATGGAAAGTATGCCGAAGAATTAACAGTACTTAGTCCTGCTCCTAGATATGGAATTGGTAATGATAATCACTGGTTAAAAAGTTTAAAAGATAATCCTGATGATAGTGCTAATTTTCCTTACATGAATGGAAAAGCAGTATTTAAACATGCTGTTACTAAATTTAGTGAAGTAATTAATGAAGGATTAATAACTAATAATTTAAATCCTACTGACATAGGATTATTAATACCACACCAGGCAAATCTAAGAATATCTGAATTTGTTCAAAAACAATTCCAACTTAAAGATGACCAAGTTTTTAATAATATCCAAAAGTATGGCAATACAACAGCAGCATCAATAGTAATTGCTTTAGATGAAGCTTATAGCCAAAACAAAATTAAAGAAAATGATATTGTAGTTTTAGCTGCTTTTGGTAGTGGTTTTACTTGGGGTAGTATAATAATAAAATGGTAGTATGAAATTTGCATTAATAGCACATGATAATAAAAAAGCAGATATGGTTGCTTTTGTTTCTAAACGTTTACCCTTCTTTAATAGAGAAGATATCAAAATAGTTACTACGGGCACAACTGGAAAAAAAGTTAAACATGCTGGTATTAAAGACGTTGAAGCAGTAAATTCAGGACCATTAGGGGGTGATGCTGAAATAGCTGCTATGGTAGTAAGAGGAGAAATAACAGCGGTATTGTTTATGAGAGATCCACTAGATAAACACCCTCATGATGTTGATATTAATATGTTAATGAGGTTATGTGATGTACATGATGTTCCTCTTGCTACTAATTATAAAACAGCATCTATATTAATTAAATGGTTTAAAAGAAAAATAAATGAAATTAGATAGTTTTGCAATAGGATTTGGTTGGTTTTTACTAGGTCATATAGCAGTATTTTTTCAATTAAATGGTCAATTTAAATGGGATTGGTTTAAGCAAAATGAATTTATTTTAGCTGCTTGTGGTCTAGTAATATCTTATTTTTATATTTGGGGTACTAAACATACAGTTGAAGCATTTGAAGGGTTACTATGGCCCGCTAGATTTGTTGGTTTTGGTGTAGGGATGTTAGTATATGCTTTTGGGGTTAGTTATTTCTTTAAAGAAGGTATTACTAATAAAACATTTATAAGTTTATTATTATGTATTATTTTAATAGCAATTCAGGTATTGTGGAAAACAGATTAATATGAGTAAAATTAAAGCAAGATGGATGCCTATATTAAGGGCAATGGTTCGAGATAGGAGATTAAATCCTATAGAACGTTTATCAACCAGAGTAGGTTACATGGGTGTAGGATTTTTAATAGCAGGACAATGGACTGTTGAACCCATTCTATTTATGATGGGATTTTGTTGTGTATTAATTCAGGTATTAGTTCGTAGACAATGGAACCTAGTAATATTGCAACTTAATGGTCTAATAGCTTGGACTATACATTTTATAAATACATTATGACACTAGAGGAAAAAAAATTAAAAATTACTGAATTAAGTCAACAAATTTTAGAATTAAAATTAGCAGATTCAAGTGTAAGCACAAAGAAAACAATCCAAAAATTACAACAAGAATTAAGCGAATTAACTAAATGAAACATAAAATTGATTTACATGGGTTATCTATTAGGAGAGCTATTGCTAAAGCAGAAGCATTTTTAATTGAAGCATCATTTGATAAAAACATGCATGTTGAATTAATAACAGGAAAATCAGGTAATATGAAAGAACATATAGTTAAAGAAGTACTTGAACCATATAAATTTGACTACTATGTTCCTCATAATAATACAGGAATGATAATT
>Ga0208162_1000403_pt1 | contig 25361 bp, 29 predicted proteins | sample CB_VirMetaG_4_FD_184539 | JGI IMG/M metagenome (GOLD analysis project Ga0208162, IMG submission 184539) | Freshwater to marine saline gradient viral communities from Chesapeake Bay - CB_1508_1M Viral MetaG (SPAdes) (version 4) | ecosystem: Environmental > Aquatic > Marine > Coastal | place: USA... | reverse complement strand
GGTAATTGGACAGCGCAGTATTTGTTTAGCGACAACCAATCTCAAATAGGGTAATAAAGGCACTGTATGGCTACACAAAGAGATATCGCAGAACATTTGGATTTATCGGTCAAAAGGGTCTCAGAGCTCATTAGAGATGGCATATTTCCCTCAAAACAGGGTAGAAGCCCACTAAATATAGATGTTTGCAGGGTTGCATATATTTCATACCTCAGAAAACTAGGTGGATATCACAAAAGGTCTGGAACTGGAGACATTGCAGAAGAGAAAACGAAATTAACAGCAGCTCAAGCTAGAAAAGCAGAGCTAGAAGTTGAGGAGCTTGAAGGGCAACTCATACCAGCACAATTAGTGGAAGATACTTGGATAGATTATGTGGCTAATGCTAGAGCCAAGCTATTAGGCTTGCCATCAAGAATCGCACATCAAGTAATTACCACTGATAAATATGCTGAAGCAGAAATAATAATAAAAGAACAAGTGCATGAAGCACTTAATGAGTTGGCACAAAATGGAATACCTCAAAAATATAGAAAAGGTGATTCAGAAGTCGAACCAGACTTGGACTCCACCACCGAATCTTAAGATTAGCGATTGGGCTGATCACTATAGAAGATTATCTCCTGAGTCATCAGCAGAAGCAGGTGCATGGAGAACTGATAGAGCCCCTTATCAAAAAGAAATAATGGATTCATTCAATGATCCTGATATTCAAAGAATTATATTTATGAAATCTGCTCAGGTTGGAGCTACTGAGATTCTTCTCAATGTAATTGGTTACTACATAGACCAAGACCCTGCTCCGATGTTAATTATGCAACCAACGCTTCAGATGGCTCAGGCTTTTTCAAAAGATAGGTTAGCAACTATGATTAGAGATTCTGAGAAGATTAGACATTGTGTTAAAGATGCAAGAAGTAGAGATAGTGGTAATACAGTTTTATCTAAAAAGTTTGCAGGTGGTAATCTCAACATAGTTGGCTCTAACTCTGCTGCTGGACTAGCATCAAGACCAATTAGGATTGTTTTGGCTGATGAGACTGATCGTTATGAGCAATCAGCAGGTGCAGAAGGTGATCCTATATCGCTTGCAACCAAAAGAACCACTACCTTTTGGAACAAAAAGATATATATGTGTTCTACCCCTACAATTAAAGGGCTATCAAGAATAGAAACTGCTTTTGAAGAATCAGACAAGCGTTACTACCACGTTCCATGTCCAGAATGTAATGAGAAGCAAGTATTGAAGTGGAAGAATGTAGTTTGGGAAGAAGATCAGCCAGAAACAGCTAATTATGCTTGTGAGCATTGTGGCTCAGTTATTGATGAGTCTAAAAAGCAATGGATGCTCAAGCATGGTGAGTGGATAGCATCAGCACCTAAATCAGATACAGCAGGATTTCATATATCAGAGCTTTATTCAGTCTGGTCTACTTGGGCTGACATGGCTAAATCATTTCTTGAAGCCAAAAAGAATCCAGAGATGTTAAAGACTTGGATTAATACTGCTCTTGGTGAGTCTTGGGAAGAACAGGGCGAAGCAGTTGAATATGAATCGCTTTTGCAGCGTAGGCTCAACTATGACTACACCACGATTCCAGAAGATGTACTCATCCTAACTGCTGGCGTTGATACTCAAAAAGATCGTTTAGAGTTGCAGTTAGTTGGTTGGGGTAAAAACTATGAAGCTTGGGTTTGTGATTACAAGATATTCTGGGGTGATCCTAATGCACTTAATGTTTGGAATGATCTTGATGCTTATTTGAAGAAAAGATTTAAAACTGAATCTGAAAGATTGATACCCATATCATGTTGCACCATTGACTCAGGTGGTCATCATACCAATATGGTTTATCAGTTTACCAAGCCAAGACAAGCCAGACGTATATTTGCAATCAAAGGTTTATCGCAAGCAGGCAAGCCTATTGCCAATCGCCCTACATTCGTAGGTAAAAACAAGGCTGTGCTCTATGGCGTAGGTTCAGATAGTGCAAAAGAAGCTATCTTCGCTAGATTGTCTGCTGAAGAAGAAAATACAACCCTGCATTTCTGCTCAGACTTAGATGAGGAGTATTTTAAGCAGCTTACAGCAGAAAAACGTATCACCAAGTTTGTTAGAGGTAGGAAAACGCTAGTTTGGAAACAAGTTAGACCAAGAAACGAAGCATTAGATACTTTGGTTTATAACTTTGCATCTATCTACATTCTTAACCCAAACTTTGATGTAATTGAAGAGAAAATGCTTACACAAGAATCAAAACCAAAAGAACCAAGACAAAATGCACCACAAAGAGGAATAAATAGAGGTAATTTTGCTACTTCTTGGAAGTAGTCTAATTTAAGCAAAAATATTGACATTATCTCAATGCACCATAGTGTTAGATGTAGATATATCTAAAACATTTATGAGGTTTTTGCTTGAGCAACGCTTTTGATTCAACAAATTATCCAAGCCAAGTTCCAGTTGAGTTACAACTAGGAGATTTTTGGGCTTGGAAAAGAGAGGATTTATCACAAGATTATCCTGTGGCTGCTTACTCTTTATCTTATGAATTCAATTTAGTTGATGGTGCTACAGTTGCAAACTTTACTTTAACTGCATCTGAGTCTGGCGATGATTACATTATCGAAGAATCAAGCACAGCTTCTTACACAAAAGGAAACTATAACTGGGTTTCATACATAACCAGATCGTCTGACTCTGCAAGAGTTAAGCTAGAAGAAGGTTTTGTTGAGATACAGGATAACTATGCAACTACTTCTGCTTCAGTCAGAAGTCATGCAAAGATTGTTTTAGATGCAATTGAAGCAGTTATAGAAAATAGAGCCACAATGGATCAAAGTTCTATGTCGATAGCTGGAAGGTCTTTATCAAGACTTTCAATAGATGAATTATTAACTTTTAGAGATAGATACAAAGCTGAATATCTTAAAGAAGTTAAACAATTAAGAATTAAAAACAAAAGAGGTTCAGGAAATACAATCAAGGTTAATTTTGGTCGTACTACTGGCTCAACACCTAAGAGCGACATAACATAATGGCTTGGTATAACAGAATCATTGGTGGTGATACACCAAAACAGAAAAAGAGGAAGGCTTATAGAAGAGGTTATACTGGGGCTAACACTGGCAGATTATTTGCAGATTTTGTAACCACATCTACAAGTGCCGATGCTGAAATAAAAGATAACATACGAATCCTAAGAGATAGGGCAAGAGAGTTAGCTAGAAACGATAGCTACATTGCTAGATACCTCAATCTAATGGTATCTAATGTTATCGGTAAGCATGGCATAAGAGTTAGCTCCAAAGCTAGGAACGATGATGGTTCTTTAGACATTGGAGCTAACCTGCTCATTGAGAGGGCTTGGAAGGAATGGTCTCAGGTTGGAAGCTGTACTACCAATGGCAGGTTATCATTTTTAGATTGTCAAAAAATATTTATAGAATCTTTAGCGAGAGATGGTGAAGTTTTAATTAGAAAAATAAAAGAGCCCAATTCTCCATTTGGTTTTCAGTTACAGTTTTTAGAAGCAGATCATTTAGACGAAAATAAAAATGATGTTTACAAACAGACTGGCAACAGAATCAAGATGGGTGTTGAGGTAGACAAAAATGATAAGCCAGTAGCCTATCATTTATACAAAGATCATCCATACAATAGAAATTATTTAAGTCAGAATCAGCACATTAGAGTTCCTGCTGATGAGATCATTCATGCTTATATGCCAAGCAGAGCAGAGCAAACCAGAGGAGTTTCTTTGGTTGCAACTTCTATGGCAAATGTAAAAATGCTCAATGGTTATCTTGAAGCAGAGATAGTTGCAGCAAGAGTTGGTGCATCTAAAATGGGCTTCTTCACTTCACCAGATGGCGATGGTTACGTTGGTGATGGCGAATATGAGGATACCTTCAACCCAACAATGAACGCTCAAGCAGGAGTTTTTGAACAACTACCATCAGGCATGGACTTCAAAGCATTTGATCCTACACATCCTACATCTGCATTTGATTCTTTTACCACCAGCGTACTTAGAAGCATTGCATCAGGTTTAAATATTTCTTATCACTCATTATCTAACGATTTAACTTCTGTTAATTATTCTTCTATCAGACAAGGTGCTTTAGAAGATCGAAGTATGTATCAGATATATCAACAATTTGTAATTGAGCATTTTGTAAATCCAGTATTTCAATCATGGTTAGAAATGGCTATTTCTGCTGGTTACATTAATTTGCCTATGGGAAAATTTGACAAGTTTGCTAGATCAGTAAACTATATTCCAAGATCGTTTGCTTGGATTGACCCACTAAAAGAAATGCAAGCCAATGTTATTGGTTTACAAAATGGAACACTTACATACTCAGATATTTCTGCATCTTATGGCAGAGATACTGAAGAACTGTTTGAACAACATCAAAAAGAAATTGAGTTAGCTAAACAGTATGATATTGAATTAGCTTATCAGCCATTTGGTCAGAAACTACCTGTAGAAGCGAAGATACAGGGTGGAGATGATGAAGATGGCTAGACCAAATGCAGGCATGAAGTCAGAAGCTCAAAAGGGCTTAGACTGGCGTGAAGAATTTGGTAGAGGTGGAACTAGAGTTGGTGCTGTAAGAGCAAGACAAATAGTGGCTGGTGAAAATTTATCAGATGAGACTATTAAAAGAATGTACAGCTTCTTTTCAAGACATGAGGTAGACAAACAAGCAGAAGGCTTTAGTGCTGGCGAAGATGGCTACCCTAGTAATGGCAGAATTGCATGGGCTCTCTGGGGTGGAGATGCAGGTTATAGTTGGTCAAAAAGATTGGTGGAACAAATGAAAAAAGAAGATGATAGAGCAGCTCCAGATGCATTAAGTTTAGGAGATTTTGTAAGCTGGGATAGTGCTGGTGGTAGAGCTAGAGGAAAGATCATAAAGATCGAAAGAGATGGGAAGATTAATATTCCAAATAGCGAGCTTACTATTACTGGAACTCCAGATGATCCTGCTGCATTAATACAAATTTATAGAAGTGGTGAACCTACTGACACTGAAGTGGGTCATAAGTTCAGCACACTAACCAAGATTAATCCCATAAGGGATTTTAACGATTTCAATTCAAATGAATTGGAAGTACATCCAGTAGAAAATACTGAGGAGAAAACTATGTTAAAAGAAGATAGACATATCCTCAGCGTTTCTGAAACTGATAACTCTGTTATCGTTGAGTTTGAGAAACATGAGGATGTAGAAGAGGGTGAAGAAGTAGAAATGGCTGAGGAAGTTTCTATGATGGATCAAGATGAGGAAGAAAGAAAGGTTGTACATATGCCTATGAAATATAGGACTATTGATCTTTCCAGAGCTTCTTATGTTGATGAAGAAAATCGTAGAGTCCGAGTTGGCGTTTCTTCTGAAGAACCTGTTGAAAGAAGTTTTGGCATGGAAGTGCTAGGACATTCTGAAGGTGATATAAACATGGAGTTTATAGCATCTGGGCGAGCACCACTGCTCCTTGATCACGATATGACCAAGCAAATAGGTGTAATTGAAGAATTCAAGCTTGATGAGACAGCAAAAAGGACAACTGCTGTTGTACGCTTTGGAAAAAGTGAACTAGCTCGTGAAGTATATGAAGATGTCAAAGATGGTATTCGCATGAATATCTCTGTAGGCTACAGAATAGATAAACTGGAGCGTATTCAACGTGATGGCGAGGATTATTACAAAGCAAATTGGACACCAATGGAAGTTTCTTCTGTTAGCGTTCCTGCTGATCAATCCAGACTTGTAGGCGTTGGGCGTTCTAAAAATAAACAAACTAAAACTCAAATAGAGGTAATTAAAATGACTGAAGAAGTTAAAAATGAGATTAACCTTGATGAAGTTAGAGCTCAAAGTGCTGAAGAAGCAAAAGCTGAATTCAAAAGAAATTCAAAAGAGATCATTGATCTTGCTGTAAAGCACAACAAAAGAGACCTAGCTGACAAGGCTATTCAAGAAGGTGCATCTGTTGAAGAGTTCAGAGGAATATTATTGGAAAACATTTCTAACAATACTCCACTTGAAACTCCTTCTGAAATCGGAATGACACCAAAAGAAGTTAGAAGATTTAGTTTAGTAAAAGCTATTAACGCTCTTGCTAATCCTTCTGACAGAAATGCACAGCGAGCTGCTGAATTCGAATTCGAATGTTCAGAGCAAGCTGCTAGAGAACATGGCAAAGTAGCACAAGGAATTATGCTTCCTGCTGACGTTCTTCGTAACTGGACTAGAGACCTGAACACAAGTGATGACTCTACTCTTATCGCTGAAGATTACAAAGGCGGAGATTTCATAGATGTTCTAAGAAACTCTTCTTCTGTAATGCAAGCTGGTGCAACTATGCTTCGTGGATTACAAGGCAACGTGGTTATTCCTAAGAAAACTGCTGCTGCTTCTGCTGGCTGGATCGCTACTGAAGGTGGAGACTCTGCTGAGTCTGAATTCACTTCAGGATCAGTGACTATGTCCCCAAAAGTAATTGGGGCACATACGGATGCCAGTCGATTGATGCTTCAACAATCTTCATTAGATATTGAAAATTTAATCAGAGATGACCTTACACAATCTATTGCTTTAGCAATTGATTTAGGTGCTTTAGCTGGTTCAGGATCAAGTGGTCAACCAACTGGTATTGCTAATACTTCTGGTATCAACACAACAACATTTGCTGCTGCTAGCCCAACTTTTGCTGAGGTTATAGCTATGGAAAGTGCTGTTGCTGCTGATAATGCATTGTCTGGTTCATTGTCTTACATTTGTAAGCCAGCAGACTATGGAACATTGAAAACAACTAGCAAGGACTCAGGTTCTGGTCAGTTCGTTGTTGAGCCTGATGGAAGAATGAATGGCTACAATGTTATCAGAAGTAATCAAGTAACTTCAGGTGATTTCTACTTTGGAAACTTTGCTGACTTGTTAATTGGAATGTATGGTGGATTAGACATTACTGTTGATCCTTATGCACTTTCAAAAGCAGGTGGCGTGAGAATTATTGCTCTACAAACTGTAGACGTAGCAGTTCGTCATGCTGTTAGTTTCTGTAAGTCATCTGACTAATTAGCTGATGCTTAAATGGAATGGTGGGGGAAACCCCACCACCTTAATTATGAAAAAATATAAAATTTTACAAGACACAGTTGCCAATGGATCAAAGGTTCATGCTGGCGATGTAGTAGAGCTTGATGAGGTCATAGGTCATTCATTATGTGGCTATGGCAAAGCAGAAATTCATGTTGAAAAACCAAAAGCTAAACAAGCTGATAGAAGCGTTGGTTTGGAGACATCAGAGGTTAAAGCTCCAAAGAAAAGAGCTAAAAAATAAATCATGCCCATCGAGAGTGCAGCAGATTTTAACTCCTATGTAGACATCAACACAGGTCATGGAGTTACTGCTACATTCTTCGAGGTGCAACAATCATTATGGGATCAAAGAGTTGGTCTTATAGATACTTGGTTTGATATTGATTCAGGAAACTCAACCAATATCAACATCATCATAGATCAAGAATATTTCAACATAGAGGGTGGCACAGTTCCTGTTGCTGGTTATCAACCCAGAGCAATTATCAAAGCGACTGATGCTCCTTATATATCGCAAGAAGATAGATTGGTGGTCAATGCAATTACAACCAATCGTGGCAGCGTTCTAAAACCTGAAACTGCTTTTGTTGTTAGAACAGTCGAGCCTGATAACACAGGCATGGTTTCATTGGTATTAGAGGAAGAATAATGTCTCAATATCGCATGGAAACAGAAGAAGATATGATTGCATATTTAGATATAGACTATGGTCATGGCGTATCTGCTGTTTATACAAACAATGGCACTGATTCAACAATAAGAATAATTCTTAATAATGAATATGTTGAGCAAGAAGAAGGTATAGGCGTGGAAGCACTAAAACCAATCGCATATTGTAGAACCATAGATGTTCCAAATATATCATTTGGAAATACACTAGCTGTTGCAGCCATTAAAGACGTTGATGGCAATACATTAAAAGAAGCTCAAAATTATACAGTTGTTAATATACAAGCAGATAGAACTGGCTTCTCTGCTTTGATGCTTGAGGAAATATAATGGCAAACCATATTAGACAACAAATCAGAGAGAAGTTTGGAACAACTCTAACAGGATTAACAACTACTGGCTCTAATGTTTATGAGTCCAGAGTTTACCCATTAGAAAACGCTTCTTTGCCAGCATTAATCATTTACACAAAATCAGAAACATCTGAGCCCATTGTTATAGGTACACAAAGACTTATGAGCAGAGAATTATCAGTTGTAGTAGAAGGTTATGCCAAAGCCACTAGCAACTTTGATGATACTATTGATACAATAAGCAAAGAAGTTGAAGCAGCAATAGCTGCTGACAGAACTCTTGATGGATTGGCTAAAGATACTTATTTAGAATCCACAGAGATAGAGTTTAACAGCGAGGGAGAAAAGCCATTAGGCTATGTCTCTCTTACATTTTTAACAAACTACTATGTCAAGGAAAACGCTCCTGACGTAGCAGTTTAAAGGAGATAATTATGAAAATGATTAGTCCAGACGGAAAAGTTTCTATAGATGCTCACCCTTCTAAGGTTGAGTCATTATTGAATAAGGGTTGGAAAGAAGAAGCAGCCCCATCGAAAGATAAACCTAAATCTTCTTCTAAAGAAAAGTCGAAAGACGAGGTAGAAAATGGCAACACATAAAGGAAGTGAGGGAACTGTAAAAGTTGGCTCAAATGCTGTAGCTGAAATAAGGTCTTACTCAATCGAAGAATCTGCTGATACTTTAGAAGATACTTCAATGGGTGATTCTGCTAGAACTTATAAACCATCATTAACAAACTTCTCTGGAAGTTTAGATGTTTTTTGGGATGAAACTGATACATCAGGTCAAGGTGCTTTAAGCATTGGATCAGAAGTAACTTTGAATGTTTATCCTGAAGGCGATGCTTCTGGCGATACTTATTACAGTGGTTCAGCTATTGTAACTGGTGTTTCAAGAACTGGTTCATTTGATGGATTGGTTGAAGCAAGCATTTCAGTTCAAGGCAATGGTGCTCTAACAGAAAGCACTGTATAAAAATGAAAGCAATTGAAAATGCTGTAAAACATTTTGCAGAGCAAGATGTAAAAGTAATTGAAGTGCCTGAGTGGGGTGATGAAGATAACCCATTGAAAATATATAGTAAGCCATTAACGCTAGCTGAAACTTCCAAGCTTTATAAAATGAGCAAAGAGGATGATCTAACGATGATGGCTTATGTCCTTATTTATAAGGCACTAGATGAAAACGGAGATAAGTTATTTGATCTAAGTGATAAAAATAGCCTATTAAACAAAGTTGATAGAGAAGTATTAGTTAATATAGCTCAACAGATCATGGGGCAAGAGCCTATTGAGGAAGTTAAAAAAAACTAATAGAGGATAGTAATTTATATGTGCAATATGCACTGGCTGAAAAACTTGGAAAAACTTTACAGGAAATCCAAGAAATTACTATCCACGAATATCAAGGGTGGATAGCTTACCTAGAAATAGCTGAAGAGAAACGAAACAATGGCAAATAAAAAAGTAAAGTTTGAGCTAACAGCGATAGATAAGACCAAAGCAGCTTTTGATAAAGTTACCAAAGGTCTTAAAACTGTTGGTGGAGCTGCTGCTGGTGCTGCTAAAGGAGTGGCAGGCGTTGGTTTGGCTGCTGGTGCTACAGCAACAGCATTAGCATTGCTTGTCGATAAATCGTTTCAAGCTGTTGATGCAATTGGAAAAACATCAACACAAACAGGCATAGCAACCGATACTCTACAAGCTTTTCATTTAGCTGCTAGAGAGTCTGGCACAACTATTGAGGGTGCAAACACAGCTTTAATTAAGTTTGCTAGAAGTGTTGGCGATGCACAGCGAGGAGTTAAAACTCAATCAGATATATTTAAAGATTTAAATGTAAGTCTAAAAAATTCAGACGGATCAATGCGATCTTTTGATGACATTTTAAATGATACTGCTGTAGGAATAACAAAACTTGGCGATCAAACAGCAAGAGCCACAGCTTTAGCTAATTTGTTTGGTAGACAGGGTGTTATTTTAACAGGTGCTATAAATGATTTATCTGAAAGTGGAATGAAGAAATTTATTCAAAGAGCTAAAGATTTAGGCATTGTTTTAAGTGAGAGGGTTATAAGAAGAACAGAAGAATTTAATGATGCTGTTGGCGTTATTAAAATGCAACTTGGTTCTTTTGTGAACAACATTACAACTGCATTTTTGCCAGTTTTTGAAGAAATGCAAAAAACAATTGCTAAAACTATACAATCTATGATTGATGGTGCTGGTGGAATGGATCAGCTAGGAATGAGTATTGCAAATTCAATTATTGATGCCAGTGCTAGTGGAATAGAAGCAGTGGGGCAACTTCAATTTGCTTTTGCAGATTTTGTAGCAAATTTAGAACAATTATTGCCAAAGGCTCAAATTAGTTATGGAAACTTTATAGCCGATCTTCTTAAGTCAACTCCTGCTCTTGGTAATACTTTTGGAACTATTGCAGATGTAATGTTAAGAGTAAAAAGTGCAGAATTAGATTTAGCAAAAGCCGAAAGAAATGTAGTTAGCAAAGAATTTTTAAATAAAACCAAACAAGCTGCTGATAGTTTGCGAAACATGAAAATAACAGCAGATGATTTAATTGATACAAACAACACTCTTAATGAATCTTTTGGACAATCTGAAAATACTTTAACAAACATACAAAGTCCAATGGATTTATATATTTCACAAATTGAAGATGTTGGAAAAACAATTCAGCAAATAGGTGTTAAATCTATGAAATCATTTGAAGATGCAATAGTAACTGGCTTAAAAAATGGAAAGTTATCATTCAAAAATTTTGCTGATGTGGTTGTAACTGAATTATTAAGAGTTGCTGTTCAACAATTAGTTATAAAAAATCTTTTAAATGCTTTTGGCTCGTTTAAATCAGGACTAGAATACGATCAACTCACAGATGGAGATACATTATTTTCAGCAGATGGTGGTGGCTATACAGGTATGGGTGCTAGAGCTGGTGGTGTAGATGGTAAAGGTGGATTCCCAGCTATATTACATCCAAATGAAACTGTTGTTGACCATACAAAAGGACAAGGTATGGGAACTACAGTGAACTTCAATATATCAACAGTAGATGCTGCTGGCTTTGATCAGTTACTAGCATCAAGAAAAGGGTTGATAACATCAATCATAAACAATGCCATGAATAATCAAGGCAAAATGGGGGTTGTATAAATGTCTGGTCAATTTCCAACAGACCCCAACTTTAGAACTTTAAATTTTAAAGATAACAGACCAACGCTTTTGAACCAGACATTATCTGGTAAAAAACAAGTAAGACAAATAGGAGCTCAGTATTTTTCTTTTACAGTGGCAATGCCACCATTACAACAAGAAAAGTCTCAAGAGATATTTGCTTTTTTACAAAAGCAAAAAGGTTCTTTTGAGGACTTTACTATCCAAGCACCATTAGACAATTTGGGTGCAAGCAAATCAGAAACAGATATAGTTGTTAATGGGGCTCATACCTCTGGCGATAACACTATAGCAATGGATGGTTTCTCACAAACCACAGGAGCATTAAAGGCTGGAGATTATATTAAGTTTGCCAATCATTCTAAGGTGTACATGGTATCTGAAGATGCTGATGCATCAGGTGGAGCAGCCACAGTAACCATATCTCCAAATTTAATAGCATCTCTTGCAGACAATGAAGCTGTTACTGTAAATAAACCTAGCTTTACTGTATATCTTGAAAACAATGAAATCATGTATTCAACTGATGCTAGTGGTTTTTACAGCATTTCATTTGACGTTAGAGAGGTTATTACCTAATGCCTAGAAGTCTATCTGCTGCTTTACAAACACAAGTATCATCCACAGCCACTAAAACAGCTTTTTTAGTTGAGTTAAATCTATCATCTACCATTAGACTCACCGATTGGTATTCTGATGTTACTTATGATTCTAACAACTATGAAGCTGGTGGTTCTTTTCTTACAGTTGATGCAACAACTGAAACAGGTCAATTACAAGTTAATGAAATTAACTTAGGATTTTCTAATATTACAGATCAAGTTAGATCGTTGGTGCAGAGTGGAGCATTTACAGATAAAACAGTTGAAGTTTATTTGGCTTATTTTGATGTAAACGAAAGCATCGTTGGTGCAATTAATTTTTTTACTGGACAAATAAGAAACGTATCTATAAATGAAAATATAGATAGCTCAATTTTATCTATGACTGTTGCTAGTCATTGGGCAAATTGGAATTTAACCAAAGGCAGGCATTATTCTGATGAATCTCAGCAATCTTTTAGCTCTGGTGATAAGGGAATGGAGTTTGCTGGTCAAGTAAAAGAAGATGTTAGGTGGGGTATGTAATGAAATTTTTTGCTGCTGTTGGTGAATTTTTTAAAGCTGCTTTTGCTTTATTTGCCGAAGCAAAATTAATAACACAAATACAAGTTGCTCTAACAGCAGCAACTTTAGTTGTAGGTGTTAAAGGGTTTATGCAGGCTAGGGCAATGCTTGCCAAAGGTCAAGACATATTAGCAAACAAAACTTCTATGGGTGGCAAACTGCCAGTTATCTATGGAACAAGAAGGGTTGGAGCACAAATCATTTACATGGATGTTAATGACAACGATTCTAGAGATATGTATGTGGTCTATGCTTTGTCAGTTGGAGAGTGCGATGAGATTTTAGGCAGAACAATTGAGCTAGATGGCAACCCATTAACTGATTCTGCAAGATTCAGAGATGGTGGTTATATTGGCTCAGATAAAATATCTTCTGGCTCAGGATCATTAAATACAGTTTCACAAAACGGAACAGATAGTTTAAATCTTGCTGGTGGTACTTTTGGAACTAATCCTGCTGCTAAATATAGATATGTTATGAATTTACATCATGGAGCTGCATCGCAAACAGCAGACCCCATGCTAGTTGCATCTATGTCAAATTGGACTTCATCACACAGGCTAGATGGGATTTGTTATATAGCAGCTCATTATGGCTATGATAAAGAGGGAATGTGGCGAGGAGTGCCACAGCTTACAGTACAAGTTAGAGGAAAGAAGGTTTTTGATCCAAGAGACACAAATCAAACATTTGGAACTGTGTCTACTTATGAGCACTCAGACAATCCAGCTTTATGTTTTCTTGATTACATAACCAATGATGAATATGGAAAAGGTTTAACAGAGTCTCAAATTAATATGTCTACTTTCAGCTCTGCTGCTAATGTCTGTGACACTCTGGTTGATCAGCCTTATTTTAATGGTTCAGCCCAAAGTGTTACATGGGAAGGAACATCTGGAGATGATTTTATTAACATAACTGGAACTGGTGCAAATTCTATTTGGTGGCAAAATAAAATTGGTGAGGTAATAGACCTAGAAGATGGTTCTGGCAATCTTGTTTTAGATGGCGAAGAAATAAAAGATATACAAAGAACACAATTCTATGATTCTAATGAAGCATACTCTGTTTATTTTAATAATACTCTTGGCTCTACTTACTCATCTCAAAGTGGCACGTCTTTACTAAAGGTTAAAAGATTTCATTGTAATGGTTACTTAGACGCTAATAAGAATGTTATGGATAATGCTAAAGAGTTGCTTGCTAATATGCGAGGTATCTTTCTTTACATAGATGGTAAATACGAGCTTTCAATTGAAGATACAGGCTCATCAACATTTAGCATTAATGAAAATCATATAATTGCTGAATCTGGTATAGGTGTTGATTATGGTAATAAAGATAAAAAAGCAAATAAGGTTATTGTTGAATTCTTTAACGCTAATAAAAAGTATGAGCTAGACACAGCCACAGTTTTACATGATGCATCGCCCAACTACACTTCTGATGATGGTGGTGAAGTCTTAGAGGTAAAAGCAGAGTTTCCTTATGTCTCTGATCCTTACATTGCCTACAACATGGCAAAGGCTATTTTAACCAGAAGTAGGAATCAGACCACAATGCAGTTCATGGGTACTCCTGAGATGTATAAGCTCAACGTGGGAGACATCGTTGATCTTACTTATGCAGGATTGGGTTTTAATGGAAAGGTATGCAGAGTGGAAGCCTTAGAGCTTGAGTCAAATGGTTTAGTTGCAGTTAGTCTAATAGAATATTTTGATGTTTATACATGGGAAGTACCACCACAAGAACCAGTAGAAGAGCTATCTAATTTGCCTTCAGCTTTTGCTGTAAAAGCACCAACAGGATTATCTTTTACTGATAGCAGTTCTAGCTCAACAGATAGACCCTTTCTATCTTGGAACGAACCAACAGACTTTCCAGATCATCAATATAGAGTAAACGTAGTAGATAGCTCAAGCAACGAACTTACAAATAAAATTGTTGACACTGAGTTCTGTGATCTTAACTTTTTACCAGTTGGTTCTAATTATGTTGCTAGTGTTAGCTCAATCAATACTCTTGGCGTTGAATCATCACCAGCCACATTAACTTTTAGCGTTGCCACAGCACCTGTAGATACTGCTGATGTTAAAGATGATGCTATTACTTTATCTAAAGCAGCAGCAGATTTAGTTGCTGCTATTGATGCAGGTGGAGCTGGTTCAACACAATTAATAAAATCAACATCAGCACCATCAACAAGGGATGATGGTAATGCATTACAAGCTCAAGATTTATGGGCAGATACCGATGACAACAATCAGATTTATGTAAGAAATGCATCTAACAATGGTTGGGTAAAAGCTAGAGATTCTTCTTTGGTTACTTTGTATAACTCACTAAGCTCAACTGTTTCTACAAATAGCACTAACATTGCTACAGCTCAGGGAGATATTGTTACTTTAACAACTGATACCTCAGCTAATGCAAGTGCTATTTCAAGCTTAACTTCCACAGTTAATAGCAACACATCAGCAATAAGCACAGAACAAACAACTAGAGCAAATGCAGATAGTGCCTTAGCTGCTGATATAACATCACTAACTTCTACAGTGGGTGGCAACACATCTTCTATCACAACCAACGCTACAGCCATATCAACATTAGATGGCAATGCTTCTGCTGGTTATGTATTAAAGCTTAATGCTAATGGCAAAGTAGCTCAGATGGTTCTTGGTAGCAATGCATCTTCTGGAACAGGTGCAACAAGTATTGTTTCTTTTTTAGCTGATACATTTAAAATTGATAATGATGCAGGATCAAGTGTATCTCCTTTTATTGTTAGTGGTGGATCAGTCTTTATTGATAATGCAAGAATTACTAACTTATCTGGAACTAAGATTGATGTTGATACTTTGAATGTTAAATTTTTTGCAAATACAACGCCCAAAATTTATTCTCAAACAGGAGGTGCTGTTCCCTTAACGAAAAAGGGTTTTTATTATAGTGCATCAGGGGCAACAGGAACTGCATATCCATATGTCAAAGGTAACACCACCATAACTGAGGTCAGAAATGATGCTCAATATATATGTATTTTATATGGTGTTTTGGGTGATGTTGACAATGTAAGAGTTCAGTATAGTTACAATAATTCTACATGGGCAGATGTTCCAAATGGGGCAACATTCTCATGGAGTGCAAATACTTATAGACCTTATACTTACACTTATTATGGAACTGTATCAGGTCTTTCCAGCTCACAATCCACTGTATATTTTAGGGTTTATTTTTTTGGAGACTATAATCATACATCATTGGGTTTGACAGTGCTGATGGATAATATGGGTTAATTTATGAATAGCTTTACAATTTATAAAACAGACACAGGAGAAATTGTTGGAACAACAACCTCTGATATAACAATTGATCAGGTTTCTCTAAATGATGGAGAGTCAGCCATAGAGGGAAATTATAGTGGTTTAGAATATAAGATTGAAAACAATCAAGCAGTTCCTAGAACCGAGCCAATAACAGAATTAATTAGACAAAAAAGAAATGACTTATTAATTGCATCAGACTGGACTCAAGTTAACGACAGCCCTTTATCAGACACAAAAAAAGCAGAATGGGCAACATATAGACAGGAATTAAGAGACCTACCATCTTCTCATCAATCAACTACAAATTTTGATGATGTAGTGTTTCCAACTCAACCAGATTAAATATACAATAGGACAGAGGTAAATTAATGGCACAACACGATTACAACCTAGCCAATCAAAGTGGAGCTGACTTTAGAGCTGATTTAAACAACGCTCTAGCAGCCATAGCCACAGTCAATTCAGGGGCTACCGAGCCTTCAACCACTTTTGCCCATCAGTTATGGGTAGATACAGCAAATAGCGTATTAAAAATAAGAAACGCTGCTGACACAGATTGGATCACATTTGGCGTAAGCATTAGCTCATCCAATGTGCTTACAGGTAACTTAACAGGCGATGTAACAGGCAATGTAACTGGCAATGTTACAGGCAATGTTACTGGAGACTTAACAGGAAATGCTGATACAGCTACCACATTAGAAACAGCAAGAACCATCTCTCTATCAGGAGATGTTGTTGGCTCAGTTTCTTTTAATGGTAGTGCTGATGTAGATATATCTACAGTTGTTCAAATTAATTCTATTACTCTTGGAACTGATACCACTGGCGATTATGTTGAAAGCATATCTGGTGGTACAGGCGTAACCATTACAGGTGGCACAGGCGAAAGCTCTACACCAGTTGTTGCTATTGGTCAGGCTGTTGCTGTAACAAGCGATGTTACTTTTAACACTGTAACTGCATCAGATCAATTTATTGGTGATATTAAAGGTGCTGTTAGATTTGCAGCTAAAGCCGATGGTGCTTTATCAAAAGGAGATGTAGTTTATATTTCTGGAGTTTCTGGAAATAGCCCCACAGTTGCACAGGCAAAAGCTGATGATGCATCTAAGATGCCTGCTTTTGGTTTTGCTGCTGCTGATGCCAATGATAATGCTTCTGTTGAAGTTATTACTTTTGGAACTATCTCAGGACTAGACACATCAAATGTTTCTGTTGGACAAATACTTTATGTTTCAACTACAGCAGGTGAATATACAACTACAGCACCAACAGGCGAAAGCTCACAAATTCAAAACATAGGTAAGGTTCAAAGAAGTCATGCTTCTGCTGGATCAATTAAAGCTGGTGGTGCTGGTAGATCAAATGCAACACCTAACTTAGACGATGGCAAAATATTTATAGGCAATGGTTCTAATCAATCATCAACATCAACATTAGATACTTCTATTGTTCCAGAGAATACTAATCTTTATTGGACTACAGCTAGGGGTGAATCTATGTTTGATACTAGATTAGCCACTAAAGACACTGGTGATTTAGCAGAAGGCTCAAATCTTTACTATACAACTGCAAGGGTTAATTCTGATTTTGATACTAGGCTTGCAACAAAAGACACAGACTCTTTAAGTGAAGGAGTCAACAATCTCTACTATACAACTGCAAGAGTTAATTCAGACTTTGATACTAGATTAGGCACAAAAGATACAGGCGATTTAGCAGAAGGATCAAATCTTTACTACACAACTGCAAGAGTTAATTCTGATTTTGATACCAGATTGGCTACTAAAGACACTGGAGATTTAGCAGAAGGTACTAACCTTTATTACACTGATGCTAGGTTTGATAGCAGACTTGCAACCAAAGACACAGATGATTTAACAGAAGGCTCTAACCTTTACTATACACAAGCTAGATTTGATTCTGCTTTTGGCAACAAGACAACCAATGATTTAACAGAAAACACTAATTTATATTACACAGATGCAAGGGCTAACTCAGCCATTGATTCTAGAGTTACTAAAACATTTGTAGATAATTTAGGCGTTGTAGCTGGTAGCGTACAAGCTGATAGTGTTGCTCTAGGAACAGATACTACAGGCAATTACATTCAAACCATTACAGGAACTGCTAATAAGATTACAGTTACAGGCTCAGGCAGTGAATCTGCTGATGTAACTTTAACTTTGCCAGATGATGTGCAAATAGCAGATAGCTTAACAGTTGCAGGAAATTTAACTGTTAATGGAACGCTAACATCATTAGATACTACAAATTTAGACATAGAAGATAACCTGTTTCAGCTTAATGCAGGACTAACAGGCAGCCCAGTCAATGATTCTGGTATGTTGATTAACAGGGGTAATCAAGATAATGGCATCTTTATGTGGGATGAGTCAGCAGACAAATTTACACTAGGTCTGACTACAGCAGATGGCAGTGCTACAGGAAATATTACACTTAATTCACTTGGCACTTTGGTTGCTAATATTGAAGGAAATATCACTGGTAATGTTACTGGTACAGTTTCAGATGTTTCAAATCACGATACTGATGATATTGGCGAAGGTTCAAGCAATCTCTATTACACAGATGCTAGAGCAGATGCTAGAGTTAATTTACAAACAGGAGCAAATTTAGATTTAAGCTCTAAATCAACATCTGACTTATCAGAAGGCACTAACGAATATTTCACCACAGCTAGAGCAAGAAGTTCTATCTCTGCTTCTGGTGATTTAAGTTATAACAGCTCAACTGGTGTTATTAGTTTTACAGCATCAGCAGCACCAGTAACCAGTGTTAATACACAAACTGGAGCTGTAGTATTAGACAGCGATGATATAGCTGAAGGCTCTACTAACTTATATTACACAGATGCCAGAGCAAGAGCTGCTATCTCAGAAAACTCAACTCAACTAGCTTACAATTCAACCTCTGGTGTTCTGACTTACACTCAAGGAGATACTGACACAGTTAGCGAAGGCTCAAGCAATTTATATTACACAAGTGCAAGATTTAATTCTGCCTTCTCTGGTAAATCAACCAGCGACCTTTCAGAGGGTACTAACCTCTATTACACTGACGCTAGATTCGACACTAGATTAGCCACAAAAGATACAGATGATGTTTCAGAAGGTTCAAGCAATCTTTATTACACAGACACCAGAGCTAACTCAGCCATAGATACAAGAGTAGATAAAACTTTTGTTGATGCCTTAAACGTAGTTGCTGCATCTGCTACAGGCAATGCAGGCACAGCTACAGCCCTAGCCACAAGCAGAGACTTCAGCATTTCTGGTGATATAACAGCATCAGCAGTTGGTTTTGATGGCACAGGTAATGTGGCTCTATCAGCAAGCATTGATGCTAATACAGTTGGCATCACAGAAATTGATGTAACTGATGGCACTAACGGTCAGGTATTACAGACCAACGGTTCAGGAACACTATCTTTTGCAACTGTAAGCGGTGGACCTACATTTAAAGAAGGTGGCACGAATTTTGCTAACTCAATAATGATTGGTGATGATTCTACTGGAACTTTAAGTAGTGCAGAAAGAAATACAGGTGTTGGTAAAGATGTGTTTGCAGCACTCACTTCAGGAACAGGCAATCATGCTTTTGGTTATCAGGCATTAGATGCTCTTACTTCAGGAGCAAACAATGTCGCTATAGGAGAAACTGCTTTAGGAGCGAATCAAACTGGTAATTATAATGTTGCTGTTGGGCATGAATGTTTAGCAGCAAGTACATCATCTTACAATGTTGCGATTGGGTATAAAGTTTTAGATGCACAGACAAGCGGTGCAAACAATGTAGGTATAGGATATAGAGCGTTATCTGCTACAAATGGTTCGTGGAATGTAGCAATAGGAACTGATGCACTCAGAACAGAAGCGACTTCAGGGTCAAATGTTGCAATTGGTGGCTTGGCAATGCAAACATCTAATGGTGCATCAAATTGTACTGCTATAGGAAAACAAACAGGTTATTTGCATACAACTGGTGATTATGACACTTGGGTTGGTTCTAATGCAGGATTCAATTCAACAACAGGCTCAAGTAATACTGCTGTAGGTTATACAGCTTTGTATACAAACTCAACAGGCTCTAGTAATGTTTGTATTGGTAAAGCTGCAGGTTATGCCATAAGTGTTGGTAATGAAAATGTCATGATTGGAGACAATGCTGGAAGTGGCAGTACAGGCGCAGTAAATGGAAATGTAGCAATAGGACATCAAGCTTTCTACAATCAAACTAGCGGTGGATATAATGTTGCTATAGGCGTACACAGCTTATATAACGGTTCTTCTGGGCATTCTAATACTTGTATAGGTTACAGTTCAGGGTATCACACAGGAAATGGTTATAGAAATGTAGCAATTGGATATAGCGTAAGCATACCAAGTAATTCAAATCATAGATTTGCTATAGGTTACAACAATGCAGGCGGACAAAATACACAGGACTATGCATTGTCAGTACATAATGGAAGTTCAGCTTATGTAAGACTACTCACAGGAAGTACTACGGTATCTGCAAGTTCTGATGAAAGAATTAAAAAGAATATAGAAGATTGTACTTATGGTTTATCTTTTATTAATAGATTACGCCCAGTTAATTATAAACTTAAATTAAATAGCGAATTACCTGCGCCTTGGAAAGACGAAGAAGTAGAAGATTACGATCAAGGTTGGATGAACGGATTCATTGCACAAGAAGTAAAAGCTGCGCTAGATGCTGAAAGTATTCCTGCCGAAAAAGTAGAACTATGGTCAGAGGATGCAGATAATGGTGGGTTACAAAGTTTAGGAGAAGCTGCACTCATACCAATGCTAGTAAAAGCATTGCAAGAAGCTGATGATAAGATAGATGCTTTGACAGCAAGAATTGAAACTCTAGAGGGATAATATGCAAACAGTAACAGAAGTATTAACATCAGCAACAGATTCTGTAAATTTGATAAATGATGTAAACGATAATGGCAGTTCATCTGCTCATGTAGTTCTAGGCATGTCTCAGGAAGAAATTAACGAGATGATACAAAGAAATGTAGACCATCTTGAGCTTATCTTGGCTTATACAGAACCTGACGTAGTAGGAGACTCATCAGATAAGTCTAGCTACACAGATGCGATTGCTACTGGTTTAGATTACATTTCAAATAATTCTTGATAGAATATAACTTTATTAACTAGCTTTTATAGGGAGCAAACTATGACTGAAGAGAAAAAAGAAATGACAAACGAAGAGCCAATCATCATTACATTTGACGATGTACCTTACAGGGCATCTGATTTAAATGAAGATCAACTGCCTTTGGCTGTTGACTTAAATCAAATAGTTCCAGAGCTTAGACAATTAGAGCAAAGGCACGCTAGATTAATGAGAGAAAAAAATCATTTGGTTCAAGACTTTAAACGTAGCTTAGAGGTGGAAACACCAGAAGATACACAACCAGAGGAATCTGAATAATGGACTTACTTACAATTATTAATTCAATCGCAATCGTTTTTCTTATGTGGCAACACAAAGAAGATATCAAAAAAATATTCAAATCATAATGCCTAACTCCAAGCCAACAGCAGCAACAGTTCATACGGAGCTTATTCGCCATGAAACTGAATGTGCTGAACGCTGGAGAACTAATTTCAAACAACTAGACAAACTAGAAGCATCTATCACCAGAATGATGTGGTGGATGATTGGTGGTCTTACAACCATAGGTGCTAGCTTGTTGACCTTAACTCTAAGGACTCTATTCACATAATGAAATTCAACAAAATTAAAAGCCTGATAGGTGGCTTAGTGCCAACGATTGCTGCTGGCATGGGCTCACCTGTTGCTGGCATGGCTGTGAACATGGTAGCTGATGCACTAGGTTGCAAGCCAGAGCCTAGATCAATAGAACAAGCTTTGGGTGATGCAACACCAGAACAGCTCATTAGACTCAAAGCAGCAGAGCAAGAGTTTGAAGTGCAAATGAAACAAATGGACATAGATGTTTTTGCCCTTGAGACTCAAGACATACAAGATGCTAGAAGCAAATTTGGTAACGATTGGACTCCTAAAGTCTTGGGCTTGCTTTCAATGATTGGCTTTATGGGTTACATCTTTTTTATTACAGCTTTTCCAATTGATGACAGCTCTGACGATATTGTCATGCTGATCATTGGATCATTAACAGGTATAGCTACAGCAGTTATATCTTTTTACTTTGGAGCTAGTAATAAAAAGGAGAAATAATGTACGCTTTTATGCATCAAGAAGATAAACATTTCGATAGAGATTTAATTAAAAAAAGACTAATAGATTTTGAGGGCTTAGTCCTCAAGTCCTACGTTTGCCCCACAGGATATACCAGCGTGGGCGTGGGTAGAAATCTTGAGACCAATGGCATCACAGAAGAAGAAGCCATGTATCTGCTTAACAATGACATCAGCACAGTCATCAAGAAATTAGACAAGCACTGGATAACTTGGCGTAAGTTACCCATCACAGCTCAATACGTCTGCATAGATGTGGTCTTTAACATGGGCATTAATACTTGGATGAGCTTTAGAAAAACCAGAGCTTACATGGAGCTAGGTGATTTTGAGAAGGCTGGAATCGAGTTGCTCGATAGCCAGTATGCAAAACAGGTTGGCAGAAGAGCAATCTTTAACTCGGAGCAATTAGCAAGCTGCCAAGAATAAGCTATGGCTAGTCCTAAATCTGTTGGGGATTTTGGCGAATACTTAGCAGCAGCATACTTGTCTCTGGTCAATGAGATAACCACAGTTCTTATAGTACCTCACGAAGCATCAGCAGATATTATCTTTGAATACAAATTGAAGCTGTTTCGCTGCCAAGTCAAAACTGCATCCAGAATAGAAGATAATAGAACAGGCTGGCGTTTTGATTTAAGGCGTGGGGTCAGTGCCAAAGATAGAACCTACAAAGACAACAGCATTGATCTGTTTGCTTTGGTCTCAGCAGAGCACAAAAACATTATCTTTACTCAACCACCCAATAAAAATCAAATCACCTATTCAAATGAGCATATGAAAAACAACGATGCTCTCAAAAACCTGCAAGATATTATCTCTAAAATTAATTAAAATAATTACTAATATTTGTATACATATATGAAAATATATGCATAATAATACTTAAGAAAACATTTTAAGGAGATAAAATGAGAAACCAAAAACTAATAAACAAAATTGAAAAAGCCATAGAGACTAGAATGGAAGCTAGGGGTTATGGCGATAACCCTGAAGAGCTTGTAGAGAAAAACAGTAGCTATATCTATTTGACTGCTCAAGAGCTTTTAACAACTGTTAAAATGAAGCGATGCACTGGTGTTTCCTTAAGCACTTATTTGGGTGGTCATACTGAGCAAAGCATAGAGGAAGGTAAATGGTACACCCATGCAAATAGCTTTTGGGTTTCTTTAACCAAAAAACAAGCCAAAGAAGCAGTAAGCAAGTTAAGTGATTCTGATAAAATGATTAAGGTTTTATTTTCTGGTCATCGTTGGGCTCACAACCCTGACACTAATAAATTCAGCATAGTGTTGTAACCCACCCCACCAGTAACAAGCTCCTTCATTGGGGCTTTTACTGGTAGAACTAACTCATTTTTTATAGGAGATAAAATGGAAAACAAAAAATTAAGAATCGCACTAGGTGAAGGTTCTAAGATGTTCACTCTTAGAGCTTTCTATAAATATGCAGATGGCTGGGGTAACATTCATGAGTCAAGCTATCATATACAAAATCTAAGCATTGACCCTACACAGGCTCAAGAAAAAGCCAGAGCTTATGCTGATAAAAGAGATATGCCCTTAATGGACACATCATGGGTCTTTGATGTCAATACATTTGATATTGAGAGAAAAAGCAAAGAAGAGCTTGCTCGTCTTAAGGCTGAAAAAGAAAAAAGAATTGCTAGAGCAAAAGAGATTAGTGCCAAGATACAAATGAATTATCACACCCTTATGTGGGGTTACTTTATGGCTCAGTCATGCAGAAAGTTTGATGACTTACAAAAATTGGCTAATGTTGCTGAACTAGATACAGAAAACAGAGTTACTATCACTGGCGAGCTCATTTATGAGAAAGAGTATTACAGTGATTGGGGTTGTGTGCTTAAGGGTATTTTTCTTCTTGAGACTGGTCAAAAGGTTTTTGGCTCAGTTCCCAGCATTAAAGATCAGCCAGTTAACATTGGCGATGTAATACAGTTTGATGCAAAGATAGAAAAGCCAAACGACTTTGATGGCACATTCTACTTTTTCAAAAGACCAACTAAAGCAAAATTTATAAACCAAGTTAAAGAGGTAGCGTAATGAAAGAAGCAAGAAACTTAATACTAACTAACAGCTTTAATCAATGTCCATTGACTCAAGCTGCTCGTAGGATCAGAAGAACTGTAGACGTTATCAAGAAAATAGATACAGATAATATTTATGAAGAAAATAACTTAACAGCTCTTAATAAAAATTCTTTTTGGAAGAAACTTAATCGAGAAGAAACGAGAGAGATGAGAACTGTTTTAGGTATGCTCAGAGTAATTCAAGAAGATTTAGAATATAACGCTACTTATAATGATAGGGGGGCAGAGTAATGAGTAAGAAATTAATTACTAAAGTAGGGGGCGTTAAGATTGTGGCTGACAATCATAAGGAATTTATCGCTAAAATTAAGCTGGCATTAAAGTGCCAGCACAACCATCGAATCTTCAAACAAGAAGAATTCAGATTAACCAGAGGGGAGCAGAGATGAATGTATTAAGTTTATTTGACGGAATGTCTTGTGGAATGATTGCTTTGGATCGTTTAGGTATCAAAGTAGATAACTATTATGCAAGTGAGATTGATAAGTATGCCATCCAAGTTAGCCAAGCTAACTATCCAGAGATTATTCAAGTGGGTGATATTACCAAGTTAGATTTATCTACCTTGCCGAAGATTGATTTGGTTATGGGTGGTTCACCTTGTCAAGGATTTAGCTTTGCAGGTAAACAGTTAGCATTTGATGACCCAAGGTCTGCATTGTTCTTTGAGTTTGTTAAGTGTGTTGATACTTTAAAGCCAAAATATTTTTTACTAGAAAATGTCAAAATGAAAAAAGAATACTTAGATATTATTTCTGAATACATGGGCGTTGAACCCATCTTTATTAATAGCTCTTTGGTTAGCGCACAGTCAAGACAGCGTTACTATTGGACTAACATTCCGAATGTTGAGCAGCCAAAAGAAAGGGGAATAGTTTTAAGAGATATTTTAGAAGATCAGCCAAGCGAAAATCCTGTCAAACATACAGAAAGAAATCGTAGACATCTAAAGCAGCTTGATGAGAAGTCTCTTTGTATGACTGCAACTATGTATAAAGGAGCAGGTAACAATGGTATGACTTTAGTGCCTCAAAAGTTAGTTGATGATACAAGTGATTTACCAGAAAAGTCGCAAACAATTAAATCGCAGTATTACAAATCATCTAAAGCAAACTTTGAAAGAAGTGGTACTTTTCATGCAACAGGAATACG
>Ga0208162_1000402_pt1 | contig 25455 bp, 27 predicted proteins | sample CB_VirMetaG_4_FD_184539 | JGI IMG/M metagenome (GOLD analysis project Ga0208162, IMG submission 184539) | Freshwater to marine saline gradient viral communities from Chesapeake Bay - CB_1508_1M Viral MetaG (SPAdes) (version 4) | ecosystem: Environmental > Aquatic > Marine > Coastal | place: USA... | reverse complement strand
ATATCACTATCGTCCTGGTCGAGCGCATCATATAGATCCTGGTACGCTCTCGCTCTGCGCTTGCACTCAGCTGTAAGAGCCAGCTGTGGCCCCAGCTTTATGTCACTCGCATAGTTTCCCTTCATTGCACCAGACAACGGGATCCGCTCGGCTTCTACACCTCGATCCCTATGCCAGTTTACAATCTCCCGCTCGTAGGCTGCGCCTTTATCTCTTGCCGCTTTCCCGCCCATAGATCACCTGTAGAAATCGTTAGCTGTAACTTCACCCAACGTGCTTTCATGGATGATTGCCATGAACTTCGGGCTAGGTATCATTCGATCTTTGTGATCTTTCGGCAAGCACCATCTGCGCGCCACCGTGCCATGAGCCGCACCCAATTTCTTTGCAAGCTGCGGGTAGCTCAGTTTCTTTTTGTTTCGCCATTCTTCTAATGTCATAAAAAACCCCTTGAAATGTTTTTCAGTATTTAATACGGTTAGACACAATCTGTCAAACGGAAGTTAAACACATGGGCATAAATAACAGCAAAAATTGGGCGTACAGCAAAGGATATTACCACCATTCTCAGCCAAGTACCCAAGATTATTACACTTTTTTTCAGAAAGGTGTCATGCGCCCAGCGCTATCAAATGCGTTAAAAGTTATCAGTGACGAGACAGATGGCGACAAAGCCCAGGCAGAAACATTGCTGCAACAATCTGGATACTATCGAGATTACAGAAACAAGATCCAGTACAACGACAACATCAATATGTGCAGCGGGCGCGCTGTAGAGTATTACTGTGACCTTATGTTAATCGAAGGAGCAATGCAGGGAGAGGCGTATCGAGAAGCGCTGAACGTGCTAACTTCTTTGCATACTGGATCCTGGATTGACCAGGACAAAACAAAAGCGCAGATCGAAGGGCGCCAGCTGAACCGATACAACGAAGAAGGCAAGGCGCAGAGAAACAAAGATGAGATCGGCAAGTGCGAGTTTGAACTTGTATGCGAAAATGCCCAGGCGGGTTTGCGTGAAGCTATGCAGGGCGCCAACCAAATCATCGGACAGACCGAGCTGCGCGGCAAGTTACCTGGTTGCGAACTAGATTACCTGGGCTTTGGAGATTACCAGGAAGGCGCCGTTGAACTAAAGACGCAATGGGATACTGGTGTTGATACAGATAAACCCAGAGCAAACTCATTGCCCAAAGAAATTAAGCAGATGCATTTATTGCAGCTTGCGGGATACTGGAACATCACAGGCAAGATCCCCAGGATTGTTTATGCAAACCGCTTAGGATATGTTGTGTTTGAGGCAACAATCGAACAGCTAGAATATGCGCTACAGGATGTTACTGCGGCGTGTATGCGGCGAGAAAAACTTATGATGGTTACAGATAGTGTAGAGCAACTTCTAAAACTTTGTGACCCTCATTTCGGAGACAGCTTTGTGTGGCGGGATCTACATCCTGACGTACTGCGCAAAGCAAAAACACTTGCGGGAGTAACAAGATGAAAGAACTAATCGAGGCAATGTCCGAGGTGAACGATCTCAATCGAACACACGGCGTTACACAAAGGGGCGGCAAAAAGTACACAGAAGTATTCATTCGTGTGGAAGCGCTGCGCAAAACATTCGGTACAAGCCTGGGCATTGAGACAGAGATCCGCGTCGATGATGGGCATCGCGTAGTCGTCCAGGCGTATATCAAAAACGACCAGGGCATGACGATCGGAAGCGGAATTGCTGAGGAGATACGCGGATCCTCAAACGTGAACAAAACATCGGCAATGGAAAACGCAGAAACATCAGCCGTAGGGCGCGCCCTGGCATCGCTTGGTTTGCATGGCGGGCAGTACGCTAGTGCGTTCGAGCTAGAAGTGGCGGCGAATAATAAAGAAGCTATCGCACAGCAAAAGGTGCCAGTTTCACCCCAGCCACAGCCTAACTTGACACCCCCTAACCCTGTTGACGAATTGCGCGCAGCGGATGAAGAATTTACCAGGCAAAGAATTACAGAGATCCAGGGCATCAATACTCTGGATGAGCTGAAGCAATGGGATGATTATTTCAGCGATCAGCTCGATCGTCTGAACCTGAGTTGTCCTGACCTATATAAACAAATCGAACTAGAAGCTAACAAAAGAAAGGCGTTTCTATGAGACCACAACTAGGAAATAACAATTTGCAGATCCAGGGATTTATGAACAATGGGCAAGCTGTTGATATGGCAGCTGCCGCCTGGATAAACGAGCCAAAAGAAATGAAGGGTGATCCAGCTGCCCAGGCTGCGATCCAACAGATCCACGATATTATGTTGCAGCACCGCCTGACCGTAAACATTTCTATCCAGGCAAAGCAGGGCGAGGAGCGCGGATCCTGGCCTAAGATCGGATCCTGGAACCTGTTTCCAAACCGCAAGCCAGAGGATCAGCCTCAGCAACCACCGCAACAAAACTATCAACAGCCGCCTCAACAGCAACAGTGGCAGCAACAACCAGCTCCACAACAACAGCCTCAACAGGCTTGGCAGCAACCACAACAACAACCAGCGCCGTGGCAAAGATAGAAAGTTACAAAGAGTTAGCAGCTCGGCATAGACAAGAGCTGCATGAATTAATCGAAAGCGTCAATAATTTATACATGACTGACGCTGCGAGAGAGCTAGGCATGGATCCACGTTCCCTAAGAAAGTGGGCCTATGAGCTTGGTATTAGGTTTCCGAAGCGGTACGGGGAAAAATACACAAGCATCAAAAAAGATAAGAGACCAGGCGTTAGATCGAGCGGGGTATCCGTACAGCCAGCGCCCTGGGAATAATCGTGTGGGTGGCGTTATATATGGTCGGACTATAACTTGGGCTTGGGAATGCCACCACCCACCAAAACAATCTAACAAAATAAGAGGCAGAGGCAATGGCAACTTACTATATCTTTACAATTATTTACATGCTGAACGGCTATCAAATGGAAAGCCATATCCTGGTGAACAGCGCAGACAAATGTTACGAGCTGGTGCGCGCAGCTGAGGAAATATCTAACGTGTTACCAGCTGATATTTTGTGCAAGGATACAGGCACATTGTCTGCATCGCTCAAGCCAAAGCTACGTCCTGAGTGATTACTTTCCGTAGCCTTTGTCCATCATGGATTTCTTTTTAGGCTTTGTTTTTTTACCAGGCATTTCTGCTTTCCTCATTGTTCCGTAAACGTAAGCATCCTTACGCTCACCTGTTAAACCCATCTTTCTTGCCCTGGCCTCTAAGGCTCGATGCATTTCTTTAGGCATATTTGTCCTTCATTAATAATGCTTCAACAAATATCGACAGCTCATTTGTACCAGAAGATGACTTTGCCTCAAACTGAAAGTCAGATTTCGGCGCAATACGGAATGGTATCTGGCGATCAAACGTCTGCATGTTTAGCTGAAATGTCGCCTCTGCCACACGCAGAACGCGACCAGTGCTGCTATCTATTCGGTTTCTATAAGTGATATACTTGTTAGAGTTTACCGTTCCAGACGTGAGGGATATGCGAAAGATGTATAAAGAATGATTGGCTGGAACAGTGTAGATGCAAGCTTGCGTTGTTCCCAAAGTCGCTTCAATGTTTGCGTATACCGTGCCACCTTCGCTAACTGTGATGTCGCCAACATTTGATCCAGATAGAATTGTCGCGCTATTAATCCGATAGAAAGAGTTTGTGGTTGTAACTGGAGTTGTTCCATTTATCTGCACAATCTCTGCAATGGTTTCATAGTTTGCATCAAGACCAGAGATAACGATTGTCATTGTGTCGGATGCGCTAGTTGACACGCAGCTCATTTGAACGGCTGCACTAGGGTGAACGTACTGCCCCCCATCATTCCAAATGGTTTGAAAAGCTGTGCCAACAGTTCGACTAAACCCAAAGATATTAACAGGCACAACCTCTGGCATGCGCTCTGATGCAATCTCTAACAGCGCATGTGGACTGTCTACATCTTCGTGAAAGTATCCCATCAGGCTGTCTTCTTCTTGTTCATCATTGAGATCCGTTTCGCTTTTTTCTTTGCATCAGCTTTCGATGAAGCGCCCCAGGCTTGCAATGATTTAAGTAACCTGGTCGGTCTACCTTTCTCATCACGCTCTGGCCCCTTCATGTTTCCCATGCGCGCCAAGAAAGATGCACGGCGTGGGTTGTTGCCCTTCTTCACTGGCGCCTTCAGATTAGATCCAGGGTTCTCGCGCTCGTAAGATTTACGTCCCTTTTCATTTAGACCACCGCTTGGGTTCTTACCTTCTTTGCGCTGCCATGCTGCCGACCTTGCCATGATTAACCCATCATCGATTTGCGCTTAGGTTTCTTCGCAGTCTTTGCGCTGTCGGCAAAGTCCTTGGCGCTCGGCGCCCCAGCTTCACCAGGCTTTCTCATCTTCTCGCCAGATCCAGCTGCGATCCGTTTACGTTTAGCGTGAATATTTGCGTACAATCCAGGTTTCTTAGCCATCAATCAAACTCCTTTTTGGAAATGTGGCATGTCAGTGAAAACTCTGCGGCCCTGGGCAGTGCGTACTTTCACCATGTCGTCATAAGCTTCTAGCGCCGTACCCTTCCATTCCAGGATGTTATCGATGTGCCAGGCGCCGCCCCATTTCAGCTGTTCAACTCCAATCTCTTTTGCCGATTTAATTATTGTGTCGGCAAGATCATCATACAATGCAAGCTCCCAGCTCGGACGCGCGCCAACATACGCAACAACATCAAAAGCATTGCCCTCGATGTGCTTGGATTTCATTGTGAACGATACTTTCTTTTTGACCAGCTCACGCTGATCCTCGATTGTGCGCAGCCCACCCATCCAGGGGATCCCAAAATCGATAGGCGTAATTGTTATTGCGCGCTTGACGATTGCAACCAGCTCCTCGTCTACACCTTCCAGGCGCCCCAGGCTTGTCTTGCTTAGTTTGAACTCACTCATTTCTTTCCTCCAAAGAATTTAGACACAGCCCTTATTCCTAGCGAACTTGCTACCACGGCTCCCAAACTCACTTGATACCAATCGGGCATGTTGGCGAGTGCAGCAAAGCCATCGTCTACTATCTTACGACCCCAATCCCCACAGAATGCCAGGATCATGGGTATAGAAAACAGTAGCGTAATCCACTCGTCGCGCCATGAATTTTGCGTAGCGCGTATTGCTTCAAGATCCCAATCAATTTCACCTGTCAGCTGTTTCTTTTTAATTTCAGCCTCGGTCAACTTCACCGCTGTCTTGCTTTCGAGATACGCGGTAGCCAGGCCACCCACGCTCGATAATATCTGACCAATCATTTCTTAGCTCCCATGCTAGAGAAGCCGAAGTATGCAGCTGTCACGCCAGACACCGCGACAACATATACAGCTGCGATGTCTGCCAGGAGATCCGCAGCCTGGGACAATCCCAGGTATGATGCAATGAGAATAAGGAAAGGATAACCAAGCATTCCAGATAACGCGAACCAGGTCATTTTAAGTTGCGCGTCCCGCTTGTGATCTTCATCCTCCATCTTACGGCGACGATCTTCGAGCATGATCTCACGCTCATCAGGGTCTATCGTGCCGTTCTGATTTAGATCGTAGTTATCCTTGTTCATTGTACAACCTTTCGGCTATGCGTTTGTGCGTGGTGATTATAACAACTTTTCCGTTTTTGTATACTGCCCACACGCCATCCTTAATTTCCACTAACTTCAAGACAGACCACCGTTTGGCTGTTGTGAACTACCAAACCCTCTCTTGCCTTTCTGCGCTCTTGTTCGCATTCCTCATAGGTCGCATGGGTTGGCCCTATCTGGTAATACTTTAACTCGGCTGATGGAATATATTGTATGAAAACTAAAACGTATATCATCACCAGCGACCCCGCGCTGCTCCGATTAAAAAGATAATCCCGCCCAATATCCCAGCGCCAACAACAGCGATAACGCTGCCAATGATCCAACTCATAATAGCATCTATTGCTTCTTGCTTTCGGTACAGTTGTTCCTTGCGTTCCTTGCGTATCTGGCCCTCTAGCCTGACAAGCTCCTCCCAATGGGATGGCCCCCAATAGGCTGAAATATACGATTTCAACTCAGAGCGTAAGTGATCTGCTTGTTTCTTTGCAGTGAAAGCTTCCAAGGCCTCAGCCTCTACAGACCCACGCATGGTCTGCCACAAAGATGGTTTTTCTTTTGCCTTGCTCTCTAGGTAGGTAATGTCAGACATTGCAGAAGCCCACTTGGAAAGCTGCCCCGCACAATCTTGTATCTCACGCCCAGTTGAGATCATGGACTTCAACCCATTGAATGCCATATTTGCGGCAGATAATGCAGCACCTATGGTAATGGGGTCAGGCATTGGTCTATCCCATTAGAGTAAGGCGCAACAACATAGCAATAATAGCTGCCGATGAGCCGATCATAATAGCTTCTAGTCTTTTCACACGGTTGAACAAATCTTTGAACTGAATATCCATTTCAGTTTTCATAGCAACGATCTGCTTTTCTATAGTGTCAATGCGCTCATGCGCGGATGCAACAGTACGTTTGTCCATGTCTTAACCTATGCGTTCAATGCGTCCAGATCATCCCAAACACGTTGAGCATGTGCCGCCGCGTCAAAAGCAACAGTGGCATCAGGATCATTTGGGTCTGGGTCTGTCCAGCTATTCGCTGTCGCTTGTGTCGATAGATAAGTTTGCAAGTCGGCCTTTGATGCGATTTCCTCAATAGCGTCAGATGTATCTGCGCCATCCGCTGAAATGCCAATCATAATCCAATCTTGCGGTGATGCAGTGTTGGGGTCTGCAACCGCATACATCCCACCTGTTGATTGTGGGACACCAAACTTTAGCCACGCGGGAATAGTCCCGTCAGCTTCTAGCCTGTATTTTACAACTTTATGAGCCATCTGAATTGTCCTCTAGCTGTGGGGTGTTCGTTAATGATGTTTCGTCTAATATAGCAAAACCACGGCTTTCTGCAAAGGCACTTGGACAATGCGCCCACTTCTCTGCGCAAGCCTCTAACCAAGCCACCGTGTGGTGATGCTCTGGTGCCTTGCCTTGCTTGATTAGCTCGTTTTCCCATTGAAGGTATGAATAGACTTCCGCTTGCGCCTGTGCGGCGTTGATGCCTAGATCAAACACATAGATCAGGTTGCCTTCGTCGATGTTGCCGCCACGACTACGCGCTGCGTTTAGAGCCTGCTTCATGCAAGTCATAATGTGATACTTTACTTCCTCGCGCTCGTAATCTTCTTCGGTCAGTTCGTCCTTGCCGATCTTCTTCATCAGGTTTTCATACTGATTGCTAAAGAAGTTTAGCTTACGAACCGCACCTTCAACGTAGCCACGGGATGACGCGGCTTGCGCTTCCATCTCGTTAATCTTGATTTCTAGCATTTCGCGTTCAAGGTCATCTGTTTCTTTTGACAGCTTGCGTTCTAGCTTCTTGAGTTTGACCTCGTTCTTTTTCATGCGGAAGTAGCCCTCTTGCAGGGCCGCTTTGGTTTTCTCAATCTCCGCAAGTGTGTGCTTGATAGAGCGAATAGGCGTGATTGCAGTAACGTCCAGTGTAACGCTCATCATCTGCGAGTGCGACTTGTAGAAGTTGCTAGACGCTTGGCGTATTGCAGGGGCTTTTTCTGCAATGTTTGCCAGCATAGATTTATATTCAGGCTTCGCCGCTGGAAGCTGAATGTCTATGTCTTGCGTGACTAGATGTGTTTCTTTTGTTGTATCTTTTGGCAATGTCATTCTCCCTATGCTGCCAAGCCGCCGTGTGCGTTAGATAGTGCTGCAAGTTCAGCACGAGCCGCAGTTAAGTCGCCAAAATCAGTTGCATTTCCAATAGATGCAATCGTTATGTATTGAATTGTGTTTAAGAATGGACTGTAATTACCACCGCCGAATACACCTCTTACATGGCTTGAGGCTCCCGCGCTACGAGAAATTGCGGCTAATAAATCGCCAAAGTCAGTAGCGTTGCCCGTTGACGCAATCGTTATATAGTCAATCGTATTGACCGCGCTTGAGCCATCATACCCCCCTGAAAACACGCCTCTAGTTGATGAAGAACAACCATCTAAACCGCTTCTTGCTAACGTCATATCGCCAAAATCTGTAGCGTTACCTGTCGTGGCAATAGTTACATAATCAATGATATTATATTGGGTAAAGGGCGGGTCTGATTCGGAGCCTCCAGCAAAAACAGCCCTTGTGGTGCTTGCACATGCCGCTAAAGTTCGCCTTGTCTGTGTTAAGTCACCAAAGTCTACGGAATTTCCTATTGAGGCTATAGTTACATATTCAATTACATTAGAATTATTACCACCGCCAAATAACCCTCGTGTTTCGGATGAAGCCCCTGCGCCCTGCGTTGTTCCTGTTAAAAGATCGCCAAAGGTTGTAGTGTTGCCAGCCGTTGCTATAGTTACATACTGAATATAATCATCGGGAGCAGTTGCCCCGCCGCCAATAACACCTCTTGTAGATGATCCAAATGCACCACGGAAGTTTTCCCTTGTATCATCTAAGTCACCAAAGTCCGTGGCATTACCAGTAGATGCTATTTGAATGTAATCTATAATATTTGTGCTACCACCGCTGTTCTGACCTCCAATAAACAAAGCCCTTGGCGCAGCATTCCCCGCCGTAGGCCACAGCCCCGCCGCTGTGTATGCATTGGCTTCCGCAAGTGACCACACGCCGCTTGCTGCCGCGTCCTCGTAGTTCTCTGTTGGCTCTGTCGGAGTATCGGTAATAATGTTTCCTAGATAGCGTTTAGGCATTACTGAAGTCCTCCGTGGTCTGAAGATGTGCCTTGGAAAATTCTATTTGCAGCTAACAAATCTCCAAAGTCAGAAGTGTTGCCTAGCGAGGCTATTGTTACATATTGGATATTATCTATCCTAGTATTTCCTTGCTGACCTCCCGCCCAAACTCCTCTAACGGATGATGAACATGAAGCCATATTCTTTATATAATTTGTGCTTAAATCGCCAAAATCTGTGCCGTTTCCTGTGGACGCAATGGTTATATACTCAATCACATTCGTTTGAACGCTGCCATCATCACCGCCGCCAAAAAGACCCCTAGTTTCAGAGGAACATGCAGCAAAAATACCCTTTGACGCTGTTAAATCACCAAAGTCTAAGGCGTTTCCTGCGCTTGCTATGGTAAAATAATCAATGACATTGATAATGGCACTATAATAGCCACCGCCAACAATACCTCTCGTTGGAGATGAACACGCAGCCCTGTTTGATTGTGAAACTGTCAAATCGCCAAAATCTATAGCATCACCCGCTGATGCAAATGTTACATATTCTATAACATTTAAAGCCCCACTAGAATTAGCCCCCGCTGCAAAAATTCCTCTGGTGCTTGACCCACAACCGTTTGCAAGATTTTTTTCTGCTGTTAAATCTCCAAAATCGGAAGCATCTCCTTTTGTGTGAATGGTGACAAATTGTATCATATTCACTTCAACACCATTGTTGTAGCCTCCCGCATTTAAGCCTCTGACAGTTGAGCCACAAGCAAAGCCCCCGTAATTATTTGTCACTAAATTTCCAAAGTCTTCTGAATTACCTGTTGACGCAATCTCTATATATTGTATGCGATCTGTATTTCCGCTTGCCTCGTTCCCGCCGAAGAATACACCGACTGCTCCTCCACCAGCCAAAGGCGGCAAAGGCCATCCATCTCTGTTCTGAAACTGCGTCGAGAGCGACCATACACCTTGATAATTTGGCATTATGAAAGTCCTCCATGAGCGTTGGATAGGCCGACAACTTCCACCCTATTGACAGTTAAATCACCAAAGTCTGCGGCATTTCCAGTAGAAGCGATAGTAATGTAGTCAATAGTCACGCCCCATGATGTGGTGCCTACATTTTCACCGCCACCTCTGAGACCTCTGGTATTTGACGAAGCACCCGCACAACCGCTTGCTTGTTCGGTTAAATCACCAAAGTCTGAGGCATTACCAGTTGACGCAATGGTAAAGTATTGGATGACATTTTTAGAGTATGGGTTGTTTCCACCAAAAATAATCCCCCTTGTAGAAGAAGAACATGCGCCTGAGTTCCCAAGGCTTTGTGTTGCGTCCCCAAAGTCAGTAGCATTACCTGTTGAGCCAATCGTAATGTAGTCAATCGTATTTGTCCAAACGCCAGAAGCATATTGACCCATATTGAAACAACCACGAGTTGATGACCCACAGCCAGAAGGGTCTCTACGACCAACCGTTAAGTCACCAAAGTCTGTCGCGCTTCCTGTGGTGGCAATAGTAAAGTAATCCATAATATCACTAAATGATGCAGCACCTTCACCGCCGCCAAACACTGCGCGAGTTGAGTTTGCTAATGCTCCATCACTATCTCTACTACTGCTTAAATTACCAAACGAAATTGCATTCCCCTGAGTAGAAAAAGTTATGTAATCAACAGACCCACTATAATTTCTTTGAACAAGACCTCTTGTATCATTAGATGCACCAGCGGTGTTCTGGACATTTGCGGGTAAGTCGCCCCAATCTGTTGCGTTACCTAGTGTGTTAATTGACACATAATCTATTACGTTTGTATTGCCGCCCGCAAATACTGCTGTAGGAACAAACGCGGGTGTAACACTACCTGTTGAGCTGCTAGGAGCAGAATAACCGAAAGCGTTAATAGCCCAGACGTTAAAATAATATGCAGTGTCGTTTGTCAGACCAGTAATAGTTATAGGCGAAGATGAGCCAGACGCACCGTGCGCTCCCGTGCTATCTTGAACTCTATAACCATTAATTGCCGACCCACCAACATCGCTTGGCGCAGTGAAATTAACATCAACCTTTTCATCACCAGCCGTTCCGCTGACCCCAGTTGGGGCATCTGGCGCATTAAGCCCGTCTTGGCCTATGAAGCCGCCTTTACCTTTAGCCATCGGAAACTCCTAATTAGCTAATTTCCTCGTAGCTTACGATCACTTCTAAGTCGCTTGCTGTGCCAGCAGTTGCTGTGATCGACTTATCTTCTTCCAGATAAATCGCTGTATTCTTATCTACTGCAACAAGTGACGCATCCGCAGGTACAGAAACTGTACTAACCAATGAGTAAGCTGTACCGCCGCCAGATGCCGCAGAGTGAACATCCACCGTTACGTCACATGCATTGGTGCCATCCACGTTTGCAATCTGGATCATGTTAATCTTAAACACTTTACCAGATGATGCCGCGTTTGATACGAGCGTTGTTGCTGATGTTGTTGTTAATGCAGTTGTAGACGTTTTGCCTGTGATTGTGCTTACGCCAACGATATTTGGTGCCGCCATAGTTAGCCTCCTTTACCCAAATACAATAGCCATTGCTATGGCTTTACCAGTTGATGCCCCCGCAGAGGTCTGCGTTGATCCGTCTGAAAATTCCAGTGTGTCCACCTCGGCTGTGCCAGTTACATCAATACCTGTGCTAGTGGTGGCAAGTTTGGCTGCGTTGTTGTGGTAAAGATTAACAGCACCGCCGTTGTACGCCCGCACATAATAACCACCAGACGTATTCTGAAGGCGAATATTGGCACCCTGAAGAACTAAATCGCCAATGCCAGTCTCTGCGATATAGCTGTTGTTTGTTACACTGTCATGGTAAATCTGTAAGTCATTGCCAGCACCAAACTGCGCTTTATCATTGTCGGCAAAGTTTATATTGTTGCCATTTGTATCTAAGTCACCGCCAAGCTGTGGTGAGCTATCATCTGCAACTGAACCAATGCCAGGGGATATACTCTGCCAGCTTGTGCCATTATAGTATTTCAACACATTGCTGGTAGTGTTGTACGCCAAATCACCTTCATCTAGGCTTGTTGTAGGATCGCTAGAGCCAACACGGTAACGCTCCGCAAAGCTATTTACGCCAGTGATGTTTGTTGCAACCGTTGTGACGTTTGCATCATTTGTAGCAACTGTCGTAACATTTGCAGAGATACCCGCCACCGTAGTCACATCCGCACTTACACCCGCTACTGTCGTTACGTTAGCAGATATACCCGCCACAGTTGTCACGTTTGCGCTTATGCCTGACACAGCAGTTACATCAGAACTAATCCCAGCGACTGTTGTTACATCACTAGATACACCAGCCACTGTAGTCACATTTGCCGAGATACCCGCAACCGTACCAATGTCAGTACCATCTGCCGCGACTGTCGTAACGTCTGAGCTAATCCCTGCTACTGTTGTTACGTTGGCAGAGATACCTGCTACTGTCGTGACATTCGCTGAAATACCAGATACCGTGTCGATGTTTGTTTGCTCGGCAGATGTCGGCGTTGTGCGCTTCCAGGCTGTGCCGCCTAGATCGTACACTTTCATCACATTGTTGGTTGTGTCAAAATACAAAGCACCATCAATCAGCGCATCGCCATCATTGTCCAACGTAGGATCGCTTGCCTTTGCGCCAAGGTAGCGATCATCAAAGTTATCATATGCCAACTCTGCCGCTGCCTGTGCGGCTTCTGCTGCTGCCTGTGCTGTTTCAGCATTTGTCTCGGCTGTCTCGGCATTTGTTTCCGCAGTTTCCGCAGCTGCCTGTGCTGTCTCTGCCGCGCTCTGCGCAGCCTCCGCAGCCGTTTGCGCAGTTTCTGCCGCAGTCTCAGATGCTGCCGCTGCGCTTGCGCTTGCCGCCGCTGCCGCTGCATTGACGATTAAATCCCATTTTGCAATGTCTGCATTACTGCTCAGAGGCGTTGAACCGCTAGATGTGTGTGCCGTGTTTGCCAGGTAAATATTATTGTTGCTTGTATCTTTTACGATGTCGCGCTGATTATATGCTACGCTTGCAGCCCAATCGCCACGATAAACACCAAGCTCAGATGTAATGCTAACATCACCAGAGCTGTCAAACGCAAATACTTTGTTAGCCCGATCTGATGCAGAAATCGTAAACTCAGCACCAGTGATTGTGTTTGTGCGTGACGCTTTGATCGCACGGCCCAATTCTTCTTCGTGCTTCTGCGTCATAAACACGATCTTATCGAGCGCTTCTTCCAAGCTATTCGCTGGGAATGGATCGTTAGGAACCAGGTCAAGACCTTGCGTTAGAGGTTGCTCCCGCAAGATCACAACAGTTTCTGTAGCAGTAGGGGCTGTGACAAACGTAACATTACCGCCGCCAGCATCGCCAACACCGCTGACAGTGTAGTTTGTCGTGATTGTTTGGACTGTCTCAGTGCCATCGCTTGCGCGCAAGATGACAGTAAGATCATCCTCATCAAAGATCTTAAACGTGTACGCGAAAGCCGTTAGCGAACCGTTGCCGCTGTAACTAACTCTGCTTGTGCTGCTCGATACTGTCATAGCAATTCCTTACTTTGCAGAAAAAATACCACATTATGTTGTAGTTGTGTAGTCATCTATTCAAAAGCCCCCGCTATATCTGGTAGTCGGGATGGAGCGCTATCACCTGGCCCCCACCAATACTCTTGACCAAACTCCCTGCGCGCCCGCGTTTCTGCCCTGCGCATCTTCGATCTTGCCTTAGGATCAGTCATAAGTTGAAGCTGATCCCAGACCTTACGTTCTAGCGCCAGGCGTGAATACCAAAGAGAGGATCCTGGCATATAGCGTTGGGTAAACTTAACCAATTCGCCAGCTGCATTTGTATCCTGGCCCGTTGCCGCCTGGTATAAGTTGCCCACAGTTAGCTTTAAAGTATCATCTGCAAACCCAAAGACAGGCCCAGCGATTGTCTCAGCAAGCCCCCCACCAAAACGGTTTGTTCCCGAATTTAGGAAATCACCGAAGATCCCAAGGCCACCGCCTTGCATAAATGCCGCAAACCAAAACTTAGCGGTTTCCTCGCCATCGCCAAACATATCGCGTGGATCTCGCCCCTTAGACATTTCTTTTAGTTGCAATGCCAGGGCGCCCATCATTGTTGTAGAAATAAGCAAGTTCGCAAAATATGATGCCTTAGTTGACGATCCTTCTAGCTGCATACCCCGCATCAAATGCGTATTCACGACCGTTACGCCAAAGTTTTTATACATCGCAAACGACCTGGATATTTCACCAGATACTGTGCCAGGCTGTGTTTCTCCCGTTAAGAACACGCGACCGCGCAATGAATTAGACGGAACCGCAAAGTTTGTTTCCGTATTAATCATTTCCAGGAAACGGGTAGCTACATCTTCGCGCAGCGCTTCATCTACATCAGCTCGATCCATCAGATCTGTAGGCCGAATAAACTTAGCCCCACGCTCATCAAATGGATCCGTAGATCTAATAACGTCCCATTGCTCAGATCCGATGTTGTAACGCTCCATAGTAGATCTAAAGTTTGGATCTAGCTCATCAAACGTTTTGCCAGCATTCCGCGCAACATTGCCCTGGAACTCCATACCAAACGCCCAGCGCCCTGCCGAAGTCATAGGCGACAAGAAAGACGCGCGCATTACGAAATCAGATATGCGCCTGGTAACTTCTGGCCCAGACATATCGCCAACAAAACGCATTTGCCCAGCTGCCAAGCTAGTCCAGCCTTCTGCAATCAAACCCGAACTAATTGCTAGTTCGCCTTTTTCTTTTGCACCGAGAGGGTTCACATAATCGAGGTATTGCTGCAATGTCCTGGTTTGCGATAATCCAGTAAACTGACGAGCCATACGTTGAAAGTTTAAATCTGTAATTGCTGAGATAGCCGCTGCCCCCAGCTGTGCCGATTGAAGTAACTGCCTGGTGCCAGCAAACACTGAGGCAAACCGACCATCGATCGGCGCATTGTTTCTGCCAGTGACAGCTGAATAGAACTCATCAATCCGCTTTGCTGTCTTGTTTGCTTTATCAATAAGCTTTGGATCCGCTGATTCCTGGGCGGGTTTCATTAGCGTTTGTTTAATAAAGTTTGTCGTTGCAGCTGGGTTCGGCCCCAGGATCTCCATCAATGCAATGTCGCGTGACATATTCTTTACATGCGAAACCATTACATCGAACACGTTAGCATCGCCAAACTCTTGCTGGTATTCCATCCAGCTATCAGCACTCTTGAACGACAAGAACCTGTGATCCTGGCGACGATTGCCCAAAATCTTTCCGCGACCGCCAGATCCAGGATTAAGCTTGTTAAATCCATCGGACGTTATGGTGTCATAAACATCCTTCAAGGCCATATCCAGGCGCATGTCACTAAATGGCAAGCCAGTTTGCTCATCGATCATTTTATTGCGATCGAGGCGCGGCACAATAAATTCGCGCCACTTTTGATAACCAGCTGCCTTAATTTGAAAGCGATCGTGGTTTTGCGGCAGACCCCAATCCTCACGCTTTGGGACGTTCCCGCCAGCCTTATTAAACTTTTTGCGTAAGGTTTCAGCTGTTGTTTTCCAGGCTTGCGCCATTTCCCTGGCGCTTACATCGCCAGTATTTTCACCAAAGATCTCGCGTGTAAGGTTCTTTAGCTGCGCTTTCTGACGCACCTCTCCGATAAGATTGCGGCGAAACGTTCCTAAGATCTGGTTCATTTCTGCAAACGCAAAGCCTGTAATCGCTTCTTCACGTTGTGTTACAGCTGAAAACCTAGACATTCCGTCTTGCTCGAACAATGCCAGGGCAGCTGCATTAGGATCCGCGCGACCGAAACGGTCTCGATAGTTCTCCAGGTTGTCAGTGATCTGTTGCCATACGCGCATCTGCGTAATTTTTTGCCGCTTGGCATGAGCCGTTTTATTCACCAGGGCATTGTATGTATCTTGCCCAGCTTCTTCTGCCGCCTGGACAGCGCCCATGCCCTTAGACTTTTCTTCGTAGATCTCATCGAACAAGTCGCGCGTTTCATTAGCTTGCTCTTTTGTCAGCGTTCCGCTGTTTTCCAGATCATCGATACACTTGCGAAAACTCATAGTGGACACCTCGAAATAGCATCAATCATCGCATCGTCCTGGTCTATTTCATCCAGGAGCTGCCGCGCTGTGACTTTTCTTAAAACTGGCTCTTGCGTAACTTCATCCACTTCGCCCAACACTTCTAGTGGGAACTCCTCATCTAAGAAATTTTCGCGGATCTGTGGGATTGCTACGCTTTCAGGGCTTTCAGCCCCCGCTCCAACAGTAGCTTCCCGATCGCCCCGTCTGACTTCTGGGCCGCTCTCAACTCCATTTCGTCGTAGTCGAAGCTCGACCCCATCGAGGAGGGTTCCTGTTTCGATTGGGACGTCTTTGAAATCGTCGCGCCCGCCTTCGTTGTCGATCCTGTAGTAGCCATCTGCTACCCCCTTTTCTCTTAGTGTGTCAAAAGTAATGGCGGGATTATCGCCCACTTTTTTAACATATTCTGGGTTAATTAATCTACCCGTGTTGATAAAGCGACCGATCATGCGTTGCAGTGCTGCCTCGGCGCCGACCTTCATATCTACTAATTCAACGTCATATCCCTTTGATTTAAGCAATGAGATTGTGCGCTCAATACTTTCAACCTTGCCGCCAACCTTAGGAATAACCAGGTTATCACCTTCTTCCATCAAACCTTTGAACAAAAGATCTGACATGAATGAGCTTTCTTCATGTACCGCATTTGCACCAATGCCGCCCTGGTATTCTGGCAAAACCTTCTTTGCTTCATCCGCATCAACGATCGATGCACCCATCTTGCGCGCGATCGGATTGGCAATCGTACTCTTACCCGCAGCTGGTGGGCCTAGAATAATTACCGCTTTCTTTTCTTGGCGGGTTGCTCCTGTAGGGAAATCTAAGCCTTCGTCTACCCAGCCCAGCTCTCTTGCGCCTTTTACCAGGTAGCGGAATGCATCATCGAATGACGCTTCATTGCTTCCATCTACAATATAACGTCTGTTATCAAACCATTCAATAGCCGCTACATCATCGCCATCTTTAGGATAACCAGGGCGCTCATTGGTTAGCGGGATCTCCTCCATGCGGGCTATCGCATCAACGATCGCTGGATGATTAATGATCTGTTCTTCTGGCGCGCCATCATCGACCAGGCGTTTCAACTCCTGGCGCTGTATTTGTGGATCTGTCAAATCCTGGCGCAACCCTGCATCGAGAGCGCTCGTCTGGCGTTCCATGCCAGGGCCAAACATATCATCGAACTGGTTTAGCTCGATTTCCTCTGCATCTGTTCGTATAGTCGGGATTTCTTCTGGAGCATCGAAAGTGCGTCCAACATCGCTAGTTTCTGCGCGGTCAAACTCGCCGTCTGAAATTGCTCGTCTGACATCTTCGAGAAAGCCTCTTGTAGCGGCGTTGTAGTTGCCTGTTTCTTTTGCTTGCCTTGCCGCAGCGGTAAGGGCATCTGAGAGGGTTCCCTTACGGTTTGCTTGGCTTTGGAGGAGCGAGATCGCTTTGCCATCGTCGTTAGCCCTTCTTTCATTAGCGTTTTGCGCAAGTTTATTACCTTCGCCCTCTAATCGAGCCGCGTTAGTAATTAGGTTTTGGAATGCGTTTTTGTCTTTGCGCAGCTGCTTTTGCGCACGATCAAGAACTTTTGCGCGCTCAGTAAACAAGCTTTGCGTTAAAACTTCTTCACCAAACAAGTTCTCCTGGGTCTCAGTAACCATTTCTGTTTCGCGCACCTGGCGAACAATAGCCTCTGCCTGGAACTCATTTGCGGGTTCAGTCTTTGCTAAAACATCGAGCGCTGCCTTTTGCATACTAGGATCATCGATCAGACGACCAACGACTGCCGCATGATTAGGTGCGACAATTTCGTTCTTTACCATGCCCCAGGCATCATCGCCCAAACGTGCTAGGTCATTTGCCTGGCGAACAAATGCAGATTTAGGCGGTAGCTCAGAGATCCGATCAGGCGCTACGCGCAAGATCTTAGCTGCATCGATCGCAGTGCCTGTGCCTTCCGCAATATTTTTTAACGCTGCAATCACCATTGCATCATCAGGCGTAATGCCATCAACCTCGCGCAAACGATACCCGACCATGCGTACATCCTGGCTAGGATCCTGGTCTAAGATACGCTTGGCTAGACCTAAGCGCTGGTGTCCATCTGCGATAAACAATTTCCCATCAGCGTATTCATAGATCGTTACCATGCCCGCTTTGATAGGATCCCACTGCGTCACACCTTCCAGGCGGTCAGTAACACCGTATATGTCGCCGCCTTCTTTAAACTGGAACGTCTTAGCATCTACGCCAATCTCATTCGGATCAAACTCATCGACCACGCCGCGCAAGTTTGTTGCTTCATTTATGTTTTCTGGGAGCTGCACCTCAGATCGAGGGGCTTCCGAAATCTTAGGCAATTCACCATCGTTCAATGCGACCGTGGCTTCTTCTAACCTAGATTGATGTTCGACCTGGTTTACTGCTTTGTTGCCTAGAGGATTGCTGTCTGTAATCGATTGTGCGGCCTCATCGAGTAGCTCCGCTGCCTCTTGCCCAGCTGATTTGCGACCCGCTGCATTGCTTATAACCTGAGCGCCACGGCGTACCTGGTCAGCTGTTAGCCTTACAGTTTCTGTCCCGATCTTAATACCGACAGGGAATGCACCACCAATTACGGCAGCTGATCCAACATTCGCAACAAAATCTTCCCAGGTATAATCTATCCCCAGGCTATCATACCAATCTTTAACGTCTGGTTGCTGGATCATTTCTACTGTAGCGTTTGTAAACGCCTCGCCCGCGATCAGGCCCAGGAAGTTTTTGCCCAGGCGCGCAGTAGGGATAACCATGAATGCCTGGTTAATTGGATCCTCGGCACCCGCCCCAAGCATACCCAAGACACGCGCAGTGCCAGGGCCAATCCCAGGAGAGCGCTCTGTTAGCTCGGCAAGTTCGCCTTGTTCCTGGTGAAACTTCTCGCGCGCAGCCTCACGCCAGGACTTATCTCGATCTTGATCCAGGACAGAAACAACCAGCTCCTCAGGCAGCTGGTCACGATTGTCGCGCACAAATGTTTCAATATCGTTTGTTTCGTAGCTGTATCGCGCTGGGCCATAGAACCTGGCGGCTTCACCACTTAGGATCTCAAACACATTAGGACGTATGTACGCTCCAGGGTTTCTAAAAGATTTACCCGTTAATGTTTCGATTTCCTCAACGATTGGATCCCAAGCCTCTTTGATGAAGCGCTCCTCAGAGGATCCGCTTTGCATTAAGTTAGCATCGAAAGACTGAGACAGGTTTTCTACGAAACCGCCTGTTGGTTTACTACGGCGCGGCGTAGTTGCAAACGAAAGCGGATTTACCTGGTCTGGTAAGTAACTACTCACTTGCGTTTCCCTTCGCTAAGTTCAAAGCCGTTTCAATCATTTGATTGCTATGAGGGATCTTTTCTTTTCGCAGATACTTACGAACGTCAGTTATCGTAACGGTATCAACATCAAAATTATCTTCGATTATCCTCATGATTGCAATTCGTGCTTCGTTGCGATCCTCTGGTGATGATTTGTCATAGTTGCGTATATCAAACGCCTGGTCTTTCGGCGCTTCCTGTACGACAGGTTCACTTTTTTCTACACGAGGCTGGGCTTTTCTGCGAGAGGCTTTGATTAGTTCCTCAGCTGTAAAGTTAATATCGTTGCCATCTGGATCCGTAATGATTGCGTAGCCGCTTTCACCATAGTTGCCGTACACAACTCCATAGACAATCTTGCCATTGCGCCGACCCAACACTTGTAAGTTATAGTTATCGTCTGATGTAATATCATCAAACGTTTCCTGGTCGATCGTACCTGAGGACGTTGCAATCTCTGCAAAGTTATCAATCGTGATCGTTTCCAGGGCAGTTTCTATTTCATCTGGGGATCTATTCGGCGGCAACAATGTAGGCGTACCACGTACATCCTGGACGCCACCCTTGCCAGTTTTGGGGTTATATCCTGTTGCTACGTTGACCGCTTTTTCCCAAAGATCGCTGTCATAAGACTTGTCTACCTTACGAGATAACACTTCGGCATAGTATGCCAGGGCAGTATCCTTGATATTCTTTTTCAGCTCGGCGTTCAGGCTACCAGGTAGTAACTCATAAGCTGCGCCCAGGATCTCATACATGTCTGCCTCAGCGCTTTGCATATCTGCGCCTTCGATCGGATTGCCATTTTGCGCAATCTCCTCGATCCCGTTCATAATGATCTCAGCTTCTGGGCCGATCCCGTCACGCATAAGGCCAGCAACGTGCATAGCCACTGGCGCATCTGGCGCAAGTTGTTGCAGTACAGCTGGGGCAAATTCGCCAAACTGTTCCGTAATTGTGTTGATTGCTTGCATCCGCTCAACGGCAGATCCGCGATTTAGATAAGGCGCATAAGATGCTACCTCAGCGGGCGTTAGCAATTTCATCGGGCCTGTTAGCTCGTAGTGGCCTCGAACCGCCACGGCGCTTTGTATTCGCTGCGCCACACCCGTTTGTCCAGATTGTACAGCTTGGGGAGACAGGTCGATAGGAGCAATTTTGACCGAACCTGTGGTGGACGCAAAACCTATTGGATCAGTTTCAAGTTGCTTTTCCATGTTGGCCTTGAAGCCACGCAAGAACTCTAACCCAAGCTGCTCTCTTGGCTGGATACCTGGGCCACCAAACTGGTCGCCTTGCTCCAGCATCATTATCATATCGTCAACACCCTTGACGTTCGCAACACCTTTTACCGCTGTCGCTAATCCCTGGATGTATTGCAGATCCTCAATGCCCTCTTTTAGCTCGGCTTGCTCAACACCCCCCATAGAAGGATAAGCCATTTCTGCAATTTCCATAAGTTGCTCGATCGAGCCTGTTGGCAGTGTCTGACCTTCCTGGATCCGACTTGTGTAGTCAGTGACCAGGGCGCCCGCTTGTTTGCCATATTCCCCAGCAATGCGGGCTTGCTTTTGTTCTTCAGCTGTTGGCGCATCGATGTAGTCAGCTGCCCCGCCATACTTTTTCAAAATCGCAGCTTGCGAATTTAGATCTAGTTTGCTGAGAGCGTAGAATGCCATCTGACCATCGCCAGCTAGGGACGCATCCCCGTCACGCAATGCCTGGCGCAATGCTTCCAGGGCTTTGCTCGGTGTTTCAGATCCATTGATATACCGCGACACTTGCATGTCTACAGCGCCAACGACCACTGCCAGCTCTTGTTTCTTCAGCGCATCTGGGTTGCCCAGGCCAAGAGATCCCAGGCGAACGCTATCAACCCCAAAGTTGTTTAGCGCCAGGTCGAACTCCTTAACGTCATTCGCCATGCCCGCTGTTGTCATTGTGCCTTGAGCGCGCGCAGTACGCGCAGCCTGGTTAGCCTGGTCGATCTTCTGATCGATTGTGCCACGCAAACGGAACCTATGAGTAAGCTCCATTTGGTTAAATCGATCAGTTAAGATCCTACGAGCTTCACGATCTTTAACATCTTCGAGCAATTTTTCACGCGTTAATGTAGAGGATTGAGACCAAAGCCCCTCCTCCTCTTTGCCGCCTTCGTTGAAAACATCGCGCAATTTGCCAGTTTCGATCTGTGACAATCGCCGCGCTTCTTCGCGCAAGGCTTCTTCGCCAGCAATAATCTTTTCGTTGATTTGCGTTTCCCTGGCAGCTTTGTATCGTGTGGTTGCAAATTCACCAGCTTGCCGCGCAAACTCTTTGACAATGCCACCCTCAGCTTGCGCCTGTTGGATGAACGGCGTTGCGCTCATGCGCGCACGAAAGCTACGTCCTGGCGCTTCGCCTGTTGGGGTAGAGCTTACACGATAAGTAGGAATACGCATTTATTATCACCCAAAGATGTTTGTTTCGTAACCAATCCGCGCAGCGGATCCCAAACCAGAGATAAGGCTTGCAGTACCCTGGGCGCGCAATGCCGCAGCTGATGCACCAGCTTCCATCCTGGATAGCTGTGCTGTAAGCCTGGTGTCCTCTTGCGCATCATTGATCTGCATGTTGGTGACGTAGTTGTTAAACTTGTCCACCGTAATCTCGTATTCTAGTTCGCGTGCATTCTCGCGCAAAACTTGCATCGGTGTTCCCTGGGAAATGTCTACCCCAGCGAATGCATAGTTAGCCACAACCTCACCCTGAACCTTGCGGAACTGCATCCGCTTTCGTTCATTAGAGATAAGCAAGTTATTGTTAATGATAGTACGCTGGTTTTCCAGCAAGTTTACATCACGCTCAATAACCTGGGCGTTAAACTCACCAACCGCTTTTGCAGCCGCTGCCGCTCGATTAGCCGCAGCTGCCTCGGACGCACCACCGATCAGCTGGGATCCAGCCATTATGAATGGGAGCGATTCAGCCATTTTGCGTACCTTTCATAATCCGAACCATCTGGCCCGTACTTTTTCATTGTTCCCTCGCTATGAAAGCCCAGGAACTTAGCAAGCTTGTGCGCATCGACGAAATCAGATCTCACAACCGCTTGCACTCTATGCAATTTCAAACGCTCGATCGCCGCGTCTAACTCGCGCCGAACCAATCGAACTGTCTGTATTTTCTTTTGACGCATATCCTTCGTTGGCAAAAACCAGGCTTCCGCAACGCCATCCCATAAGGGTGCCAGGCCAGTAACAGCATAAACATCGCCACCATCGAGCAATGCTAATCCACGACCAGGCATAGTGTAGACAGGCAAACTAGAAAGAACCAACCCCATCTGAGACTGATTCTGTCTAGGCGCTCTTTCTGCAACATGCAGTACGTGTGATCTGGTCAAGGGTCTAGCTATCATTTGTCAAACGTATTCATTCGTGGGTACAGCGCCAGGACTGTCAAAGGCAGGGGCTGCGTTTGTTGCAAGTATATCCTATCATCGTCGTCAAAACCACCAGGAAACTCAATCTCTTTGTCACCAGTAAACAATGGTACAGCTTCATCCATGTACATTGAGCTATCGCGGAAAAAGATCCTATCGATTTCGCCGCTATCATTGCCAACCTCGACACCAACTGTCTCGAACAAACGAACCGTAATGCCGTGGATCCGCTTCGGTTTGCCCTGGCTTACCCCATCGCTAGATCCGCTTTCGATCCGCAAGGTCTGCATCGAGCTTGTGTATCCATAGCCTACAGCTGCGCTGGTTGCTGAAAAATCGAGCGAGATTGCACCGCTTGACACGGTTTTGTCTGGATGTGATGCACCATTGGCAAGTACAGAAACTGTATCACCTTCTAAATGATACAGCGAACTAAAGCCTGACACAGAGCTGCCAGAATAAACCAGGCCACTATCCACAAAGAATGCAGACGTTGTTGCGCCACCAAAGTCAAAGTTTTTCATAACTTCGACGTATCGCATAGTTGTACCATTTATTGTACGCTTTACGATCATATACAGCTCATCATTGCCCGTATCTGTCGGCAGGGTAGCAATGCTTTCAACGACTGCCTGACCACTATTAAACTCGCCACCGATCACATGCTTATGCCAGGCAACAACGTCCTCCTCGCGGCGATACGTTAGACCGATAAGAGTACCATCGCTGCGCACAGCCCAAACAATATTCTCAGGCTCCTGTTGATACGCAAACTGTTCCAGGCCACCTTCGGTTATGTGTTCTGCCAGGACGGTAAGATCTGGCGCCTGGTAGCCCGCTGTATCTACCTCACCAACATACTTAAACTCACGCACCTTTCTTTCGCCACGCTGCAAAAACAAGGTAACATCAGCGACCTGGACAGGCTCAGTATTCGCAGATCCATAGTTAGAATACTTGCGGATTACTGTAGATGTTGGCGTAACAGGCCCATTATTGGTTGTTGTAAGCACATATTCACCGCCAGAAGTGCCGATCGTAAGCACTCGCGTAGGCGATAAGTACCGAATACTGTTCACCTGGTTAGACGCAATCGTGTAGATTAGCGCATCATCAGCCGCTGAACCTGTTGTAAAATTCAAATAATCCGCGTTTTTAGAAAACCAGATTGTTTGTGGATTGTTGTTTGTTGCCGCAAATACCAGGCGCTGTTCAAAAAACGTAACTACACTTGGATAATTATCAGATCCCGTTAGCGCTGGGCTGGGCGATCCCGTAATTGTTGCTGTCGCAAACGTCCAGGCATTGTGATTTGTCCTGGATAAAGTGCGAATTTCATAGCTCGGATGAGCAAAATACATAACATCCGCTGATTGCGCAAAACGCAGATCAAATACATCCGCAATCGCATAAGGCGTAGTTTCCTCATAGATCTTATCAACAGATCCACCAGAAGTGTACGCAGTAAACCCTGTCGTATCGATGTCGTTGCCAAAGAGGTCTTGCAGCGTAAACGTGTTCGTTGTGGCGTTTGCAATGAGATAGTTACGCCCATTCAGCTCGGTCATACCGCCTACGCTATCCAGGTAAATCTCATCACCATTGCTGTAGCCGTGGCCTGATATTGTAATAACACCAGGATCCGCTTGTGTTGCACCAGTAATTGTTTGCGAAGATCCTTCCAGAACTTGTAATCCATTGCGGAAAACCCGCATATACTGATCGCCAAACTCCAAGATATATGTGTCTGTCGTTTTAAACTGAAACGGAATTAGCCTGGTCTTATCTGCGCTGTCTTTAACCGCGCCCAGGTATTCTGTTCCTGGTCGCCGTGTTACGCCACCGTGTGGCTGCACAACCATATTGGTCAGATCCGATAAGCCCGCACGATACTTTTCTAAAGAAACACGCCCTTCCAGGCGCGGGGAGATCTCGCCAGCTGTAAATGTACTGAGCGAAGGAGCTGAACGGGCCATTAGAACCTCGCTTCGATAAAGTCGTTAGCCTCAATGCGCTCTGGTGCGCCCTCGGTTGCATCCTGGAACGTAGCCTCTTTTAGCTTACGATCGTAATCGGCAGCTGTAAGTTGCCGCATTGTTGTGGATCCTGTGATCGCATACGAGATTTCATATGCTAATCTTGCCGCCAATGTTTCGATCAACCCCGCATCGTATTGCTGGGGATCCGTAATCCTGGCAACATATTTAATCCGCGCTGTACCTTCGTCCGTAAGAAGTTTACGGCCCTCGATGATAAACGCTGGTGTATCATTGTTGCTGCGCATGTTGTCAAAAGGGAACGTCAACGTCCCGTTGCTAAACTCTAACACCCGCAAGCAATACGGATTAGTCGGCAGGGAATACTGGTATGCATAACCGTATGTCGGGTTATCTGTTTCCTGGGGAAGCTCAGCTCGACGTATCAGGCAATTCCAAGGATGAGAGCGAAATACGCTATCACGTACTGCATCATAGCGCTGATTGACAATGCGCGCTGGTTTGCTGTTTTCATCCAATGTTGTGATGTTCGACGCACCCAAGGTGTTAAGCGCATAGTTTGCAATATCAACGGTACTTGTCATCCGCTATCTCCATGTAAAAGAGGGGGCGGTTTCCCGCCCCGCTCAACTTAGTCTACCACATACATGATGGTCAGCTCAATGGTGCCTGTGCCAGCTGCACCGCCCATTGTTACTGTGATTGCCACGCCATCCTCGTTTGTGTCTGTCTCTGAGCCTGAGCCTAGAGCTAGAGTAGCAAGAATGTCGTTCTTTGCCGCAGATGTTGACGCAGCTG